>Ga0210017_1000056_pt1 | contig 75612 bp, 84 predicted proteins | sample CryGeyCG2014_020_FD_183966 | JGI IMG/M metagenome (GOLD analysis project Ga0210017, IMG submission 183966) | Groundwater microbial communities from aquifer - Crystal Geyser CG08_land_8/20/14_0.20 (SPAdes) (version 2) | ecosystem: Environmental > Aquatic > Deep subsurface > Groundwater | place... | reverse complement strand
AAGGCCGATTCTTAAAATGTTCCTATCAACGATGGTGATTTGGTTAATCGGCCATTCGGGAGCTGCTTTTTCAATAATTTTATCTATGCTAAACAGGTGTTTTACGACGCCGGTGATTATCTGCCAGACTAGACTTGTATCTTCTAATCCCGGTCCGAATTCTTTAATGTTTTTTCCAACAATTTTTTCCAAATCCCCCTTTTTGCCTCCAAAATCCCACTCATATAAACTTTGCATGGCGATTGACCTTGATAAGTGTCTTGAGGCCATATTTTTATTTCTTTGATAATTGTTCCCAGCTTAAGGGCTTCTTTTCTGTCGCCTTTTCTTCTTTTTCTTTTGCGGTAAGCTCTTTCTCTTTTTGTTTTCTTTCTTTTTTATTCAATTTCTTCAAAACATCAATCACTTCCATTCCTTTATAAAATCCACAGTTAAAACAAACGGTGTGCGCTAAAACCGGCTTCCCGCATTTCGGGCACTTAGCCGGAGAAGGCTGCTTTATAAAAATATGCATCCTCCTCTGATGTACGCTTGATTTGGTATGATGTTGTTTTGGTACTCCACCCATAGGTTATATATTAACAAAAATTATTTTAACTTGCAAGTCTTTACCGGGTAAAAGGTCTTTCGGTGGATTTTGCAGGGGCCATACTTTCTTATCATCTTGCAGTGGTATTTCGTAGGATATCCTTTATGCATATTAAATCGATACTGAGGGTATTTTTTATGATAACGCACCATTATCCTGTCACGGGTCACTTTGGCAATAATGCTGGCTGCGCTGCAAGAAAATACTTTCTCATCAGCTTTGATAATAGGCTTTTGAGGAATGCCTAAATCAATTGTGAAATTTCCATCTAAAATTAAAAAATCTGGCTTTCTTTTCAGTTTTTTTATTGCTTTAATCATTGCTAATTTGGTTGCCTCTAAAATATTGATTTTATCAATGACTTTTTCTGAAACCCTACCTACCCCCCATTCTATATTCGGGTGCTTTGTTAGAATCTTATAAAATTCCTCTCGTTTTTTTGGAGATAATTTCTTAGAATCTTTAATATTTAGAAATTTGAAACTGGAGGGCGAAGAAATGTATCTCTTCTTCCCCTTCGTTTCTACCCGCAGAAACTCGGAAATTGGAAATTTTTTAATAAGAACTGCTGCCGCCACCACCGGGCCAGCTAAACTTCCCCTCCCTGCCTCATCTAGACCAACCACCCTTTTGAACCCTTTCCCCCATAGTTTTTTCTCTTCGTTAAGATTAGGGTATTTCATTCTGATATTATATCAAAATTTCACCATATGCCGAGTTTTCGCATAGCGATGGCGAAGAAAGTAAATCTTCTTCGACTCTTAGAATTTAAACGGGTTCAGACTATATCTTCCCTTTTCTAGAGACTTCTTATATAATGAGGTAATGGTAGCAGGCGAAGAGGACTTCGTCCTCTTCTTCACCCTTCGCTGCGGCTCGGGTGTATAATAATTATTAAACTTTCTTATATCTATGCCTAATATCTCAGAAGAAATATTGACCTCAAAAGACATTGAAAAAGAACTGGAAACAGCTTCTGAAGAAAACAGAGAAGCAAATTTTAGCAATAAAATAATTCAGGAAATTAATCTCTCCGATAGAACTATAAATACCGGTCTTACCTTTGCAGGGGCGAAGATTTTGGGTCCGGCTTATTTTAGCAGGGCGGTTATCAACGGAAATTTAAATTTTGAAGGAGCAACAATTAATACTTCCCTGTATTTGGGCGAAGGAACTATTAAGGGAGAACTAAACTGCCGCGGAGCATCAATAGGAGAGGTTTTAAATTTAATAGGAATCATTGTAGAAAAAAATGTCAACTTGGAAGAAGCAAAAATAAAGGGTTTTCTGAGTTTAAATAAAGCGGATATTAAAGGCAACGTAAACTCTAAAAAAATAGTAATTCAAGACTCAAAAAGCACAACGGGAATTATCAGGGGCGATGTCTATTTCCAAGAAACGAAAGTGAAAGAATCGGTTGACTTTGAGGAAGCATATATTGATGGTTTAATAAGTTTTCAGAAAGCGACTATCGGAGGATTTCTCAATCTGACAAATACCGATATTAATGATTTTTTGGTTTTAAAAGACGCCGTCATTAAAGGAGAAGTCAAATTGGAGGGATTGAGATGTAAAGAAAAAATTTCATGAAATTCACCCATTTACATGTCCACTCTCATTATTCATTGCTCGATGGCTTACCAAAAATCGATGAACTTTTAGATTATGTAAAAGAACTGGGGATGGATGCTGTTGCTCTAACCGACCACGGAAATATTTACGGAGCCGTGGAGTTTTATAAAAAAGCGGTAGAAAGAGGCATAAAACCGATTTTTGGCGCGGAGCTTTATATGGCTCTTGAAAAGATGCTTGACAAAAGGCCCAATATTGATGACAAAAGATACCACTTGCTTTTGCTCGTTAAAAACGATGAAGGTTACAAAAACCTGGTCAAACTTATAACAAGGGCCCAATTAGAGGGCTTTTATTATAAACCGAGAATTGATGAAGAATTGTTAGCCCAACATTCAAAAGGGCTTATCGGATTTTCTGGCTGCTTGTCAGGAAAAATTCCCAAATTAATCCTGGCAAAAAAAATGGATGAGGCTGAAAAAACAGCTTGGAAATATCAAGAAATTTTCGGGAAGGATAATTTTTATTTAGAGATCCAGTACCATCCGAATTCCAGCGAGCAGAAAACCGCAAACAAAGGACTAATATCAATTTCCAAAAAATTAGACATCCCCCTGGTTGCCACCAACGACGTTCATTATTTAAAATCTGAGGATGCCGAAGCTCAAGATATTTTAATGCTGATTAATACGGGCTCTGACCCCAATGATCCTGAAAGATTAACTTTAAAAGCCGATGACTTTTCAATGAGGAGCAAAGAAAAAATGATTGAAGATTTTAAAGACCTGCCAGAGGCAATTGAGAATACCCAAAAAATCGCAGATCTTTGCAATTTTCAATTTGAGCTGGGCAAGATTAAACTTCCCCAATTTGCCGTGCCAAGCGGAGAAACGCCGGAAGAATATTTAGAAAAACTTTGCCAAAAAGGATTAGAGGCGAAATTTGGAGAAAAACCAAACAAAGAAACTCTTGATAGATTAAAATATGAGCTCTCCGTAATTAAACAAACCGGGTTTGCTTCTTATTTTTTGATTGTCCAGGATTTTGTCAATTGGGCGAAAAGCAATCGAATTGTTGTTGGCCCAGGCAGGGGCTCGGTCGGAGGGTCTTTGGTGGCTTATTTGCTAAATATTACCAATGTCGACCCTTTAAAATATAATTTACTTTTCGAGAGATTTTTGAACCCTGGACGGGGAGCCTCGCTTCCTGATATTGACCTTGATTTCACCGATAGAAGAAGAGATGAAGTTATTCATTATGTCGCCCAAAAATATGGTAAAGATAGAGTAGCCCAAATTATTACTTTCGGCACCATGGCTGCCAGAGCCGTAGTCAGGGATGTGGGAAGGGCCATGGAATATGCTTATGCTTATTGCGACCGAGTGGCTAAAATGATTCCTTTTGGTATGACTTTGGACGAAACCATGAAACGGGTGACAGAATTTCGTTCTTTATACGAATCGGACCAGCAGGCGCGCAAATTAATTGACGCCGCCAAAAAATTAGAAGGAGTAGCCAGGCATGCTTCAACCCATGCCTGCGGCGTGGTAATTTCCGACACTCCCCTGGACGAAGTGGTTCCCCTCCAACATCCGACCCAAGACGACCAAGCTATTGTCACCCAGTATGAAATGCATTCAATTGAAGACTTGGGTCTTTTAAAAATGGACTTTTTAGGATTAAAGAATTTAACCATTATTGAGGATACTCTGTCTCGAATTTATGCAATTTATGGAACTAATATTAATATTGAAGATATTCCCTCTGACGACAAAAGGGTTTATAGGCTTTTACAAAAGGGAGAAACGGTAGGCGTGTTCCAATTGGAATCAGGGGGAATGCAACGATATTTAAAACAATTAAAACCAACCGAATTTGAAGATATTATTGCCATGGTTGCTCTTTATCGACCCGGTCCCATCCAATTGATTCCTGATTACATTGCCAGAAAAAATAAAAAGCAAAAAGTTGAATATTTTCATCCAAAACTAAAACCGATTTTAGAAAAAACTTACGGAATTCCCGTCTACCAAGAACAAATTATGCAGATTGCCAAAGATATGGCAGGATTTACTCTGGCTGAAGCCGACGTCTTAAGAAAAGCAATCGGCAAAAAAATAAGAAAACTTTTGATGTCCCAGAAGGAAAAATTCATTAAAGGAATGAAAAAAAATGAAATAAGAGAAGATATCGCCCAGCAAATCTGGTATTGGATTGAACCTTTTGCCAGTTATTCTTTTAACAGGTCGCATGCTACAGCCTATGCTATGATTGCCTATCAGACAGCCTACTTGAAAGCCCACTACACTGCAGAATTTATGTCGTCCCTTCTGACTTCAGAAAGAAACGACGTGGAAAGAATTGCCATCCTGATCGAAGAATGTAAAAAGATGGGTCTTGTCGTTTTGCCGCCCGACATAAACGAAAGCTTTACCTTTTTCAGCGTAGTTCCCGAAAAGAACCAAATCCGTTTCGGCTTATCGGCAATTAAAAACGTGGGTTCTAATATTGTGGAAGTAATAGTTAATGAAAGAAAAGCAAAGGGCCCCTATGATTCAATTGAGAATTTTATTTCCAGAATTAATTCCAGAGACCTTAATAAGAAATCCTTAGAGAGTCTAATCAGGGCCGGTGTTTTTGATAAAATGGCGGAGAGAAACCAGTTATTATCCAATTTAGAGAAGCTTTTAGAATATTCCAGAGAAAACCAAAAAACAAAAACCAACGGCCAAGAAGGACTGTTTGACGGAATGGGTTTTAACAATAAAATTAATTTAACTGCCGCTACTCCGGCCTCAGAAAAAGAAAGGTTGACTTGGGAAAAAGAACTGTTAGGGCTGTTTGTCAGTTCTCATCCGTTAAATGGTTTTGAAAAAGTTTTGGCAAAAAAAGTTATCTCTATATCAAAAATTCCAAATGGCAACTTTAAACGAAATATTAAAGTTAAAATTGGCGGGATTATCTCTAATATCAAAAAAATAATTACGAGGACCGGCCAACCAATGCTCTTTATTAACGTTGAAGATTTAAGCAGTAAAATTGAAGTGATTGTTTTCCCCGGCGTTATTGAAAAAAATCCTGCCATTTTTCAAGAAAATAAAATCGTTATGGTTTCCGGCAGGTTGGATTCCAGGGACGGCGTGCCTAAAATAATCTGTGAGGAAATTGAAGAAATAGTAGAATCGTAACGAATTTCCAATTTTAAATTTATCATTTAGCATTTAAAATTAAGATTATGCAAATCGACACTATTCGTCATTCTTTGGCTCATATTTTAGCTGTTGCGGTTCAGGAATTATATCCCGGAACCAAATTTGGTATTGGACCTGCGATTGAAAACGGGTTTTACTACGATTTTGAACTGCCAAAAACCTTTACTCCGGAAAACTTGCCAAAAATTGAAAAGAAAATGAAGGAAATTATAAAACAAAACATTGTCTTTAAAAAGAAAATTATTACCCAGTCGGAAGCAAAAAGGATATTCAAAAATCAACTTTATAAATTGGAACTAATTAATGAATTACCTGGCGTAAAGGCGACCATTTATGAAAGTGGGAAATTTATTGATTTATGCAAAGGACCGCATGTGAAATCTACTAAAGAAATTAACCCTGATGCTTTTGAGTTGACTAAAATTGCCGGCGCTTATTGGAAGGGCTCTGAAAAAAACGCAATGCTGACCAGGATTTATGGCATCGCTTTCAAAACTAAAAAAGAATTGCAAGACCATCTTTTTAAAGAATCGGAAGCAGAAAAAAGAGATCATCGGGTTTTGGGAGAAAAATTAAACCTCTTTCTGTTTGATGAAGAAGTTGGCGCGGGTCTGCCAATCTGGCAACCAAAAGGAACGATTTTGAGGAAAATTATTGAAAATTATTTATACGAAGAATTGCTTTCTCAAGGATACCAATGGGTCACCACTCCCCATATTGGAAAAATATCACTCTGGCAAACTTCTGGCCATTGGGAATTGTACCGAGAAAATATATACTCTCCTATCGATATTGAAGGAGAGAAATATTTATTGAAACCAATGAATTGCCCTTTTCATGTCAAGATCTATCAATCAAAAATTCGTTCTTACAAAGATTTACCTCTAAAATATGCTGAACTGGGGACAGTTTATCGTTATGAGAAATCGGGAGTTTTGCATGGGTTAACCAGGGTTCGGGGTTTTACCCAAGACGATGCTCATATTTTTTGCACTCCAGAACAACTTTCTCAAGAGATAACCAATCTTTTAAAAGCCGGTTTTAAAATGCTTAAAACCTTTGGTTTTAAAGATTACGAAATTTATCTTTCTACCATGCCGGAAAAATATGCAGGTAATTTAAAGGAATGGGGAAAAGCCACTAATGTTTTAAAATATGTGCTTCAAAAACTAAAATTAAAATGGCAAGTTGATCCGGGTGGCGGAGTATTCTACGGTCCTAAAATTGATATTAAAATCAAGGATTCTCTGGGAAGACCCTGGCAGTGCACAACCGTTCAAGTTGATTTCAATCTACCGGAAAGGTTTGATTTGACTTATATTAATGAAAAAGGTAAAAGACAAAGACCCTTTATGATTCATCGCGCTCTCTTGGGCTCTCTTGAAAGGTTTATCGGAGTACTAATTGAACATTATTCGGGATCCTTTCCTTTCTGGCTGGCTCCGGTTCAGATTTGGATAATCCCCATTGGAAAAAAACATGAAAAATACGCAAATCAAGTCGGAAAAGAACTCTCCACTGCCGGTTTTAGGGTAGAGGTTAAAAATGAAAATGAAACCGTTTCAAAGAAAGTGAGAAACGGAGAAATCCAAAAAATCCCCTATTTTTTGGTGGTTGGCGACGAAGAAATGAAAACAAAACAAGTTAGGGTAAGGGAAAGAAATAAAGGCGACATTGGTTTAATGCAATTAAATAAATTTTTAGCTAAAATAAAATAATCTATGCCCGTAATTTCTCAAGCAACTCAAAAATTAATTCAAAAATATCAAAGCTGGCACCAGTCCCAGCAAGCGCCGGAAGGCACGACTACTATCCACGTTGACGAGGTGGCGTCTAAAGTCGCTGCTTTTTACGAAAAAATAAGAGGAGTCGTCGATTGGAGAGAAGAACATTTGATGCGTCGAGGCGCCATCAGCAGAATGTTAAAACGAAGATTGGTTTTAACAAAAGACAGCAAAACAGTTACCGAACCTCTGATTTTGGAATTAATAAGGGGCGGCCATTTTCCCAATGACAGGATTGAAGAATCCAAAATCGGAGTTGTCCAAAAATCAATAGAAAAATATCTTTATATTTCCGAGAACAGGCCTATCAATGTTTCAGAAAGAAGAAAAATGCAGACATATAACTGGTTGATGGACGTAGCTGCCTGCGAGATCGAGGAAATTGTTTCTCCCCTTCAGCGGGAGCGGGCGTTAATGGAATATATGACGGATTTAATGCAAGAGAGAATAAAACTGAATCAGGGAGTTCTGGTAATAGGAGGAATGAATGAAGAAGAAAAAAATACCCAAATCTATATTGCCGTTCAGCGGGCTTTATTTAAACTGGATTCGGCGATAATCTGCTATCATCTTTTAAAAAGACGATATCCTGAATGGTTTAATTTATCCCCAAGCCAACTTCAGGAAATAACTGATAATATCTACATAATTTCCGACGATTTGGCAAAAGAGATGAATTGCCGCTTAGGGGATAAATTTTACAGAATCTGCGAAAGATACGATACCCCTTATTTACTCTTAGGCGATATCCTATCCAAGGAAAACCCTCTTGAGATTGAAAAGAAAATCGCTTCACCCGAAACGGTGGAAGGCCTCGTTAGAGAGGCCTATACAAAAAGATACACCACCTTAAAAAAACGGCTTTACCGTGCGGCTTTTTATTCCACCCTTTCCATTTTCTTAACCAATGTTTTTTCCATCATAATTTTAGAGTGGCCGGTGGCACAATATCTACTGAAAATGTATATGGGCCCCCTAACCATTGTCGTCGACATCTTGGGCCCCACTTTCTTAATGCTTATTTTGGTTTTAACCATCAGTCTTCCCCCGAAAAGCAATTTGGATGTCGTAATTATGGAAACAATGAAAATAATTTATCAAAGAGAAAAAAATGACACATACGAAATAAAGGTTCCCAAAAAAAGAGGGGCGATAACAAAAACGCTGATTGCCTTGATATATATTTTGGGAGCGAGTCTTTCATTCGGAGTTGTGATTTGGGTGTTTGAGTTGGCTAAATTTCCTCCAACTTCGGTTCTCATCAATCTTATGTTAGTGGCATTGATTGCCTTTGCCGGCACGGCAGTAAGAGAAAGGTCAAAAGAACTGACAGTAGAGGAAAAACCCGGTAATGTCTTGGGATTTTTCTTTGACGTGCTGTTTTTACCGGTTGTCAGCACGGGCCGCTGGTTGTCCAATAAGTGGAAGCAATATAACGCCGTAGCCGCCTTCTTTAACGCTTTGATTGACATGCCATTTACCATCTTCGTCGAATTTCTGGAGCAATGGAGATATTTTTTGAAAGAGAAAAAAGAAGAAATTCATTAAAGGCCGAGTAAGGATATTTTAAATAAAAATATGCTAAAAACTAACTTATTCGTAATTCTTGCGGCATTATCTTTGGTTCTCTTTATTGGAATTGCTCTGGCCCAAGAAAATGAAGGGACTAATAATGCTACCACCGACGAAGAAATTACGGCTCAAGATTTGGGAATTTCGGAGCCTCGCCTTCTTCCCGGCAATCCCTTTTATTTCTTAAAAGAATGGGCCAGAACCATTCAAAGTACTTTTACCTTCAATGCGGTTGCTAAAGCCAAGCTAAAAGAGAAATTTAGTAACGAGAAATTAATTGAACTGAAGAAATTAGTTGAGGAAAAGAAAAGCCAAAAAATTATCGAAAAAGGAATTGAGAATTATAAAAAGGGTGTAGAAGAAATTAAAACGGTCACTGATAAAATAAAGGAAAAAGCCGAAGAAAATGTTGAAGTTGGTAAGTTTTTGGATAAATTCGTCCAGCAGCAGACTCTTCACCAACAAATTCTTGAAAAATTGCAAACTCAGGTATCGACAACAACTTTTGAAAAAATACAAGAAGCCAGAGAACAGCATCTTGAAAGATTTGGTGAAGTGATGAATAAACTTGAAGCTAATAAAGAGAAAATTCAGGAAAGACTTGAACAAAATCTGGAAAAAGTAAGTACGTCGACATTAGAAAAAGTGAGTACTTCAACTAAAGAAACAATTATCCAGATTCAAGACAGAATTATGGAAAAAATACAGGAAAGAAATACTGAAGGAACTACTACTAATGCCTGTATTACCCTATGGGATCCTGTCTGCGGCGTAAATGGCAAAACTTACAGCAATAGTTGTTTTGCACGATTGGCAGGTATAGAAGTTGATTATGAAGGAGAGTGTAAAGAGTTATCTCCTATAGGAACACGCTGTTGGAAAGCTTCTGATTGTGAATCGGACTACTGTTTATTTGAACCCCTGGGGATAGAAACGGGCATTTGCGCAGTAAAAGCAACTTCTGAAGAAACCGAGGAATAAATAGCGACAGAGAATAAAAAAACAGCTTCTTTACGGGGCTGTTTTTTTGTTGTAAAATCATTTCATTATGAAATATTTTATTATTACTTTCGGCTGCCAAATGAATAAAAGTGATTCAGAGAGAATTGCGGCTTCATTAGAGAAAAAAGGATACAAAGCGGCTTCGAATATCAATAAGGCGGATTTAATCGTGGTTAATATGTGCTCTGTAAGACAGTCGGCGGTAGATAGAATCTACGGTAAAATTAAAGATTTTACCAGATTAAAAAAAGAGAATCCCAAATTAAAAATTATTCTCACGGGCTGCATTTTAAAAAAAGATAAAGAAAAATTTAAAGAAACTTTTGACGAAATCTGGAGCAATAGAAATTACATTAATATTCTGCCGAAATGCCAGACGGCATCAGTAGCTTATATCCCAATCTCTAACGGCTGCAATAACTTTTGCACTTATTGTGTCGTCCCTTTTACCCGAGGTCCCCTCGTCTGCCGAAATCATAAAGAAATTATCAAAGAAGTAAAAAACGCGGTAAAAGAAGGTGTTAAGGAAATTTGGCTTTTGGGCCAAAATGTTAATGATTATAACTCTACCACAAAAAAATCCATTAATTTCCCAAAACTTCTAAAAATGATTAATGATATTCCCGGCGATTTCCGATTGAAATTCACCTCCCCCAATCCAAAAAACTTTTCCGATGAATTAATCAACATTATGGCAGAGTCTGAAAAAATTGCTCATTATCTTAATCTGCCCGTTCAATCCGGGGATAATGAAATTTTAAAGAGGATGAACCGACCCTATACCGTTCAACAATACAAAACTTTGGTTAAAAAAATCAGGGAAAAGATTCCTGATATTTTCCTATCGACCGACATTATCGTCGGCTTCCCGGGAGAAAGCAAACCACAATTTGAAAACACGGTAAAGCTTTTCAAAGAAATCAATTTCGATATGGCCTACATTTCAGAATTCTCGCCGAGGCCTGAGACGGCAGCGGCAAAAATGAAAGATACGGTTCCGCATCGAGAAAAAGAAAAAAGATGGAGGATCTTAAATCAATTCATTGTCAAAAACATAAAGGAAAGAAGAAATAACGAAAAGAAAAAATTAATCGTTATTTTGGGGCCTACTGCTTCGGGGAAATCGGAATTAGCGGTTAAGTTGGCGGAAAAATTCAACGGCGAGGTTATTTCGGCCGATTCAAGACAGGTTTATAAGGGAATGGATATCGGAACTGGAAAAATAACCAAAAAAGAAATGCGGGGTATTCCCCATTATCTTTTAGACATTGCCAGTCCAAAAAGAAGATTTTCTGTTGTCCAATATAAAAAATTAGCTTTGAAATCAATCAATAAAATTTTCAAGAAGGGAAAAATTCCGATTTTATGCGGCGGCACCGGCTTTTATATTCAGGCAGTGGTAGATGGAATTATAATCCCCGAAGTTAAACCCGATTGGAAATTAAGAAAACAATTGGAACTAATTGCAACGGAAGAACTTTTCAAAAAATTAAAAAAATTAGACCCTCAAAGAGCCAAAACAATTGATAGAAATAACAGGAGGAGATTAATTAGGGCTTTAGAAGTTGTCATTAAAACAAAAAGGCCGGTGCCGGCTTTGAAAAAAAATCCTCTCCCCTATCCCGTTTTAATGATTGGGATTAAAAAAGAAAAAGAAGAATTGAAAAAATTAATAAAAAAAAGATTTTTTAAATGGCTAAAACAAGGATTAATTAAAGAAGTAAAAAAATTAAAGAAACTAGGATTATCCTGGAAAAAAATTGAAGATTTTGGAATTCATTACCGAGTAATAGCTCAATATTTACAGGATAAAATAAATTACAAAAAAATGATTGAAAATTCTTTAAAAGAACTTCAAAATTATGCTAAACGCCAAATGACCTGGTTTAAAAAAGACAAAAGAATCTGTTGGGTAAAAAATCACAAAGAAGCTGAAAAATTAGTAAAAAAATTTTTGAAATAATAACAAAAACTCTCCTGTACGAATGGAGAGTTGTCTTAATTGCTGTTGAGCAACAAGTTGATTTTGAGCCTTATTCGCCGCTACGAATGGCGACATCAGCATCAATTCCGGCAAAGGGGACGGAACATAGACGCAGGACCTTGTGCTGTTTCATGCTCTGCATTTTCGAAGAGGAAAACATTCCCCTTCTTTTCTTTCTTCATCGCAACTAAATGACCTGTTGCGACCAGAACAGAGCATTCTCGTCGTCCGACCGGATCTAGCAAATTAGTCGGCCCGACAAGCACAGGAAACTTGTCTTTGATGGCTTTCTTGGCTTCCTCGTCAAGCATTACTACTACCTCCCTTCATATTCATAGGTACCAGTGAAGAAGCGCCCACTCCGATTAACCCTCCCACTATTTTCTTTGTTCCTATTAGGAGAGAAAGGGTTAAATAGGATCCCGCCACGTCAAGGAGTGCCTCGTCGGGCAGGGTGACGATGATTTGCTGCAGTCTCATATATATTCGCTGCAGCTCTTCAAGGGCGTAGTTCTTGGGCGATTTTGGACGAAATAATCGAGTCAGTTTTGACAAAAACATTGCAACCTCCTTTGTATTCTAATGACTATTTTAAGCATGTCCACGGCCATCAAAGGCCTCTTGGTACACACAAGAAACTGTTTTGTTCTCTTTTCTTTTATCTCCCAATATAAAATAAAGGTGCTTTTATAAGAATAATTATAGTACTTTATTTGATTTTGTCAAGAGTTGTTTTAAGAGTTTGTTCACTATTTGAGGATTGGCTCTACCTTTAGATTTGGTCATTACTTGGCCAACTAAAAATTGGAGCGCCGTTTCTCTACCTTTCTTGTAATCTTCAACTACCTTAGGGTTATTATTAATAACTTCCTTAATAATTTTTTCAATTTCTGCTTCGTCAGTAATCTGAACCAACCCTTTTTCTTCAATGATATTTGAAGGATCGGCTCCGGTTTTAAACATCTCCAAAAGCACCATTTTGGCAATCTTTGAAGAAATTTTACCCTCGTAAATAAAAGAAATAAATTCAGCGAAATTTTCTGGCGTGATAAGAAAATCTTCTTCAATAACCGAGGCGCCTTTTAATAACCCCTGCAAATCAGTAATTAAATAATTTGTGGCTAATTTAATTAAACCCGAAAGTTTTTCTCGGGAAAGATTCGACTCAAACTCAGAAACTACCTTTTCAAAATATTCTCCCAAATCTTTATTGTAAACGAAAATTTCAGCGTCTTTATCCAATAAACCATACTCTTTTTTAAAACGCTCTCTTCTTTGAGTGGGAAGCTCTGGAATTTCAGATTTAATTTTGCCAATAAATTCTTTTGAAAAATGAAGGGGCGGCAAATCGGGCTCCGGGAAATAGCGGTAATCATGGGCTTCTTCTTTTTCCCTTTGAGAAACTGTCACTCCTTTTATGTCGTCCCAACCGCGCGTCTCTTGAACAATTTTACCTTTTTTATTTAATATTTCTGTCTGTCTTTCAATTTCGTATTCAATCCCCTTTCCCACTGCCCGAAAAGAGTTTAAGTTTTTTATTTCTACTTTAGTCCCCAGTTCTTTATCGGCAGAAAGAGAAATATTAACCTCGACCCGCATCTGCCCCTTTTCCATATCGGCATCGGAAACATTAAGATAATGCATAATTAAATGCAGTTCTTCAGCAAATTTTTTAGCTTCTTTAGTTGAAGTTATGTCCGGCTCCGTTGCTAATTCCATTAAAGGAATTCCTGCCCGATTAAAATCAACCAGGGAATAATCGGCACCTTCGGGGTGGATTAATTTCCCCGTATCTTCTTCAAGATGCACATTCTTAATCCTAATTTTTCTATCATCTATTTCTAAAAATCCTTGAAGACAAAGAGGTTTATACTCTTGAGAAATTTGGTATCCTTTGGGTAAATCGGGATAAAAATAATTTTTTCTATCAAATTTGGAAAATTCGGGAATCTGACAATTTAAAGCAAGACCTGTTTTGATGACTTTTCTAACGGCCTCCTCATTAATTACCGGCAAACTGCCTGGTTGCGCAGTACAAACGGGACAAATATTAAAATTAGGCCTTCTTTCATCAGGATCATTAGCACAGCCGCAAAACATTTTAAAGCGGGTGTTCAGTTCAATATGGATTTCTAAGCCAATGGTTGGTTTATATGACATACTATTCTACTATTCTGCCGTCTTTTATTTCTTCGGTTTTAGCGCTTTGAGCCTCGTTGATAATTTCTACCCCCGAACTTGTGCCGATAATATCGGCGCCGGCCTTAACCATCATTTCCAAATCCTGTAAGGTTCTAATGGAACCTGCCGCTTTAACTAACAAACCGGGAGCTGACTCTCTCATAATCCTGATATGTTTTGCCTTTTCCAGTAATTCTGTCTGATCCAAGGGGTCGTTTATTGTCGCGGTTTTAACGCAAATTGCGCCAGTTTCTTTGACAATCCCTGAAGCCTTTTTAATTTCTTCGTCGGTTAAGTAACCTGAACCAATAATCACTTTGGTCGGCAGGATTTTACAAATTTCTTTTAAATCATTTAAAACCTCGCTGTATTTTCCATTCTTGAAATCATCTATTTTCATAACCACATCAACCTCATCGCTACCTGCTTTTTTGGCCTCCTTGACCATTTCTACCCTTTTTTCATGCGGGCTGGCACCGGTGGGTTCATCGATCAAGGTAGTTATTTTAACATCGGTATCCTTAAGAAATTCTTTGGCTAATTTTGTATGTTCCGGGAGAATACAAAAACCCCGGAAGCCATATTCTTTTGTCTCCTGGCAAACCTTTTTTATTTCTTCCTCTGACGCTCCTTTTTTAAGAAATGTCTGGTCAATGAGCCGAGCGATAGCGAAAGGGGAAGAAGAAGATTTATCTTCTTTGACTATTTTAGCGTAGTTCATATTATTAAACTTGTTTTTCTTTTTTCTTGGTGGTTACCCTGCCTCCTTGCCATTGGCCGCGATACAGATTTGTTTTTCCTTTAACTTCAAAAAACATAATGTGCATTACTCTGGCCCCCATTTCTACTTCAAACTTTTCATTGCGAAAATTATAAATCCCGGTAGTTAATTCGCCTTGATATCCCGGGGCGGTTTGACCGCCGAAAATAAAAACTCCAGAACGATAGAGAGTTGAACGAGGAGTAAAAAGGGCTAAAAGATTTTCTGGCAAATTCAATCTTTCAATGGTTTTCATTAAATAATAGGTTTTTGGCTTAAGCGAAACTTTCTTTTTTCCTTCTTTTTTATTAAATTTTGCGACAGATTTTATTTCCGGCGTCTCTCTTTCTTCTATTCCCAAAAATCCTTTCCCTGAAACTTCATATAACTCACCTATCCTCAAATCAAAACCTGCCCCCTCGGGATTTTTTAATTCTCTTTCTGATAAATTCTCAACCAACTTTTGTTCTTTTACTAATTTTAATAGTTTATCAATGCCTAAAATCATCTACCGAGCCCGCCCAAGGCGGGCGAAGGTTAAGAAGAGAACTTCGTTCTCTTCGCCATCTTAGCTAAATAAACGTTCTTTAAAAGAAATGCGACCGTTAAGGGACCCAAGCCGCCGGGCACCGGCGTCAAGAAACGAGCTTTATTTGCTACGCTTTTTTTATCTACATCCCCCACCACTTTTTTATTCTTTAAAACAGTAATTCCTCCGTCAATCAGGATAGCTCCTTTTTTAATCATATCCCCTTTAATTAAATTGGGACAGCCGCAGACCGTAATTACAATATCGGCTGTTTTAACTGCGGGGCTTTTTTTATTTTTAAGATAATTAATTTTAATTGCTTCTTTTTTTAGGGAGGATTTTAAAACCCTGCCGAAAAAATCGGAATTAACCAAAGCTATAATCTTTTTACCTTTAGGTTTTTTAGTCGAATCTTTTAGGGCGGTCAAAATACCCGAAATTAAAGGTGAAGAAAAATGAGTTCCTTTGCGAAAACCGTCAACGTCTTTATGCGGGCTTATTCCCCCTACAATCTTTTTTGCGTTTAATTTTTTTGGCAGGGGCAATTGAACAATAATTCCGTTTACGGCGAGGTCATTATCCAGTTCTTTTATTTTTTGGATAATTTCCTCTTCTGAAACCGTCTCTTTAAACCTATTATAATGATTAACTTTAATGCCAATTCTTTTTGCCGCCTGTTTTTTATTCCTGATGAATAACTTTGAAGCCGGATCTTCGCCAACAGAAATCACAGATAGTACGGGTATAATTTTATCTTTTAATATTTTTTCTTTTAATCTCAGTAAAATTTTTTCTGCCGCCCTTTTACCATTGAAAATCCGCATAGATCGGATGTTTTTTTACTATTTTTTTAACCTCTTTCTTAATATGATTTTTTATTATCTGACTATCAATATTCTTTATCAGCTTGGCAATCAAACGAACAACCTCCCGGCATTCTCTTTCTTTTAGCCCCAAAGTGGTGATAGCCGGCGACCCCAACCTGATACCCGAAGGATTATAAGGGGGTCTTTTATCAAACGGAATGGCGTTGCGATTTACATAAATTCCAACTTTGTCTAATTCGTCCTGAATTATTTTAGAGCTGTCCCCAAAAGGAGAAACATCTATTACCATTAAATGATTGTCTGTCCCGCCGCTAACCACTCTTATCCCCTGTTTTATGAATTCATCGGCCATAGCTTTTGCGTTAATAAGAATCTGTTTTTGGTATTTCTTAAAGCCGGGCCGCATTGCCTCCAAAAAACAAACAGCTTTAGCAGCAATAACATGATCTAAAGGTCCTCCCTGCGTCCCCGGGAAAACAGCTTTATCAATTTTTTGAGCCAGATTAAGTTTTCCCTTCGGGTCTAATCTGTCTTCAGTTTTAGACAATATCAATCCACCGCGAGGACCTCTCAAGGTTTTGTGAGTGGTGGTAGTCACCACGTCACACCAAGGAAAAGGGTGGGGATGAAGACCGGCAACAACCAAACCGGCAATATGGGCGATATCTGCCATTAAATAAGAATCAACCTTATTAGCAATTTTTCGGAAGCCCTTAAAATTAAGGGTTCTTGAGTAAGCGGTGGTGCTAACAATAATTAGCTTTGGTTTGAATTTCAAGGCGATCTTTTCTACATTCTTTAAGTCAACCTTTTCCGTTTTGGGATTAACTCCATAATAGGCAAAATTATATAATTTACCAGAAAAATTAACCGGCGAGCCATGGGTTAAGTGGCCGCCGGCCGATAAATCAATCCCCAAAATCTTGTCGCCGTAATTTAACAGGGCTAAATAAACTGCGGCATTGGCCTGAGAACCTGAATGCGGCTGGACGTTGGCATGCTCTGCTTTGAATATTTTTTTTGCTCGCTCAATTGCAATGGTTTCAATTTCATCAATAAATTCATTGCCGCCGTAATATCGCTTTTTTGGATAACCCTCGGAATACTTATTGCTTAAAGGAGTACCCATACAAGATAATACAGCCGGACTGGCATAATTTTCCGAAGGAATTAAAACCAAACCATCCTTCTGTCTGGCAATTTCTTTTTTGATTAAATTATAAATTTTGAAATCTACGTTTTTTAGTTTCATAAATCTTTTCCTAAGTTTTTTAGATTTTTTCAAATACCGAGTCCCGCGCAGCGGGGCGAAGGTGAAGATGAGATTTATCTCATCGACTTCCTAAATTCTTTAAGTTTTTCTCAAACAACCTTTTTAACTCAGCTTTCATTTCTTGGTGAAACTTTTCATTATAGTTTTTAACCGCAGATAAAATCATCGGACAGCTTTTCTCTTCTGGACAAAAACCAACAATTCCGCATTTAGGAACCATAAATTTATTCAAGAAACCTAAACCTTTTTTAGTGAAATTTTCTTTAACCAGCGCTATTTCTCTTAATGTGTTTCTTCGCATCTCTTCTTCCGCGGTTTGACACAATCTTAAAGGATAGTAACCTGTTAAAAGATTGTACAGGTCGTATTCTTGCAAAATATCAATTTTTACCGCTCGCGGGATTAAAAAAATTGCTTCTTTAGGTTTAATTCCTAAATTAATTAATTTGTTATAGCTCTCAAATGCCTGTAGGGCGGTTGATAAATATTGAAATAAAAGATCTTTATTTTGTTTTATTGAAGGCGGAATAGAAAATGTTTCTTCTATTTCTTCTGTTATTTTTTTATTAATTTGCTTATTTTTAATTTTTTGACTAAACTTTTTGAATTTCTGTCCTGCCCTCTCGATACAATAGTAGATTGATTCTATTATTTGTGGACAGGTGCGATGCCTTTTTTTCTCTCCCCAGACTCTCCAAGGGATAGTCGATAAAACTTTAAATCTTAAAGCTGAATTGTAATCTCTCAAAATCTCTTGTCTTAAAGCTAATAGACACATCCAATCTCTTTTAATTATTTTTAAAGAAGAAAATGTTTTTTTTGTCTTTTTCTCTAACTCAGTTAATTTTCTCTTTAATTCATTAGAAACCAGAATATCCATTGAAATCAGATTAGCTCCTTTTTTAAAAGGTAAGTTTTCCCTCAATTCTCGGGTCAAATTTGTTTTTCTAAGATCTTTAAAAATATTTGGGTAGGGATAAACGTTCCGTGGAGCTGCTTCTCTAGTAGCGTAAAGCCAATCAATGCCTAATTTCTTTGCTTCTTTTTCTATTTTGTTTAGAAGAATACCTACTTCTTCTGGCATCCAATCCTTTTCTGCTTCAAATTCTCTTTTTAAACCAATAATTGTTTCTATCGGTAACTGAATAATGCCTGTACCATAAATACCATATTGTAAAATTTTACTGGTTTCGTCTTTCTGAATTTTTTGAGATAAAAGAAAATTGAAAAATTTAATGGTTTTTTCTGAAGAGTCTCGATAAATTTTCCTAGCTTTTTTATTAAAAAAAATACTACTAGGAAAAACGATATCTTTTTCTGTGGTTTCCGTTCTTCTGCCGGAAGAGACCAAAGAGGAAGAAAAATAAATGCCGGTTAAAGCGGAATCTAAAAATTTGCTTCCTTCGTAACTTAAAGAAATTACGGGCGTGGTTGAAAGAGAAGCGTGTCCCCTTAAAGATGATTTCATTAAAGTTTTTTTCACCCTGTCTTTCAGGTTTTCTCCGCTTTTTTTTATCTCCTGTAAAAGATTTTTAATTGACTTTCCCTTAAACGTCGCGTAGCTGGAAAGAACCACGATTTCTTGAGGGCTTAAAACTCCTGTTTCGTCTTTCAAAACAGGAGTTATTCCCAAAAACTTTATTTTTAGATTAGAGGTTAAAAGCGGCTTCATTTACGAATTTTTACGAAGTAAAAATGAGTTGAAGATGAAGTTTTAACTTCATCGACCATTTTTGGGCTCTTTGTTTATTTTGCTGGCGGCGGCATCTTTTTGGTCAGCGTATTTGTGGTCTTTCTGTTTCAAGTAAGGAACTTCTGCCGGAGTAGAAAGAGTTTCAAAAGTAAGAGCGCAAATTCTCGTTTTACCGGCATATAGAACAACGGGCATAGGACCAAGATTCCCCAATTCCATGACTGCCTTTCCTCGCCAACCCGGATCAAATCTGGCTGCGGTCAAATGCACCACCACGCCAATCCTGGCTAAGGAGGACCTACCGTCAAGCCGCGCAATAATATCATTGCTTAAGGAAAATTCTTCTTTTGTGGTAGTTAAGACAAAGGCTTTCGGCTGCAAAATAAAGGGCGCGTCGTCTTTGATTTTTATATCTTCCATCAGTTCTTCAAAATTAATCTTTCTTTTGAGGTCTAAGTAGGGATAATCTGAAGGTTTAAAAATTTTAAAAATATTTCCCAAATGTAAATCTAAAGAACAAGGCCCTAACTGTTCTTTAAAATTTGGCTCAGGCTTTATTTTAATTTTCCCTTCTTTTATATATCTTTTGATATCTTTGTCAGAAAGCACCATATTTTCATCTTTACTCAATAGTTATACCCATATTTTTTGCAGTTCCCTCAATTATTTTCATTGCGCTTTCAACGTTGTCAGTATTTAAATCGGGAAGTTTTTTCTCGGCAATCTCTTTTAATTGGGCGCGGGTAATTTTCGCTATTTTTGTTTTATTGGGAGTGCCCGAACCCTTTTCAATGCCGGCTGCTTTTTTCAAAAGCTCTGAAGCCGGCGGCTGTTTTAATAAAAAATCATAGGTTCTGTCTCCATAAACTTTAATTTCAACCGGGATTTTGAAGCCCTGATTTTTCTTCGTCGCTTCATTAAATTTTTGGCAAAACTCCATAATATTTACTCCGTGCTGAGCCAAAGCCGGTCCAACCGGCGGGGCCGGCGTAGCTTGACCGGCTTGAATTTGAAGTTTTACAATTGCTTTTACTTTTTTTGCCATGTTTATTAAATGAGGCAACTACTAAGGAGGACATCCGCAGCGAGTTTGCTTGGTTCCGCTGAAGCGGAAAACTCGCGAGGACTAAGCGAGCTTCTCGCTGGAAGAAGCGAGCGGTCCTCCGCGGTATGTTGCCGAATGAATTTACAACTTCTTTATTTGTAATGAATCCATCTCAACAGGAGTATCCCTGCCAAACATATTGACCAACACCTTTACCTTTCCCCGTTCCTGGTCAATCTCGGAAACTTTGCCATCAAAATCTTTAAAGGGGCCGTCAATAATTTTTACCAAATCCCCAGTCTTCACTTCTATCTTATATTGCGGTTCTTCTTCCGCCATTCGTTTCTTCAAACTTTCAATTTCTTCTTTAGAAACCGGAACGGGCGTTGTTCCTGCCCCCACAAACCCGGTAACATTTGGGGTGTTTCTTACCACATACCAACTATCATCGGTAACAATCATTTCTACCAATACGTAACCCGGATAAATTTTTTCCTCAATTGTTTTTCTTTTACCATTTTTAATTTTAATCTTTTTTTCTTTGGGAACAATAACGTTAAAAATTTTATCTTCCATAGTCAAAGACTCAACTCTCTGCTTTAGGGCTTTGGCAACGGCATCCTCATAGCCGGAATAAGTGTGCAAAACATACCAGTTTCTTTCTTTAGTAATTTGCTGTTTGGGCATGGTGGGTTAAATTATAATACAAACTTCTTCAGCAAGGTGGTAAATAAAACGTCAAGGCCGCCCAAATACATAGCCACAACAACCGAAATGCCAATAACAATCAAGGTATATCTTATGGCTGTCTCCCTGGTTGGCCAATTAACTTTTTTCATTTCCAATCTAACTTCTTTTAAGAAGGTAGCGATTTTATTGGGGATATTCGCTATATTCATGGTTTTTAAAAAGGCCTTCTCGGCCACAATCTTATATTAGCCAAAAGATAACTAAACGTCAAGGTTTTTCACCTTCTTCGCATGAATTTGGATGAACTTCTTGCGCGGTAAAACTTCATCTCCCATTAAAATATCAAAAATTCTATCTGCCTCTTTTGCATCTTCAATATTTACCTTCAGAAGTATTCTTTTCCCCGGATTCATAGTGGTTTCCCACAACTGCTCGGGATTCATTTCTCCCAAACCTTTGTATCTTTGAAGAGACAAGCCAATTATTTTTTCTTTTTTTAGTTTTTCTAAAATTTTATTTTTTTCTTCATCGGTATAAGCATATTCCATTTTTTTCCCCGCCTGAATGCGATAAAGGGGTGGCTGGGCAATATAAATATAGCCCTGTTCAATAAGGGGTTTGAAATGACGGTAAAAAAGAGTCAAAAGAAGAGTCCTGATATGGGAACCGTCAACGTCGGCATCGGTCATTATAATAATACGATGGTATCTAGCTTTCTCAAGTTTAAAATCTTCGGCAACAGCTGTTCCTAAAGCAATAATTAAAGACCTTATTTCTTTTGAAATTAAAATTTTATCAAGTCGGGCGCGTTCAACATTTAAAATTTTCCCCCTCAAAGGCAAAATTGCCTGAAAATGCCGATCTCTGGCTTGTCTTGAACTTCCGCCGGCGCTTTCCCCTTCCACTATGAAAACTTCTGATTCGGCTGGATTTCTTGAAATACAATCGGCTAATTTGCCGGGCAAAGCCAATCCTTCCAAGGCCCCCTTTCTTAAGACAGTTTCCCTGGCAACCTTGGCTGCTTTTCTGGCTTTTGAAGAAAGAATACATTTTTCAATAACTGCTCTTGCGTCTTGAGGGTTTCTCTCTAAAAAATCTGATAGGGTTTCGGAAACCACTGCATCAACTGTTGTTTTTACTTCCGGATTCCCTAATCTTGCCTTTGTTTGTCCTTCAAATTGAGGCTCTCTTAATTTTACCGAAATTACACCGGTAAATCCTTCTCTGACATCTTCTCCGGACAAATTATCATCATCATTTTTTAAAAGATTGTTTTTCTTAGCATAATCATTAAAGGTTCTTGTCAGGGCGGTTCTAAATCCTGTTAAATGCGTTCCGCCCTCGCCGGTATAAATATTGTTGGCAAAACTTTCCTCAAAACATTCGTATTCTTCGGTATATTGAAAGGCTGCCTCAACTAAAATTCCATTTTTTTCGCCGGAACCGTAATAAATATTCGGTTGACGCTTTTCAATGCCCCTGGTCAAATGTTTAACATACGAAGCAATTCCTCCTTCAAAATAAAAAGTGCAGGATTTTTCGGGTTTTTCCCTCTGATCAACAATGGTAATTTTTGCTTTTTTGGTTAAATAAGCCTGTTGACGAAGATGGTTTAAAATTTTCTTTAAATCAAATTTAATATCGCTGAAAATTTCAGGATCGGGCTCAAAACAAACCGAAGTACCGGTTTGTTTGCATCTTTCACCTTTCTTTACTTTTGTAATAGCTTTCCCTTTCGCATATTCTTGCGAATATCGAATGCTATCGCGATCGCGACAAACTTCAACCCTCATCCACTTTGAAAGCGCGCAAACCACCGAAACCCCTACCCCATGAAGACCACCCGCTACCTTATAGGCTCTGCCGCCGAATTTAGCTCCGGCATGAAGCGTAGTCATTACCGTTTCCAAAGCCGATTTTTTTGTTTGAGGATGAATTTCTACAGGAATACCGCGTCCATTGTCTTCGCCTTTTACCTTATTCCCCGGTAAAAGAGAAACTTTAATTTCATCTGCATAGCCAGCCATGCATTCATCAATCCCATTATCAACCACTTCCCAAATTAAATGATGAAGGCCTTCTGGTCCCGTTGAACCAATATACATTCCCGGTCTTCTTCTAATGGGATCGAGACCCTCCAAAACATAAATATCCTTTGCTTCGTAACTACTTTCCTTTTTTGGTTTTTGAGAAGTTTTTTTTCCGACCATATTATTTTCTCACTTGCCATTCTGGCTTTTCTTCTAAATTTTTAATTATTTTATTTTGCAATTCATCTATCTCTTTTGAAGAAAGAGTTCTATCCTCTGCCTGATAAATTATATGGAAAGCTAAATTCTTTTTGCCTCCGGGTAATTCTTCTCCTTCATAAATATCAAAAAGGTCAATATCGCGAACCAAAGAACCCCCGACTGTTTCAATTTTATTCAAAACTTCTTCAACCCGCACTTGATACGGCACTAAAATCGCTATATCCCTGACAGCTGAAGGAAATTTGGAAACCGGCCGATATTCATGTTCTTCAGATGCTAATTTAGATAATTTTTCAAAGAAGATGTCAAAATAAATTACTTTTTGCTTTAATTTAAATTCATTTAAAATTCGCTGGGAAATCTCTCCTAGAAAACCAATTCTTTCCCCATCGACTTTAATTTCGGCGCATTTTCTTGGATACCACCAACAAATTTCTCTTTCCTCAGCCGCTGTTCGATATTCATCATAAAAAATATTACTAATCCCTAATTTATTTAAAAGTATATCTAACACGCCCTTTGCTTGGAAAAACGCGTCTCCCGTAATAACCCCTGTCAGTATTCTTTCTTCCTTGGCTGGTTTTTCAAAAACTTTTCCCAGTTCAAAAATTTTAATTTCGCTGAAATAATCTTGGTTTTTTTGAATGTTTTTTAGCAGGTTGGGAATCAAAGATGACCGTAGATATTTTTGTTCCTCACTCATCGAATTTTCTAGCTCAATAAGATTTTGAAAGGATTTAAAGATTTTTGCATCATTCTCGGAAATGAAAGAGTAATTATAAACTTCGGTAAATCCGGCTTCCTTCAAAATATCTTTTGTCATATCTTCCCAAAAGATATCTAAATTCCTTTTTGGCGGAACCAAAAATGATATCGGAAAAACAGATTTAATTTTCTGATACCCATAAATTCTTCCCACTTCCTCAATTAAATCTTCGGGTATATTAACATCTAATCTAAAACTAGGTATCTCCACCTCTATCTGATTAGTTTTTCGCAGAGACCGGGTCTCTGTGAGCTTAAAATTGAGTTTTTTGAGAGTATCTTTTATTTCGTTTACTGAAATTTTAATCCCTAATAATTTTTCAACATAATCTAAGTCCAATTTAATTATTTTTGGCAGAACTTTTTTAGGATAGAAATCGACTAAACCTTTGGCTATTTTACCTTTAGCAATTCTTTGAATTAAATAAGCCGCTCTATTTATCGCCAATTCTGTTAAATTAGGGTCAATCCCATGTTCAAATCTTAGAGAGGCATCGGTTTTAAGATTCAATTTTTTAGAACCCTGGCGAATAGTTTGAGAATTAAAGTTGGCTGACTCAAGGACAACAACTTTTGTTTTTTTATCTATTTCGGGCAACTTTCCTCCTTTAATACCTGCTATGGCAACGGGTTTTTTCTCATCAGCAATTACCAAAACATCTGGGTTTAGGTCAAATTTCTGTTCGTCTAAGGTAACGATTTTTTCTCGGTTTTTAGCAAATCTGACGATGATTTTTTGACTTTCAATTTTTTCGCCATCAAAAGCATGGAGGGGCTGGCCTGTTTCTAACATCACGTAATTGGCAATATCAACTATATTATTAATCGGCCGAAGCCCGCAGACTTTTAACCTGCCCTGAAGCCATCTTGGCGAAGGCTCAATTTTAACATTAGTAATGACCCTGGCGGTATACCTGGGGCAAGCCTGTTGAAGTTTGACTTCAACCTGAATAAAATCTTTTGCCTTCAAATCTTTATCTTCCCTTAACTCCAAATTTACATAGGTGTCACCTATGTATTTTAAGCCGGTAATAGTGGCGATTTCTCTGGCAATTCCAAGATGAGAAAAACAGTCTCCTGCACGATTGGGTCTGACATCAATATCTAAAGTAAAATCTTGACCATCTTTTTTTATTTCTTCTACTTCGGCAAAGTGCATCGTCAAAATCTCTGCCAGCTTTTTTGGCTCGGGTAGTTTTGCTTGAAAAAAAGATTGTAACCAGTTATATGAAAAAATCATATATCGAGTTTCCGCGAAGCGGAGTCGAAGAAGATTCCTTCTTCTCCGTTAAAATTGCTGGAGAAATCTTAAATCTCCTGAGCGAAATAATCTAATATCGTTAATTTTGTATTTAAGCATAGTTAATCTTTCTAAACCAAAACCAAATGCCCAGCCCTGCCAATCTTTGGCGATTAATTTAGAGTTTTTAAACACATTCGGATGGACTATACCTGCGCCTGCCATTTCTAACCAGCCGGTTTTTTTACAAACCGGGCATCCTTTTCCTCCGCAAATCAAACAAGTTATACTAATATCAAAACCAGGTTCAACAAATGGGAAAAAATCAGGCCTTAATCTAAACTGAACTTCTTTTTCAAAAAATCGTCTGAAAAATTCACCAACTATCGCTTTTAAATTTGCCACTGAGATTTTTTTATCAACCATTAATCCTTCAATTTGAAAAACTTGAAACTCATGAGAAACATCGGTTGCCTCGTGTCTAAAAATAGTGCCAGGGACAATAATCCTTAAGGGAGGATTGTTTTTCTCCATATAACGAATCTGAACCGGACTGGTGTGGGTTCTTAATAAAAGCCCGTTTTTAAGAAAAAAAGTGTCCCAAAGATCTCTGGCCGGATGGTCTTTTGGTATATTTAAGGCATCAAAGTTATACCACTCTGTCTCTATTTCAGGCCCTTCAACAACCGTAAATCCCATTGTTTGAAAAATTTCCTCGCATTTTCTTCTGGTAATGGTTAAAGGATGCAAATGACCAAAAACAGGTCTCTCCCCCGGAACCGTAATATCAATCCATTCCTTCTTCTCTGCTTCTTTCCGGATTCTTTCTTTTGTTTCTTGAGACTTTTTATCAAATTCAACCTTTAAAATATTTTTAAGCTCATTCGCGGCCTTTCCGATCTTTATTCTTTTGGCCTTGGGAAGTTTTTCCAAGGAACGCAAAATTAAAGTAAGCTCCCCTTTCTTGCCTAGATAATTATTAAAAACTTCGTTTAATCCTTTTAAATCTTTAATTTTTTCTATTTCTTTTTTCGCCTTATTTTTGAGCGTTTTTAAGTTAATTTTAGCCACTTTCATTCTTTTATTTTACCTTAATTTTAATACAAAATCAAGCCCTCCCAAGTTTCGTTTTATCCACAGTATAGCTAAAATTAAGGTGGAATTATCCAAATGACGAAATTTAGGAGGGCAAGTGTGGATAACTTAAGTTAAATAAAAAAACCGCATCCCTGACTGGGACAGCCTCATTGAGCCGATTGACCGTGGAAAACCCATAGTGTAAAATAGGTAAAGAAAAAGATGGCTAAATTTAATCAGGAAAAATTTAATCAATTTGTTCTGGAAAACAAGGTGGTTGGCTTTTTTGAGGAACCAATCATTTTAAAATCGGGGAGGCCTTCTCATTGGTATGTAAATTGGAGAAATGTTGCCGAAGATATTTTTTTATTAGATAAATTGGTAGATCATGTTATCGCCTTTGTTGAAGACCTAGGATTTCAACCAGATTGTTTTTACGGAGTTCCCGAAGGAGCAACAAAATTAGGAATTATTACCCAATATAAATGGGCAAAGAAATCTCCAAATTATGGTTTGGAAAGTCATGTTCTTCCTATGGGGAGAGGAAAGCCAAAAGATCATGGTGAACCAAAAGATAGGTTTTTTCTTGGCCAGCCAAAGGGTAAAACGGTTATTCTTGAAGATGTCACCGCCACCGGGAGTTCATTACTTGAAACAATCGATAATTTGACCCAAGCCAAAATTCAAATAATTGCAGCCATCGGCTTAACCAATAGAATGGAATTAAGAGATGATGGAAAAAGTGTTAAAGAAGCAGTTGAGGCAAAGGGGGTTCCTTATTTCCAAATGTCTAATGCTTTGGAGTTATTACCCCTAACTTATCAAAGATTAATGCCAAAAGAAGAAATAGCCAAAAAAGTCGAAGAAGAATTTGAAAAATATGGGGTTGAAAAACTTAAATTAGTTCGATGAGAACTTTGTTCTCATCTCTCACGAGCTCACTTCGTTTACTCGTCTATGAAAAATTTTGCTGACAGATTATTAGAAGCAATTGAGAAAATGGAAAATCCAAGTTGTATTGGTCTGGATCCAAGAATTGAAGATATTCCTGATTTCATCACAAAAGAAAACGAAAAAAAATATAATAAAACAAAAGAGGCCGTTGCTAGGTCTTTTTTTGATTTTAACAAAATGATAATTGATGCCACTTTTGATATTGTTCCTGTTTACAAACCCCAGATAGCTTTTTATGAAAAATACGGTTCAGAAGGGGTCAAAGCATTTGAAGATACTGTTAATTACCTAAAAAAGAAAAATAAAATAGTAATCGAGGATGCCAAAAGAAGCGACATTGGCCCAACTGCTGAAGCTTATGCCCAAGGACACCTCAATCCGGAAGGATTTGACGTTGACGCAATAACCGTCAATCCCTACCTTGGGATTGACGGGGTAAAACCATTCATTGATGAGGCAATAAAATATGGGAAAGGAATTTTCGTTTTAGTCAAAACTTCTAATCCCTCTTCCGGCGATTTTCAAGATAGAGTCTTAGAAAATGGTAAAAAACTGTATGAAGTGGTTGGAGAAATGGTTCAGAAATGGGGAGTAGGAACTGAGGGAGAAAGAGGATATCAAATAGTTGGAGCAGTGGTCGGCGCTACTTATCCTGAACAAGCAAAAGTATTGAGAAAAATAATGCCAAAAAGCATTATTTTGGTTCCCGGCTATGGAGCCCAGGCAGGTGGAGCGAGAGAGACAATACCGAATTTCAACGAGGATAACCAAGGAGCAATAGTTAATAATGCCAGGGGGATAATTTTTGCGTGGAAAAAAGAACCATATAACAACAAGTTCAAACCTGAGGAATTTCACTTAGTCGCGAGGGAGGCAGCCTTAGAAATGAAAAAAGATTTAATGGAGGCCCTGAAAAACCAATGAAAAATTTTATCATTCCAACTTCTCAGACTGAGGAATTAGCCAGAAATATTTTAAAAATCGCTAAAAATTTCGAAGTTATTTTTCCTGATTTAAGCAAAGACGGAAAAAGATATTTTCCAGATGGAGAAATTTACATGAGAATTTTGAAAGCTAAAAAACTGAGCGGTAAAAGAGTTATTGTTTTGTATTCTGGAGCACCAAAGCCAAATGAAGGATTAACTGAATTAGAATTGATTTTACAAATTTTAAGAGACAATAATATAAAACCCGAGGTATTTTTCACTTATTTCCCCTACGGGATGCAAGACAAAGTCTTTAAAAAAGGCGAGGCCAATGTGGCTGAAAATTTAGTTGAAAAATTAATAAATTATTACAAAGTTAAAAAAATTTATATTATTGACCCTCATTTTGGCGGAAGAAAATGGATGAAAAAATACCCGATAATCTCTATTTCGGCTATCCCCTCTTTAATTAAAAAAGCTAAAGAAGATTTTGGGGAGAATATTTTATTTTTATCACCGGATAAAGGAGGCCAAAGAAGGACCAAGATTTCGGGTTTTCGGAAAAAAAGATACGATTCTTTTTCGGTAAAAATTCTTTCACCAAAAATTAATCTTAATGGGGAAATTGTGGCCGTAACCGATGATATGATTAAGACCGGCGGTACCCTTTTAAAATTTGCTGAATTTGCTGAACAATCTGGGGCAAAAAAAATTCTTGCCCTGATAACTCACGGAGTGATACCTGCGGGTATTTCAAAAATTAAGAAAAAATATTCTAAACTTTACTTAACCAACACTATCGAGCAAAAAGAAGCAAACGTAGACATAACCGATTTAATCTTGAAAACTCTCTCAGAATCATAGTCGATCATTTTTTAGAAAGGTTCCGTCAACACAACTCCTATATCCTTTTGGAGTTGCGCAGGAACCGCACAAACCAATACCACATTTCGTTAAAAACTCTATTGAAGAATAAATATTTTCCTGATTAACATATTTGCTTTCTTTTTTAATAACTTCTCTAATCATCCCTTCCGGCCCGCAATTGATACAATAAACGGGCTTTTGTTTTTGAATAATTTTCTCTAATTTATCTGTCGCCAATCCCCTATCTCCTATTTCACCGTTTTCAGTAGTTAAATAAAGTTCTTCACATAGGACTTCAAATTTCTCCAGATAAGGTAAGTGATTTTTATCTTTTGCTCCCAATAAAGCAATCGTTTTCTTATTTTTTTTAGCGAAGAGGTAAAGGGCAGCAATTCCCGTCCCGCCACCTACTAACAAAACAGGGGCCCCGCTTTTAGCGGGGAGGGTGGCGGGTGGGTGGCGTCCATTTAACTTTGGCGAATCTCCATAAGGCCCTCGAATATAGATAAAATCATTTTCTTTTAATTTTGATAGTTCATTTGTAAAACAACCTCTTTTTTGAATTAACAAAGTTAAAGGAATATCATCAAGAACAGAAAATGGCTTTTCTCCTTTTTCTGGCAGCCAAGCAAAAATAAATTGCCCCGGCCCTATCTCTATCTCACCATCTAACCTCAAAAGAAATAAATCATCAGCTAAAGATTTATTTTCCCTTACGGTATATTTTTGATAGTCCATATCCAGTCTCTCTTCTAAAAGACTGGTGGTCTTATTCGTCCCCTCCCCCAAGTCAATTAATAAATTATGAAAATATTGCTTTATTTTTTCTGTATTCATCCCAGCTAAAGCTGAGCCTATGCCAAAAAAATTAGCACCAGCTTCTTTATATCTCTCCACCTCCGCTCTGGTTGAAATACCGCCACAAGCAATAATTGGTAAATCTGTTATCTCTCTTATGCTCTTTACCGAAGTTAAACCAAGTTCTAGAATTGCCTTTCCGGAAATTCCCCCCAGTTTATTTGAAAGAACTGGACGCCACCCACCCTCTACCCTATATTGATATAATTCTGGCCCTTTTGTGTTTATTGCCGTTATACCAGAAACTCCTCCTCTTATAGCCGCCTTTACGGTTTCTTTTACGTCTAAATTGGGTGAGATTTTAACGAACACCGGCTTCCCAAGGGAAACAATGCTCTTTGTTATTTTTTCTACAAGCTCACTATTTTGACCAACATCCTGACCATATCCTTTAGAATGAGGACAAGAAATATTTAATTCAAAACCATCAGTAAAATCTACTAATTTTTCGGCTACTTCTCTAAACTCTCTTTCATTACCTCCGAATATCGAAGTGAGCAAAAATTTGTCAGGAGGACTCCAACCCGCCCACCGCCCTCCCGCTTTAGCGGGCCCCATCTTTATTTTTGAAATTCTTTTTCCAAATTCTTCTACGCCGGGGTTTGTCAGGCCAACTGCATTGATAAAAGAAAAAGGAGAATATTGAGCAATGATTGGCTCTCTATTCCCTTCTCTTGGCTCTGGCCCGATGCTTTTTGTCGTTAGGATTCCTATCTCTGGAATTTCATTTGCGATTTTTTCAAGTATTGATACCTCGGTGGTGACTATCCCAGCAGGAATGGTAAAGGGCCCGCTAATTTTTTTATTAAAGATTTTATATTTTTCCATAGTCTCTAAAGTTCAAATTTGTCTTCATCTAAACTTTTCTAACAGATTTTAAAATTTGTCAAGAAAGAATCATCTTTAGTAAGGCCATCCGCACATATAATCCATTTTCCGCTTGACGGAAATAGGCAGCTCTGGAGTCGGAATCCACTTCCGGCGAAATCTCTTCATTCCGAGGCAAAGGATGCATAACAATCGCTTCTTTTTTCATCAGATTTAATATTTCTTGATTCACATTGTAAAATCCTTGAGATTCATCAATCAAACTTCCCCGTTCTTTTTGAATTCTAGTTTGATAAATTACATCTACCAAAGGAGCAATTTTTCTTAAATCAGTCTCTTCAAAAAAAGAAACTTTTTGTTTTTTTAAATGATTTTTAATCTCATCTTTCATTTTTAAAGATACCGGTGAAACAAAATAGATTTTTATTCCAGAAAATTTACTCAGTAAATAAGAAAGGGAGTGAACGGTTCTGCCTTGGGTCAGATCTCCGACCATAGCAATTGAAATCCCATCAATTTTACCAAACTCTTTTTGAATTGTGTAAATATCCAATAAAGCCTGGGTAGGATGTTCTCCGGTTCCATCGCCAGCATTTATAATGGGTACCGAAGAAAATTGAGCCGCTATTTTAGTTCCACCTTCTTTATCGTATCTTAAGACAATAACATCAGGGTGATATCCATTTAAAATTCTAATTGTATCTTCCAGGGTTTCTCCTTTAGATACTGAAGAAAATTGCCTGGCATTCTCAGTTGAAAAAACAACCTTACCACCAAGCAAGGTCATTGCTACTTCAAACGAGCAGCGAGTTCTTGTGCTCGGCTCATAAAAGAAACTAATCATCTTTTTCGCCCTCAAAACATCTGAACCTCCCCTCTTGGCAATCGCTTCCATCTCTTTGACTAAAGGAAAAAAATCTTTCTCTAACCATTCTTTTTCAAACTGCCGAGCTTCAATAATATGTTTCATTTTCATTTAATTCTGCGGGATATTCTGAAATTAGCTCGAACTTATTTTGAGAAGAATTCCTGATTTTGTTTCCGCGCGCTTCGCGCGCGGCAAAACGTTTGACAAATCTCGTCTGGCGGGCCGGACGGGATTTGAACCCGTGGGCTTCCCCGTGACAGGGGGATGTGATAACCAGACTTCACTACCGGCCCATTTTTATCTTATAATAAATTTTTCGAAAATTATTTTCTTCCTATTTAAGAATAATTTATTCTTCACAGAATCTTTATATATATCTGTAAAGTTTTTTACTGTCGTTAATGGAAAAATATAATCTCCAGCCATTGCTCGAATAATAAAGAGTGCCGCCTTTCACAACTTTTTCCTTTAATAATTTATCTTTAAGGTCTGCTAAAAATTCTTTGCTTCCCGACGTAAAACCAGATTGTAAAACCGTCGTCAGTTTGTCATTTCTTGCCTTTCGTTTATAGGTACAAATGGTTACGTTCCCATCACCGTCGAAATATCCCCTAACAAAATGAGAAAAATATTTTCTTGGAACATTGGGTAATTTAATTCGTTTGCTCTTCTTGGGACATAAGCCCAATTTTAACAAATCGTTGAATATCATTCTGCTGCCAATCTGCAACCGGTAAACTGTTTGCCATTTAGTGTTTCTTTCACGAATACTAATTTTATGTTTAGGGGCGAGCAATTTTTTGATTTTGAGCAACAAATCTTTATCCGTTATCTGAAATTCAATAAAACATGCTCCTCTTTTATTTTTAATCATACTTCCATCCGCGCAGAAAAATCCTAAAATATAAGCCATTCCCGACGTCCACTTTTTAAAAAATTTTTCGTTCTTTATTTTGAAAATTGGCATTTAATGCCGACGGTTGGATTCGGACCAACGACCTCTTGCTTATGAAGCAATCGCTCCACCACTGAGCTACGCCGGCAAATTCTATACTATTCCTCTTACTAAACCTTCAATCCAACCGTTAATTCTTCTTCTTAATTTAGTTCCTTTACGAACTGTAATTCTTAAAGTTCCGTAATAATCGCCGGAGTTCGGGTAAATCTTTTTGGCTTTGCTTTTTATTAAAACCGTTTTGTTAAATTGTCCAATCGATATTTTGGTAATATTTGACCAATAATTCTCCACTTCTTTAATTCTATCTTTATGAATTTCATTTATTTTAACCTGTAACGAAATATTATCATCTGGAATATTACAGATTTCTTTAAACCATCTTAACATTAACAGAATCATTTTAGGATCTGAATTTGTAAAACCAACTTGCTCTCCACCAGAATATGTATATCCTTCACTCCAATATATAGCCACTCCACTAATAAAAAAATCTCTTTTGCTTAACTTGCCGATTTCTTTTATCCCCTGTTTTCGTAAAAGCGCTACTTCTTTAATTCTTTCTTTTCTTGTTCTTTCTAAAAATTTCATTCTTCCCTTATAACTTCCTGATTCTTGTCTCTTAACTAACCTCTCAATTTGCTTTGAACCAAGTTGAATATTTCGGCACCACGAGCTAACGGTACTTTTAGCTATATTTAATTCCGTAGCAATTTCATTTATGCTTTTGCCTATTTTACGTAGCTTTAGTGCTTTATTTTTTTCTATAAACCTAGCCATGGACCCACAATAACATATATTATTTAATTGTACCGTGGGTCCAAAAATATGGCAATATAGATAATTTTGTTGCGGGGGGCCGAATTGCACGGCCGTCTCGAGGTTCTTTAAAACTCTTTGTTTCCAAAAAGAATGGACTATCCCATCTCCCTCTAATTATTAAAAGTAGGGAGTCCTTATTATAGTCTCTGAACCTTCCGAACATATAATATTTTATATGCTCGGCTTGGCTGCTGATTGCCGAATCATCTCTTTTTTTAGCATTCACGCTTGTCTTTACAGAGAACGTTGTAGCAAGAGACGCTCTAACGGGTTCCCAGCAATTTTAAGGATTTTTCTGAAGATGTTTCCATTTTCAGCCACATTTTTAGATATGGGCCTCGCAAGATACTACTTCTCCACCCCGCGATACATCTTTTTAATTTTACTTTATTTTTAAAGAAAAATCAACCCCCCACTAATTGGCTCTAATTCTATTCTCAATTAAGTTGACAATTGATTGTTGAGTTTTTAATTACGACCAATTAGGGGGGGGTCAACACTAAAAAGCTTCCAAATCTTTAAATGCTTTCTCAAAAATACTTAACACTTTTCTCGCGTCATCCAAAGATAATCTGTAATTAGGGTCGTGAATAATATTATTGCGAACCTGATGGGCTTCTTTGATTTCTTCAATATTGGAAAGAGTAGCTGCAGTTAATTTTTCTAACCTTTCCCCTAAAGATTCTCCGCCGTACCCCATTCTTTTCAATGTCTCATTGACCATATTGTCTGCCTCAATTACCGCTAATTTATATTCTGACTCCAAACCTGTATCCAGTCTTGCTGTAATTTTCCTCCACTCTTTTTCTATTCTTTTAACCCCAAATGGTCTGTAAGTTAAGATCTCGGCTGCATCATATAGGAAAATGAGTTTAAACCAAGAGCTTCTTAAAAGCGCGAAAATAATAGAACCGATTAAGAGCAACGACGAAGCTATAAAAATAATTCTAATCATCAACAGCCATTCATTTAGCGGAGGAGAAATAAGAAATGCTATTAAATTTTCAGGAAAGTTTTCAATTATTTCCATATAATTTTCCTATTTCTAAAATTTTATCTTCCTCAAAAGGTCTACCAATAATTTGGAGACCAACCGGCAAATTCCCTATTTTACCTACCGGTAAAGAAAGCGCCGGCGCTCCGACTAAATTAACGGAGACCGTATAAATATCAACCAAATACATTGAAAGAGGGTCTTTAATTTTTTCTCCGATTTTAAACGGTAAAAAGGGAGAAACGGGTGTAAAAACTGCATCAACCTTTTTAAAAACTCTTTCAAAATCATTTTTTATTAAAGTTCTTACCTTTTGAGCCTTTAAATAGTAAGCTTCGTAATAACCCGCAGATAACGCATAGGTTCCCAACATTATCCTTCTTCTTACTTCTGCTCCAAAACCTTCTCCTCTGCTTTCTAGATAAACATCTAATAAACTTTTGATTTTAGATTTCGGGTTTCGGGTTTCGGAGTACCCATATTTTATCCCATCGTACCTTGCAAGGTTTGCCGAAGCTTCGGAAGGAGCAATTATATAATAACAAGGTAGGGCATACTCTGTGTGGGGCAAACTCACTTCTTCAATTTTTACTCCCAATTCTTCGTATTTCTTTATGGCTTGTTTAATTACCTTCTCCACTTCGGGATCGATACCCTGAATAAAATACTCTTTGGGAACGCCGATTCGTAAATTTGAAATTTGAAATTTGAAATTTGAAATTTTAGATTCGACCGACGTCGAATCTAGCTCATCCTTTCCTTTAATGGCATTAAAAACAATCTGGCAGTCCTCTACGGTCTTGGCAATAGGACCTATTTGATCTAAAGAAGAGGCAAAAGCAATGAGACCGTATCTTGAAACCGCACCATAGGTTGGTTTCAATCCTATTGTTCCACAGAAAGAAGAAGGTTGCCTTATTGAGCCTCCGGTATCCGAGCCTAAGGCAAAAACAGACAAACCTCCGGCCACCGCTGCAGCCGAACCGCCGGAAGAGCCGCCGGGAACACGAGTTAAATCATTGGGGTTTCTTGTGGGTCCGAAAGCCGAATTTTCCGTAGAGGAACCCATGGCAAACTCATCTAAATTGGTTTTCCCTAAAATTATCGCGTTTTGATTTTTAAGTTTTCTAATCACCGTAGCATCGTAGGGAGCTATATAATTTTCAAGAATTCTGGAACCTGCCGTACAGGGAATATCTTCAACTAAAATGTTGTCTTTTATTGCGCATGGAATACCGGCTAAGGTAGGGAGTTCTTCTCCAGCCGAAATCATATTGTCAATTTCTTTTGCTCTTGATAATGCTAAATCTCCGTTAGTGACAAGGAAGGCAAAGATTTCTTTATTTTTTTCTTTAATCTTATCTAAATAAGTTTTACAAAGCTCAAGAGCGGAAAAATCTTTTTTCTTTAACCCTTTATGAATTTGGCTAATTGTAAGCTTGGCTATTTCCATTAGAGTATTGATTTAACTTTTAAATAACCGTCTTTGGTTTCCGGCGCCAATTCTAATAACTTTTGACGAGGGGCCTGCCTTGGCGGGAGGGCGGTGGGGGGGTATATAGTTTTGGCTTTTGGCTTTTGACTTTCATCACCTCTCATTACATTCTCCACCAAAACCGAATGGCTCGTCGGCCCCACTCCCGACACATCAACTTCTTTCAGTTTTTCAATGTAATCTAAAATTGAAGAAAGCTCCTTCTGATATTTGGCAATCTCTTTTTCGGTTAGGCCCAATCTGGCCAGTTTAGCGATATGTTTTACTTCTTCTTTGCTTATCATAAACCGAGTTTTTATTTATAAGTTCGATGAAATAAATCTCATCTCTCGCCTCAATTTATATTTATCCATCGAACGTCGAAATGAAATAAATATTTCATCGAGCAAACGAAGGTGAAGAAGAGGACTTCGTCCTCTTCGCCTTAACGAGGTGGTTCCAGCTCTTCGGTCTCTACCAACACTTCTTGTAATTGATCGAGGTTTTCAAGCACCATTCCTGCTCCCCTGACCACAGTTGTCATTGGATCTTCAATCACTTTAGTTGGAATTTTTGTTTCTTTTTGAATTAAAGTAGCCAATCCTTTTAAAAGAGAGCCTCCGCCCGCCATCTGAACCCCTGAGACCATAATATCGGCCAACAATTCGGGAGGAGTTTCTTCTACGGCCCTTTTTATTTCTTCAACGATTTGTTTTACTGATTTTTCTAAAGCTCTCTTAATGTCTTCATCTGAAACCAAAATCTCTTCGGGAAGGCCGGTTACCAGATTTCTTCCCCGCATTGGAAGTTGTTTCTTTTCTTTCAAAGGATAGGCCGATCCTATTCCAATTTTAAGCATTTCTGCTGTTCTTTCTCCAATTAATAGTTTATATTTATCTTGAGCAAATTGAATAATGTCTTGGTTAAGTTTATCTCCGGCCACTCTTAAAGTTTTAGATATTACTATTCCTCCCAAGGAAATTACGGCAATGTCGGTTGTCCCGCCGCCAATATCAACAATAAAATTACCTCCTGCTTCCTGGACGGGCAGACGAGCGCCAAGGGCTGCGGCCATTGGTTCTTCAATAATAAAAACATCTCTGGCTCCTGCATTTTTAGCGGCATCATTAACCGCTTTTTTTTCAACCTCTGTTATCCCGCAAGGAATCCCAATGATTACCCGGGGTCTCGGATTTAAAAGAAATCTTCTTTTGTGAGCCTTCTCAATAAAATATCTGAGCATTTGCTCGGTTACCTCAAAATTGGAAACAACTCCTGAAACTAAAGGCCGCGTTGCCACAATGTAAGCGGGAGTCCTTCCCACCATTTTTTTTGCCTCCTCGCCTATAGCCAAAATCTGACCGGTCTTCTGGTTAACCGCAACTACCGAGGGCTCGGTGATAACTATCCCCCTCCCCCTAACATAAACGCGTGAATTGGCCGTTCCCAAATCAATAGCAATATCTTCGGCAACAAAATGTAAAAGTTTATTAAACATATCCCTACAAATTACGAATTTTTACGAATGGGCGAAGAAGGCTTCGCCCTCTTCTTCCACCTCGCTTCCTTAAGAAGCTCGGTATACGAATTTAGTTTTTTAATTTTTACTAATTTAACTTCCTTTTTATCTCTTTGTTTAATTTCTACGCAATTTTTTTTCAATGTTCGCTCGCTTATCACAATTCTGTGCGGTATTCCAATTAAATCAGCTTCGGCAAATTTTTCGCCGGGACTCTTATCTCTATCATCAAACAATACTTCTATATTCATCTTTTGTAAATCTTTATATAACTTCTCTGCAGCCCTTTTAACTTTTTGATTGTTTTCAATTTGAATCAAATGAACTTGGAATGGCGCAACTTCTTTTGGCCAAATAATTCCCCTCTGGTCGTGATGGACCTCGACGATTGTCCCCATTAACCTACTAAGCCCAATTCCATAACAACCCATTAAGACCATTTTCTCTTTCCCATCTTTGTCTCGAAAGACAAGATTGAAAGCCTTACTGAACCTGTCTTTTAATTTAAAAATATTCCCCACTTCGATCGCTTTTTTGGCTTCCAAATTTTTCTCTTGGCAATTTGGACATCTGCTTTTTTCCTTTTCGATAATTTCTTTATTAACAGCCAGTCGGCATTTTCGGCAAAGATAAATTTCATCTTCGCCAAAATTGGTAACGGTTTGAAACTCGTGAGAATAAGGACTAAAAGCCCCTCCCGAAGCTAAAGTTAAAAATGTTTCTTTTTTCAGGCCGCATCTTTCAAAAATCCTAAAATAAGCTTTTTTCATTTTTTCATAATAATTATCAAGGTCTTTTTCATCTCGATGAAAAGAATATAAATCTTTCATTACAAATTCCACTCCTCGCAATAGTCCTGATTTTGCCCTCAGTTCATCGCGGAATTTATCTTGAATTTGATAAATATAAAGTGGCAAATCTTTATAGGAATTGATAAATTCTTTAACTAAAGGAGTAATAATTTCTTCGTGAGTCCAGCCCAGAGAATAATCTTTTCCGCTTCGATTTTTTAGTTTGAGCATCTCCGGATATTTCCAGCGGTTAGTTATTTCCCAATTTTTCTTTGGATGCAAGGCAGGCATTAAAATTTCTTGGCCGCCAGCTGAATTCATCTCTTCCTTGATAATTTCTTCAATTTTTTTATGAACCCTCCAGCCCAAAGGTAAAAAAGTATAGACACCTGCCATTAACTTACGAATAAAGCCGCCGCGAATTAAATAAATAGCATTAATGCTTTTTTCGTCTTTTGGCGCTTCTCTAATTGTCTTTGCGAAAAGTTTTGATTGTCTCATGATTAAAATAATCTCGCTACATCTTTAATTGTGACCAAAATCATCAAGGCGATAAACAAGATAAAAAATCCGGTAGTAATATTCTGTTCAATTTTCTGATTTACCGGACTACCCTTAATCTTTTCAATGCCGAGAAACAATAGCCTGCCCCCGTCCAAAGCCGGTATGGGCAATAAGTTAAAAATGGCAAGGTAAATAGCGATAATAGCAATAAACTGAAGAAAATAACTTAGTCCAACCTGAACAGCTTGAGCCACTAAAACACCTATTCCTATCGGGCCCATGAACTGAACCCCTGGCGGCAATCCTTGTCCTTTAATTAAGCTTACCAAAACTTCTACCAAGCCAACAACAATAGCTTGCGTTAAATTAATCGTGGTTTCTGCCCCTTTAATAAAAGCCTGAAAAATTGGATAAGATTTTTCTGCCGTTCTGACTAAAGCCACTCCCATTGCCCCTTCTCCTTCCGGAGGCGAAACCCTGGGGACCAATGAAACTTCAAAAACCTCTTTCCCCCTTTCAATTATCAAGGTAACTTCCTCTCCTTTATATTCCTCTGTCAACTCCTGAACCTCTTTCACTTTCGAAATTTGAAATTTAAAATTTGAAATTTGAAATTGTTTTATTGCATCGCCGGGTTTTATTCCGGCTATTTCTGCCGGAGAATCCGGAGCAATTGCCGCTATTTGGACTTTCGGAGGATTAACGAAAGGGCCCTCTTCTTCATCGGAAATCGCTTGAAAAGTACCAATACTGAAAACAATGCTTAATAAAATAATACCCACGAGCCAAAAAGAAACTACGCCAGCCAAAATAATTAAAGCCCTTTGCCAAACAGGGATATTTTCTAATTTCTGATAGTTTTCCTTGTCTTCTTCGCCCCCCCCTTCTACGCTCGGAATTTTTACAAAAGCTCCAAAAGGCAAGAGATTTAAAGAATATATGGTTTTGCCGATTTTCTTTCCGAATAATCTCGGAGGCAGACCCACTCCAAATTCCTTAACCTCAATGCCAAACCTTTTTGCGACAATAAAATGACCAAATTCATGAATAATTAATAAGGCGATTATGCTGAAGAAAGCAATTAAGATTGTGATTGCCATATTATTCTAATATTTCCTCTTTTTTTCTCTCTCCTAATTCTTCAATTTTTTTATTATATTCATCAATCAATTTTTGAAGTTCTTCTTTTGCGCGGAATTTATCATCTTCTCTAATTTCTCCTTGTTTTGTTCTTTCCTGAATCTCGCTCCAAACCTCTTCTCTCCATTTTCTTATCGTTTTGCGGGTCTGTTCTTCCTTTTCCGAAATCATCCGAATCAGATCTTTTCTGTATTCTTCACTTAAAGGCGGTAAATTAATTCTAATTACTTCTTGGTCCACAATCGGGTTAGCTCCTATTCCTGTTTTTTCTAAGGCCTGAACAATTCCTTTAATGTAGGACTTATCCCAGGGTTGGATTAAAATTTGTTTTGGTTCGGGGGTGGAAATTGCTGCCAGTTGTTTTAAGGGAAATTTTTGACCAAAACACTCGGCAACAACATCTTCAACCAAAGAAGGCGTTGCCCTACTTGTACGAACTTTACTTAGTTCTTTTTCCAAAAAACTAATTACCTTGTCAAATTCCGGTTTAATATTTTGAATTATTACTTTGTAAATTTCCATAAAATATTATATTTCTAAATTCAATGAATTAAAAATTATTTATCAAGCTTCTATTTAATAGAAGCGAAGATGAAGAAGAGAATTTAATTCTCTTCGCCCAATCTTTATTAAATTTTCAATTTAATTCGATCATTAATGTTTCTAAGGCTAATCTTGAGTTAATATTGGTGTTTGACAATAAGAATTTTGTTGTTTGGATACGATTAATGATGTTTTTTATTTTTGTTGTTGGATATTTGGAGAAGAGGACTTCGTCCCCTTCTCCACCTTCGCCCCGCTTTGCGGGGCTCGGTGTGCTAAGAGATAAATCTCTTTTTACCTCTCGCTTTGTTTCGTCAAAGCTCGGTGAAAAACGAGAAAGTAAAATGCTTCTAAAATAGTTTAACCAAATATCTAAAATATCTTTAATACTTTCTAAATCTTCTGCTAAATTTTTTGCATATTGAAAGCGAAGATAAAACGGCGAATTTGATATTTTGTTAAGTTCTGTTATTCTTTGGGTGAAGTTTTCTAATTTTTCCTTGCCGGAACTTAAATCCAAAGCTACTCCCGGTCTTCCTAAGGCAATCTCGGAAATTTCTTCTGTTTCCTTCTCTGAAACGCCTTGGCCTAACAGATAGTTTTTAATTTCTTCTTTTTTTACAGAATTAAATTTAATAATTTGGACGCGAGAAAGAATTGTTGGAAAAAGATATTGTGCTTTGTCGCTGATTAAAATTAAAAGAGCCTCTCCCCTTGGCTCTTCCAGGGTTTTCAAAAGGGAGGTTTGCGCCTCTTGATTCATTAGGTGGGCATTATCTATAATTGCCACCTTAAGAGGGGCTAAGCTCGGCTTAAGAGAAAGTCTCCAGATTAAATCTCTTATTTGGGAAATCTGGATTTCTTTCACTTGAGGTTCAATAAAAACCACGTCCGGGTGATTAGTCAAATTTTGAACATCCTGCCCAAAGAGAAAAGAAATCCATTCCAAAGCCAATGTTTTCTTTCCTAATTTCTCCTGACCGCAAAACAAATAAGCATGGGAAAATCTTTTGGTTTCTGCCGCTTTCCTTAAAAAATTCCATTGTTTTTGATGACCTATTAGCATAGTTTAACGCTTTGACATTATGCTTTTTTTGTACATATCAAGATTTTCCAAAACCACGCCAGTTCCCTTCGCCACACAAAGTAGCGGGTCTTCGGCCAAAAAACAGGGAACGCCGGTTTCTTGAGAAATTCGCTCGGTAATATTCCTTAATAAAACTCCTCCGCCAGATAGAATCATTCCTTTATCAATTATGTCAGCCGACAATTCGGGGGGCGTATCTCTTAAGACTGCTTTAATCACATGAATAATCTCTCCCAGAATATCGGAAATCGCTTCTGAAATTTCATTAGAAGAGATTCTGATTGTCCGGGGCAATCCATAGATTAAATCCCTGCCTCGAATTTCCAGGAACTTGGCTTCTTTTTCCGGTAAAGCGGTTCCAATTTTAATTTTTATCTCCTCGGCTGTTTGTTCTCCAACGGCTAAATTATATTTTTTCTTAATATAATCTGAAATGGCCAAATCCATTTTATCGCCGCCAACTCTAGTCGAATTGCAGGTAACTATTCCTCCCAAAGATATTACGGCTATTTCGGAAGTCCCTCCGCCAATATCAACAATCATATTCCCGGAACAAGAATTAATCGGAATGCCGGCGCCAATGGCAGCCAAAATGGGCTCTTTGGCCAAATACGCCTGCTTTGCTCCGGCGTTTAAAGCGGCCTCAACCACCGCTCTCCTTTCTGTGGAAGTAATGCCGGCCGGCACTCCTATCATCAATTCCGGCTTCAAAAACCGCCAAAAGCCGCCGACCTTATCAATAAAATACTTAAGCATTGCCTGGGTTACCCTGAAATCAGCGATTACCCCGTCTTTGAGGGGCCGATAAACTCTAATGGTATCGGGAGTGCGACCGATCATTGCTTTTGCCTCCTCCCCGATTGCCAGAATTCTGTTTTCTTCAAGGGCAACCGCAACGACCGAGGGCTCCTGTAAAACCACTCCTTTGCCGGGAAGAAAAACCAAAGAATTACAAGTTCCTAAATCAATACCTATTTTCTTCATATACCAAGCTTTCGTACAACGAAAGCGAAGGTGGAGATGAAGCTTTAGCTTCATCGACTACCCTACTTCCGCATAGAGCGAAGGTTAAGAAGAGACGAAGGTCTCTTCGCTTTTAAGTATAGAGAAAATTTTAGAATTTGGCAAATTTTTTACCAAAAATTCCCGCTCCGAAAATCAAAACGCCGGCTAAAATAAATACTGTAGGATACCCCAAAAAAGGAATAACCAAGCCACCGATTACGGCTCCCAGAGCCGTAGCAAGGGGAGAAAAAATCGTATCGACGGCCGCCGATTCTTCAGGATACTCTTTCAATTTAGTAGTTAATAATCCGCTCCTGCCGGCGCCAGTCATCAAACCGCCGATATATTTCCCCAACATAATAAAAAAAATAAGATAAAAATTTAAAACAGAAGCTAATCCGCCCAATAAAACGGAAAAGAAACCAGTAATCTGGCTTCCTTGGAAAATATTTATTTCGCTTTTAAATTTGCCAACCTGCTTTATAACCCAAAAAGAAATCGGCAGAAAAACTAAAGACAAAATGGAACTGAAAATCAGAATTTGGTTTTGCGACCAGCCCAAGTTTTTCAAAAATAAAACAAAAAAGGTGTTATTAAAACCGGCTAAAATCAAAACTAAAAAAGAAGTAAAAATAAAAGGAAATACATTTTTTCTTTTGGTGCTTTCTAAAACTTTTAAATAATTTAAACTGGATTCTTTAATTTTGACGCTGTCGGTCAGGTTGGCTGTTTGTTTTCTTAATCGGCCGAAACAAAAAATAGAGGTAAAAAATTGGATAGTCATGCTTAAAATAAAAACGCCGACAAAACCAAATTTCCAAATCAAAAGAGCGCCCACTGCCGGAGCAAAAGCATCGGTGTAAGAGGGAGCCGAATAAAACCAGGCGAAAGCCCTGTCCGGATTTTCCAGTTTTGAACCCATTAAAATCGCCCGCGAACTGACGAAAAAGAGGCTGGCTGAAATGCCCAGAATCACCTGAAAAATATAAAAAATAAATTGATTTTGGACTAAAATCATTCCTAAAGAATAAACGCCGTATCCTAAAATTCCAATAGAAGTTAAAAGAGCGGGGTTTATTTTATGATTTAAAAATCCGGCAAGCGGGGCAAAAATAGCAATCGGCAAATATATTAAAAAATTAGTGTAGCCAATTTGGGGCAGAGAAAAGTTTTTCGCAACCAAAAACAAAGGAAAATACAAAGAAAAAAGTTTATAGCCGAACATCAAAAAAAAATGAACTACGGTCGCATCCTTGGTAATCTTTTCAATCTTCGGAATAAAAGACATATTAATAATTCTAACAGAGTTGCTTAGCTAAGCCAAACAACTACTAAATCAAACGACTAAGCCAAAAATAAAATGCGCTCAGCTCTGACTAAGTCAAGAACTGAGCGCCTCGTCGATGGAATTATTTACTCCATCCCTCCTGAATTTGAGTCAATGTCGTAGCTGCTTGCCGGGAATAGTCAGTATTGCGACTCTTAAAGAGAGCCATGAGGGCCATACAGTGCATTCTTTTGCCGTAGCCGCTAAGCAGACCCTTACCATCGATTCCCTTTTTTTTGTCTGCTGAAACGAATTCCCTAGCCAATTCATTCAGTTCTTCCGTGGAGACAAAAATGAAGTCTCCTTTCATGCCTTCAATGCCTTGCCCGACACTAAGATTTGAAATCTGTTCCGACTGTACCGGCGTTACCATGGCCAAGTCATAGCCAGCCGGCCCTTTGAACATAACGGTGAAAAGGGGCGGCATTTTACTAATGGTGAGTCGGATTCCCACCTCCTCTCGCACCTCGCGTTTTAGTTCTTTTACGGCGTAACTGTATGGAATTGATTCTTCATCTGTTTCCATAATTCCGCCACCCGGAAGTTCCCAGTTTCCCTTAAAGGACCTGCCTGGGATGATTGAACCGGTCTCCGTTCTTCTCCGCAACAGGAGCTTGCCTTCACTGTTCAAAATGCCAGCATATACTCCCACCGCTATCTTTGCTTTTTCTTTCACTGTATACCTCCTATTAAATTTTTACTAAAAATATTTTAGCAAATTTATCAATATTTGTCAACTACGATTGCCAAAATGGTTTTATTAAATTAAAATTAAAAGAGCTGTAGGCGAAGAGGACTTCGTCTTCTTCTTTAGCTTCAGCTTAATAAATTAAGCTTCGCTATATGACGAAAAGAACGAGAACAATTATATTTTCAGTTTGCTTTCTCCTTTTTATTCTCATTGCGTCTTCGGCGGTTTTGTATTCTCAAGGATATAGATTTAATTTAGAAAATAAAAAATTTACCCAAACAGGCGGTCTTTTTTTTAAAATCGTACCGAGACAAGTTGATATTTATATTGACGGAAAACTAAACAAAAGAACCGATTTTTTCTTCGGCTCTGCCTTGGTTGAAAATCTTTTGCCCAAAAAATATAAAATAGAAGTTAAAAAAGAAAAATATCATTCCTGGGAAAAAACCTTGGAAATAAAAGAAAAAGAGGTAACCGAAGCCAAAAACATAGTCTTGTTCCCTCAAGATGTCAATTTTAATGTCTTATCTAGCCAGGTAGAACAATTTTGGTTTTCTCCAGACCAAAGAAAAATAATCTTGAAAGAAAAAGAAAAACTCGGCTGGGCTTTAAAGCTTTATGATTTGGATAAAAATATAAAAAGCTATCTAATAAGCGGTGAGGATTTTTTTACAAAAGAACCTCAATTAATTAATTTAGATTTTTCTGAAGATTCAAAGAAAATTTATTTGGAAGTAAGTGTAGGAGAAGAAATTAAATATTTCACATTAGAGGAATTTGATAGAGCAAAACCGCTTTTAACCGAAAGGGAATCTCCTTCTCCACTTGTTGAAAATGTTGTTGTTTATCAACAAGTTGGTAATGATATTTATTACTTAGATAATTCTGGCCATCTTTTTAAGAACGGGGAACGAATTACTGTAACCCCTTTCCCGATAAAACAAGAAACCGAATATGCTTTAGAAATCTTTCAGGGTTTTATCTTTTTGCGAGAAGATAATAATTTGTATAAGTTTAATTCCGACCTAAAAGTTTTTGAGAATTTTTTTGAAAGAATCAATTCTCTAAAAGTTTCTCCGGATAATAAAAAATTGGCGTATTTTTCGGATTATGAGATTTGGATTCTTTTTTTAAGCGATAAAAACGAGCCACCGCAAAAAAGAGCGGGAGAAAAACTTTTTCTAATTCGTTTATCGGAAAGAATAATCGATGTTTTTTGGATAAATGATAATTATTTAACTTTTACTGCCGGAGATAAGATTAAAATTAGCGAGATAGACGACAGGGATAGGTTAAATATTATAGATGTTTTTGAAACAAAAAAACTTCCGCAAAACGGAAGCCCCGTGGAAATGTTCTGGAATCAATTTGATAAAAAATTATATCTCTTGAACGAAGAAATCTTATATGGTTCTGGCGCTTTGCTCCCTTAATTCAACTTTCTTTTTAAAATCATCCCAATTAACTTCTCCGGCATTAGCCATAACGCAAACTTCTTTAAACTGACAATAGTGACACTGCCAGTTGTCAGGATACTCCGGTAACCTATCGGGAATAATGTTTTTATCAATCTTTTTTTTGACATCAGCCAAGGTATTTAGAAGAGAAAGGGCGCGCTTTTTGTCATACCTTACTATAAAATCCTTTAATTGCTGGTTGTCTTTATTAACGTAAAGCAATATTCCTTTGGGGATTTTAAAATAATGCAAATAAAGCTGGATTTGAGCAATATTTTCTTCCTTTGGCTCGGTTAATTTATTAAAAACCATGCTGTTCATGCTCTTGATGTCCAACACGTATAAATCTTTTCCGTCGCTGATGATGGCATCGGCCCTTCCCGAAATTAATTCTTGGGGAGGAATGTTTACTTCGGCAGCAACCACATGGATTTCCCTGATGCTTAAAAGAGGTTTCATAATAAGCTGATGAATGTGGTCACCGTGGTCGAATAATCTTAAAATATTTGCTTCCATTTCTTTCCGGGGAACATTTTTAAATTTAAAAAATAAAACTCTGGCACACTTGCCGGCATCGGTAATGTAAAAGTGATGCTGTTCTTTATCCTTTTGCCTGTCCAAATAAAATTTATCAATAAGTTCTTTAAGAAACATGGTGGTACTATCTCTTTGACTACTCAAGGAGTTAAGACTCCTTTCGGTCAAAAAGATTATTATCTTTTTGACCACTGAGGAGCGCGGCGGGCTCTTTTTAAGCCAAATTTTTTTCTTTCTCTCATTCTTGGATCTCTTTTTAAATAACCTACCTTTTTTAGTTTCTTTCTAAAGTCCGGACTGAACAAAACCAAAGCTCTGGCCACTCCGTGCCTGACTGCTTCTGCTTGCGAAACCATTCCTCCTCCTTTTACTTTTACTGAAACTTTAAATTGTTCCAGACAATTCATTAAAGTTAAGGGCGCCAAAATTGTCTGTTGAAGTTCTATCGTTGGAAAATAATTTTCTAAAGGTTTTTCATTGATCAAAAACTGAGCTTCCGTTTTTTGAAGCGAAGGTGGAGAAGAAAACGAAGTTCTTTTCGACAGGCTCTTTTCTTTCTTGTTTGCCCAAAGTCGAACCCTGGCGATGGCTGTTTTTCTCCTTCCTAGACCTTCAAAATATCTTTCTTTTTTCACTCGAGCCGCAGCGAAGAGTGGAGAAGAGGATTTATCCTCTTTGACTACTGGAGTTGTTTTTTTAACCCTTTTAACCCTCTTCGGTTCTTCTTTTACCGAGCCCTGTTTATGGGGCGCGGGGGAAAAAGAGAGTTTATTCTCTTCGCCCTTTGCTTTTTTAATTTTTTTCATAAACTTTATTCAAACTCCGAGTTTCCGCAGAAACGAAGGGAGAGAGTAAAGCAAGGCTTTACTCGAACTTTAATCTTTTTATCATTTTTGCTCTTAGTTTATTGCTGGGTAACATTCCGAAAACTGCTTTTTTAAAAACTTCGGCTGGATTTTTGGCGAATAGTTCTTTTAAAGATATTTCTTTTAATCCGCCTAAATACCCTGAGTGACGATAGTATTTTTTTTGCTCCATTTTTTTTCCGGTAAATCTCAATTGAGCAACATTCTTAACAATAATAATATCGCCTATGTCTTTGTAGGGCGCAAAATCTGACTTATGTTTGCCGCGCAAAAGCACGGCTATTTCAGCCGCTAATCTGCCCAGAACTTTTCCCGTAGCGTCAATTGTATGAGTTTCTCTTTGCATACCCGAATCGCAATGAAGGGTGAAGAAGAGATTTATCTCTTCGACTACCAAGCCCCGCGCAACGGGGTGAAGGTGAAGATGAGAACGAAGTTCTCATCGCCTTGTTACTTAACTAACTCTATAATGGCCATTTTCGCTCCATTTGTTTTTCTCTGTCCAAGTTTAATTATTCTGGTGTACCCCCCTTTTCTTTCTTTGTATCTTGGAGCAATTTCATCAACTAATTTTTTAACTATTTGGGAAGGGAAAAACTTTGCCAATAATCTTCGGGAATGCAAACTGCCAATCTTGGCTCGAGTTATCTGTTTTTCAACAAAACCAGAAAATTCTTTCGCTTTTGCTTCGGTAGTTTTAATTTTTTCTTTCAATATCAAAGATACAGCTAAAGACCTTAAAAGGGCTTTTCTTTGATCTCTTTTTCTACTTAGTTTTCTTCCTTTTTTTCTTTTTCTCATATTGAGCTTTCATTTTTGAAAGCGAAGATGAAGAAGAGGATGAAATTCTCTTCGACTGTTTCGCCTTCTTTTTCGCTTTTGGTTTTTCTTCTTTAGCTGGCTTTATTTCCGAAACAATTTTTGGTTTTAGTGTTTCTGTAAGTAAAGAGAAATGCTTTACCAAAATCTCACAAGCCTGCCAAAGAGCCTGTTCTGGCGTGATAATTCCATCTGTTTCAATCTCTAAAAACAACCTATCATAATCTGTTCTTTCGCCAACTCTCATATTTTCAATCCTATAACTCACCCTTTTTACCGGTGTAAAAATAGCGTCAACCGGGATAGCTCCAATTTCTAATTTTTCCTTTTGCCTGGTTTCGCGAGAAGAATAACCAATTCCTTTTTCAATTTGAATTTCCATTTCCAATTCGGCGGACTTTGAAGTTAAAGTGGCAAGAAGGCAATTTTTATTCGCCAACTCTACCTGGGCCGGGATGGTAAAGTCAGAACCTTTTACCTCTTTCTCCCCTTTTACTTTAAGCACTGCTTTTTGGGGCTCTGTGGCAAATAATCTAAATCTTAATTGTTTCAGATTTAGCATTATCGTAATTACATCTTCTAAAACTCCGGGGATTGCTGAAAACTCATGAGAAACACCTTTAATTTTCATCTGAGTAACGGCGGCTCCCTCTAATGAAGATAATAAAACTCGCCTTAATGAATTTCCTATGGTTACACCGTAACCCGGATGCAAGGCTTCTATTTCAAAAATGGCTTTATTTCCTTCTTTTTTAACGATTTTTGGCGGATGAGGTAAATTAATCATATAGCGAAATTTTAATTTATTAAAATTGAAGCCCGAAATGAAGCTTTAGCTTCATTGAGCTTTTCACTATTTCGAATAAAACTCGAAGATAGACGAGAGTTCTGCCGGCGGGGCAGCCTCTTCTAAACTTGGTGAATCTGCGACCTTTCCCCCTAAACTCTTAGCATCTAATTTTAGCCAAGACGGAGGATTATGTTTTTTTAAAAGGGGGCTTATTTTTTGAAACATTGTTTTTTTTACGGAACTTGGCTTCAGGCTAATTTTGTCTCCTTTTTTAACTAAATAACCGGGAATATCAACTGGTTTGTCGTTTACCATAAAATGGCCGTGGGAAACTATCTGACGAGCAGCAGTTCTGGAGGGAGCAAATCCCAACCTAAAAACCACATTATCTAAACGACTCTCTAAAGTTTTGATCAAAGCTACTCCGGCATCCGCGACTTTGCCTCGCGCCTTTAAGATTTCTCTTACATATTTTCGAAATTGTCTTTCCTCTAAATTATAGCAATTTTTTAATTTCTGTTTCTCTTTTAACTCTTTACCATATTCAGAAAGAGCCCTTACTCTTTTTTTTGCTTTGGGGCCGGGCGGATAAGGTTTTCTTACCATTGGACATTTTTGCGACAAACACCTCTCCCCTCGCAAAAAAAGCTTTGTTCCCAATTGACGACAAATTTTACATTTAGAATTTTCCATAAATTTTTATGATTTCTCAAACTCTTCTGGCTTTTGGCGGACGGCAACCATTGTGAGGAACTGGAGTCATGTCCTTAATTGAAACGATTTCCAATCCTCTGGCGGCCAATGACCTAATTGCCGATTCTCTTCCAGAACCAATTCCTTTTACCAAAACCTCTATCTTCTCAATTCCAATCTTCTGGGCAATTTGAGTAATGGCTTCGGCTATCTTAGAAGCTGCAAACGGCGTTGCTTTCTTCGTTCCTTTAAAACCAATACTCCCGGCGCTTACCCAACCTAAAACATTTCCTCTAAGGTCGGCTAAAGTAATAATGGTGTTATTATATGAAGAAAAAATATAAACTCTCCCCTCTTTAATTCTTTTCAGGGGTTCCTTGGCTTCTTTTTTTACTTTCGCTTCTACTTTTTCTCCTTCTTTTAATAATTCCTCTTCGGTTTGTTTAATGACGCGCTTCTTTCCCATAGTATTATAGTATTATGTGGGGGTGGCAGCCGGTTTTCGACCGGAGCCCACGGTTTTTCTTACATTTCCCCTCACGGTCCTGGTGTTGGTTTTGGTTTTTTGTCCTCTTACTGGCAATCCTTTTATATGACGAATCCCTCTCCAAGTTCCTATGTCTTTTAATCTTTTAATATTCGTCATTATTTCTCTTTTCAGTTCGCCTTCTACCTTATAGTCTTTTTCAATAATGTCTTTAAGTTTGGCAATTTCTTGAGAAGTTAATTCTGCTGCTTTTTTTGTTGGTTCAACTCCCGCTTTTATTAAAAATTTTCTACTCAAAGAACGACCTATGCCATAAATATAAGTCAAAGCAATTGCTATCTGTTTGTTTTCGGGGATATTCACCCCGGCAATACGTGGCATAATTTAACCTTGTCTTTGTTTATGCTTTGGGTTTTTTTTGCAAATAACGTAAATTCGTCCCTTTCTTCGGACGATTTTACAATTCTTACAAATTTTTTTTACTGATGCCCTTACTTTCATACCAAGTTTTTACGAAGTAAAAACGAAGGTGAAGATGAATCTTTAGATTCATCGCCTACCAAGTCCATTACTTTCCTCTATAAACAATCCTTCCCTTTTTTGCATCGTAGGGACTTAACTCTACGGTTACCTTATCGCCAGGTAAAATTTTAATTCGGAACATTCTTAATTTTCCTGCCAAATGACAGAGAAGTTCTTGTCCGTCATCTAATTTCACCCTAAAATGCGTACTGGGCAAAGCTTCTATAACGGTTCCGGTTTTTCTTAAATTTTTCTTATCCATTAAGTACCGAGCTTCCCTTTATGGAAGCGAAGGTTAAGAAGAGGACGAAGTTCTCTTCGCCTAGACAATTTTTTAGCTTATCAAAATCTATTAAATTAGTCAATGTTTATATTAATCTCAATTTTATTTAAATCTTCCGGTACTTTTCTCACCCAAAATGGCCAAAGTTTAACGCTGACCTTGGTGATTTTAGGTTGATTTTCTAAAAATAACTTAGTCTCAAGCAATGATTTCCCTAAAAGAGCGTTTTTAAAATTATAAACATCGACCTCTGGATAAATTTTGGCTGAAATATTCAAAGAAAGAATAATTTTACCGGAATCTAAGTTAACGGTCTCGACGGGATAATCTATTTTTAAACTTTCTTCATAAAGCTTCTTTTCTTGAGGAATTTGATAAATAATTGATTCTTTGGCAAAGTTCCTAAGATGTTCTTTCTGAAATATCAAAGTTTCACACCTTGCCTTAACTTGAAATTTAAATTCTTTTATTTCTTCTTCGGCGGCAGCTAAAGGAAATTTTTCAACGATTTCGGTTCGAAGTTCCTCTAAAAAATAATTAAACTTTGAAGAAATTCCTTCTGATTGCAACTCACTCTTCAACAACTCTTCGCATTCTTTTTTAGCTTGTTTTGTTAAAAAATCCTCGGCTCGAGTTAGGTCTTCTTTTGTTACCTTAGAAACCTCCTCCCGAAATCCGCCCGCCATTGGTTGAAAAGACTCGCCATAAAATTTAGTGTATCTGTCGGTACCCGCAAACCCGGGAATGGAAAAAGTAGAAAGACCAATATTATATTCCGGTCCGGGCTGATCTGCTATTACCTTAATGTCTATTTCGCCGCGAACGAACTTTCTTCCTTCATATCTACCACCAGGAATAGTAACCATAACCGGGGTTCGAAAAAGCTTGCCATCGGCTGAGACAAAACGAGTGGCAGCGATCAAAGTCTGAGGAGAGGTGGAATAATCATTATAAGCTCTTATAGTGCCTTCCGCTTTTTCTTCTTTCAAAATTTTACCGGAAGATTGAAAAAGTTCAACAAGGGTTTTTTCTTTTTGAAAAACTTGGGCCGGGATAATTTTTCCCAAAATATTAGGTTCTTTTACCTCTTTATCAATGGTTAATTTCGTCTCTAATTTTGAAATTTCTGTTTCCGGCCAGAGTTCTATTTCGGCTTTTGACAAAGTAAAATAACAAAAAGCTCCTAACAAAATTAAGAAAACCAAAGAAAAAATTAAGCCTTTTTTAAAAAATGGTGTTCGGGCTTGAGCGGGGTGGCCTGACGAAAATTCTTTTTCTGTCTTAATCTCTTTTTCACCTCCGTTCAATATTGTTGAAATCGGTTTTTGAGGAGGGAAAATATCTATTACTTTTTTGTTCATAATAGCATTATACAATATTTAGGTTTATTCCAAAATAGCTCTAATTCTTCTGACTCTCAAGCGACAGCAAAGAGGTAAGAAGCATTCGGGTTATTTTTATTCTAAAATAGCCCGAATTCTTCGCACTCCGGCGCCGGAAGATTCTTCTTTTATAATTCTGAATAGACCCAATTCTGAAGTTCTTTTCGCGTGGGGTCCGGCACAAATTTCTTTAGAAATATCTCCGATTGAATAAACCGTTACAACTGATGGGTACTTCTCTTTGAAGAAGGCTAAAGCTCCCCCTTTTATTGCTTCCTCATATGACATCTCTTCTTTTTCCACTTTTAAATCTTCCCTGATTTTCTGATTAACAAGATCTTGAACTTTTTTAATCTCTTCTGTTGTCATTTTTCGAGGATAGGAAAAGTCAAATCTTAATCTTTGGGCGGTAATATCTGAACCCATTTGCTTGACGTTCCCCCCAAAAATTTGTCTCAGAACGGCATGAAGCAAATGAGTGGCGGTATGAAGTTTGGCTGATGTCTCGCCAGCTTCCTTTCCCACTCCGCCAAATTTGTTTTCTACCCCGGCCCTGGAAATCTCTTGGTGTTTTTTAAATTCTTCTTGGAATTCTTCTTCATCTACTAATAATGCATTTTTTGCTAACTCTTCCTGAATCATCTCTAACGGAAAACCAAATGTCTGATAAATATAAAATGCATCTCTTGCGCTAACTCTATTAAATATTTTAATTTTACCGCCCTCGACTTCTTCTATTTTCCCAATTCTCTTAAGTTTTTTTAATTCTTTTAATCCTTCTTCCAGCGTCTTTTCAAATTTTTCTTCTTCATTTTGGATTACGGTTAAAATTTCTTCTTCTTTTGATTTCACTTCGGGATAAACGTCTCGGTAAATCTCAATTACTTTTTGCGTTAAAGGAATCAGAAATTGCTTAGCTAAGCTAAGCAATTTCCCATAGCGTATCGCCCTTCTCAAAATTCTTCTTAAAACATATCCTCTCTCAACATTGGAAGGTAAAACTCCCTCCGAAATCAAAAAAACCGCGCCCTTTGCATGGTCGGCAATAATTCGATAGGGCCTGGGGCTTAAGGAATAGGGTTTAGTTTGGTACTTTTCAATTCCTTCAATAAGAGACTGAAATAAATCTGTTTCAAAAACTGAAGGTTTATCCTGAACTATCATCGCCAACCTCTCTAACCCCATGCCGGTGTCAACGCCCTTCTGCGCCAATGGAGTAAGTTTCTTATTCTTATTCTGATAATATTCATTAAAAACCAGATTCCAAATTTCAATACCGTTTATGTGAATTTCGGTGGTTGGACCGCAAGGTCCTTCCTCTCCGGTTGGCCCCCAAAAATTATCGGCTCTTCCGCATTTTTTAATCTTATTTTCCGCAATTCCTAATTTCTTCCAAATCTGGACTGATTCTTTATCTTCGGGGACATTTCTGTCACCTCCAAAAACAGTAAAAATGGCGTCTTCTTTTGGTAATTTTAATTCTTCAAAAAGAAATTCGTAAGCGAATTTTATCGCCTCAGTTTTGAAATATCCGCCAAAAGAAAAATTACCCAGCATTTCAAGAAAAGTTAAATGGCTTTCGTTTCCAACTTCCTCAATGTCTGAAGTCCGAAAACATTTTTGACAAGAAACAACGTTGGGGCCATAAGGAAAAACTTGGCCCAAATAATAAGGTTTGAATTGTTGCATCCCGGCCGTAGTAAAAAGAACCGAAGGATCAGTCGGAATAAGCGAGCTGGAGGCTACTATTTTATGCCCCTTTTCCTCAAAAAATTCTAAAAACTTTCTTCTCAAGTCGTTTGAGTTCATTAAAAATTAGAAACCGAGCTTCCATTACCAAAGGAAGCGAAGGTGTGAAGAAGAAGACGAAGTCCTCTTCGCCTTTCAAAATTAAAAATTTTCATTAGCTGTATCTGTCAGCTACGGTTGAGGCAACAAAAGATTCCGGCTTTATTTTTGGCTCAAAGCCGTTTCCTTTAATCAAGCCAGTGACCTCTTTAATCATATCTTTTGTTTTGCCGTTTTCTCCGACATCAGCATGAATATAACGGAATTGATAGCGAAGGTTTTCCTTTTTAGAATTTTTAATTCCTTTTTCAAAGTTTTCTTTAAAATATAAGGCCAACTGACAAGAAAGAAAAACCTCTTCTAAAATTCTCTGTTTCCAGTTAAAAAATTTCCTTCCTTTATAGGCAATTTTTTTAAGGAAAAACCTTCCGCCCTCACCCACTCTTAATATAACTAAGGCTACCGGAAAATGTGGCTCCTCCTCGGAGGACGAATCACAGCCAACAATAATATCATAAAATTTCTCTGGTTTCTCAGAGATATAATTGATTATTTCTTCAATTACTCTATCAATCTTAAGATTTCCTTTGGTGGGACTATAAAAATGTCCGTTAATAATCTTATCCATATCTAAATCATCGTATCAGGTTTTTCTAAGTTTATCAATATTTTTAACCGCCGCAATAAAATCCTCCGCTTTTAAAGAAGCGGCGCCTATTAACACCCCATCCATCTCAGCCCTCTCAATAAATCCTCGGATATTGCTACCATCAACGCTCCCCCCGTAAATAATTTTAATTTGGGGGGAGTTATTAAACAATTTAAATAAAGTTTTTCTAATAAAAATTGCGCCCTCCTTGGTGTTTTCAGGGGTAGCCACCGCGCTTCCTCTGGTTGTGCTAATTGCCCAAATTGGCTCGTAAGTAAAAACTATATTCTCCAGATCTGATTTTTTAACTCCAAACAAAGCTTTTTCAAGTTGTCGCGACATCTCTCTTTCCCCGTTTTTTCCTCTTTGTATACTTCCAACGCAAAGAATGGCTTTTAAGCCAGCCTTTAAAACTGCTCTTAATTTCTTATTTACCATCTCGTCTGTTTCTTTTAAATATTTCCTCCTTTCCGAATGGCCAATAATTACATAATCTACTCCTAAATCTTTAAGCATCGCCGGGGAAATTTCTCCGGTGAAAGCGCCTTTTTCCTCCCAAAAACAATCCTGAGCCCCTAATTGGATATTAGATTTTAGATGTTGGATATTAGATAAATAAACAAATGGCGGGCAAATAACTACCTCAACCTTTTGAATTTCTTTAACTCTCCTTTCAACCGAATTAAAAAGCTTTTTAGCTTCCTGTAAGTTTGTGGGATTGCACTTCCAATTCGCGACAACTAATAGTTTCATAATTTAAGCGAGGCAACAAGTTTTCAAAGTAAATTTCGGAGGCCTGTTAGTACGGTTCCGCCGAAGGCGGATAACAGGCCGAGAACTTAGGTCCCGAAATCTCGCTGGGATTTCGAGGAGCGGTACTTTAAAACTTCGTTGCCGAGCGATCTTTATTGTTTTTTTAAATACTCGGCGGCTTTTTCGGGTTCAATGGTGGAAATTTCCATTTGGGCGCCCATTTCAAAACCCGCCCAAGCTGCGGTTTTGGGCAAAATTGTCCAGTGCCAATGGTAATAGGGATATTTCTTCCCATCACAAGGAGCGGTATGCAAATAAAAATTATATGAAGGGTCTCCCAGCCCCGTATAAAGTTTGCTTAAAGCCACCTTAAAAACTTCGGAGAGTCCCCATTTTTCTTTTTCCGTAATCTTCTCGAAATACGGAAGATGCGATTTGGGAGAAATAATAACCTCGAAAGCCGCTTTGGATGCAAAGGGACAAATCGCCAAAAAATCCTTGTTCTCAAAAATAACTCTTTCTTTGGCTTTCTTTTCCCATTCATTCATCTGACAGTAAATGCATTTTTTATCTTTTTTGTAATAATTTTCCGAGTTAAAAAGCGCCCTATTCAAATCCACGTCGATCAAAGGAGTAGTAATAATTTGCGAATGAGGATGAGACTGGGAAGCCCCAGCCCTCAATCCCTGATTGTGGAAAATTGCTATATAATTCACGAATTTTTTCTTCATCAAATCCAAATATCTTTCCTGATAAGTATCGATAACTTCTTTTATGTCCTTTATTGATAAAAGAGCCAAAGATTTATCATGGTCCTTTGTAACCACCAATTCGCAAAATCCTACGGCGTTCATCGTTTGATATAAATTTCCTTCAATTCTCTTTTCAAATTTCGAATGAGGCAAAAAGGCGGGAAATTTATTGGGAATGGCAATGGTCGTCCAGTTTTCGGGAATTTTTCCCTTGTAAGATATTTTTTTACCGTGAGAAAAAATTAAGAGAGGCATCTCCTGAGTTTCAATGTTGCAAAAAGGACAAATTTTGGGAGAAATTTTTATCTCCTCCTTCTTCTCTTTTTTGAACGCCTCCGGCTTTTTTCCGCGACCGGTAGCAATCACTACCCAATCTTTTGAAATCAAATCTAAACGAAGTTCGGATGGAAATTTTAGGTTTGGTTTTTTAGCCATAGATACCCCTTACTAGGTTTAATCTAATTTTAATTAAATCTAAAGCCATTTTTATTATGCTTTTAAACTTGACCTTGCTTTCTAAATCGTTCTTCCAATAAACCGGTATTTCTTTGATTTTGTATCCTGATAATTTCCCGGTAATAAGAATCTCGGGGTCAAAAGCAAAGCGGTCGATTTTGCATTTGGGGAAAATGTCTTCCGCCGTTTTTTTAGTGAAACACTTAAATCCGCACTGGGTGTCTTCAATTCCCCAAAGATCAATAATTATTTTTCTATACAACTTGAAGCCTTCTCCCAAAATTATATGCCTCAGCCAAGGCTGAGGAGGATTTAAAACTGCGCCCTTTACGTCTCTGGAACCAATCACTATATCATAACCCTCTTTAAAATATGGCCACATTTTTTCTATTTGGTTAATTGAAGTGGAATTGTCGGCATCAGTAAAAATCCTCAAATCTCCTTTTGCCTCTAACATGCCAAATCTAACAGCATAACCTTTACCTTGATTTTTTTTATAGCCAGTAACCTTAAGATTTTTAATTTGCGAAGTTAAGTTCTGGGCTACTTCAACCGTCTTATCTTTTGAGCCATCATTCACCACTAAAATCTCGTAATCATAATTCTGCCCTCTTAAATATTTATCAATCTCTCCTAATGTTTTGGGAAGACGTTTTTCTTCATTATAAGCAGGAATGATAACCGAGAGATGCATATTAAATTATTTTACCACAGTTAAAATCTTTGCTCCATCCTTTATAACAGCGATTGTGCGCTCGAAGTGGCAAGATAAAGAATTATCAATAGTTTTAAAACCGTGACCATCTTTTGATTTTTTTATTTTCCAATCGCCTGTTGTAATCATTGGCTCCAAACACAAAACCATCCCTTCTTTTATTTCGGGACCCGTATGTCTTTTTCCATAATTTAAAATTTGAGGTTCCTCGTGAATCTTTTTCCCTATACCATGGCCGCAAAGCTCCCGAACAATGTTAAACCCTTGTGGTTCAACATATCTCTGGATGGCATTGCCAATATCGCCAATTGTGTTGCCCGGCCTTATTTTTTTTATCCCTCTTTTTAAAGCTTTTTTTGTCACCCGAATTAATCTTAAAACTTCGGGCGCCACTTTCCCAACGGGTAAGGTAACTGCCATATCGGTGTGATATCCTTTATAATAAAGTCCCAAATCAAGAGAAATGATATCTCCTTCAATTATCACTCGGCTTGAGGGCACGGCATGAACAATTTCTTCATTAATTGAAGTACAAAGACAAGCAGGAAAATCTTCATATCCCTTAAACGAACATTTTCCTCCGGATTTTAAAATCAGGCTCTCTGCGAGCCTGTCCAATGTTTTGGTAGTAATTCCCGGCCTTACCTGTTTTTCCAACTCTTTCATAATTTTTGCCAGAATCTTCCCACCTTCAGCCATTATCTCAATTTGCTCAAGACTTTTAATTATGATCATCTGATAGCTTTCAAAATATCTTTAAAAACACCGGCCACTGATTGTTCTCCGTTTATTTTTCTTACCCTAATCCCCTTTTTCCTAAAAAATTCGAGCACGGGGAAAGTTTCTTCTTGGTATCGTTTTAATCTTGTTTTAACAACCTTCGGATCGTCATCTTTCCGGCGCATTAATCTGGAACCATCTAGGGGACATTTTGTAAGTTTTTCGGTTTCTTTTGTGTAAAGGATTGAATGTGTTGTTAATTCGCATTCTCTCCGGTGGGCATTTCGCCAAATCGCTGCCTCCGGACTTACCGTGAGAGCGAGCATTACAATATTTTTTTTCTCATAGAGTTTTTTTAAAAGAGGTATGAGCCTTTCTGCTTCCACCGTATTCCTGGGAGAACCGGATATTACGACTCCTTTTCCCTCTTTAGCCAATTCTTCAAGTTTTTTCTTTGTAAAATAGAATACAAAACGTCCGTCCCACAAAAGTCCCTTACGACGTATCTCTCTTTGTTTTTCAAAAAAATATTTTCCCCCTTCTATTTCTACAAATTCTCCCTTTTTTGCCTCGTCTATAATCCTACCGATAATGCTGCTTGTTTCCCATTGGAAAAAACCAAATTTATTTGCCAATAATTCAGCTTGGGTCCCCTTTCCGGAACCCGGCGATCCTAAAACGATTATTGCCTTTGGTTTGCTTTTAGAACGTTTCATATTCCCGCATTTGCAATTGGGCTTTGATCTGACGCATTACATCCAAAACTACAGAAACTACGATTAATAAAGCGGTTCCGCCGATTAAAAACCGAAAAACCATAACTCCGGTTATCCCTCCAATAATTGAAGGCATGACAGCGATTGCGCCCAAAAATAAAGCTCCAACCAGTAATACCCTATTTAGAATATAATACATAAAATTGGCAGTGCTTTCTCCAGGTCTGATACCCGGAATAAATCCGCCCATTTTTTGCAAATTACTTGAAATGGCTTTGGGATCAAAAGTAACGGCGGTATAAAAATAAGTAAAAAGAACGACTAGAAGAAAATATAAAATGCCGTAAAACCACATATTCTGAAAGGCTCTGCCTATGCCTTGAGCAATTGTGCCGACAATTCCGCCGGCCCCTCCCAAAAAATTAGCAATCATACCGGGAAAAAGCATAATTGATAAAGCAAAAATAATGGGAATTACTCCGGCCGGGTTAATGTTTAATGGTAAATAAGTAGACGCTCCCCCGTACATTTTGGTGCCTCTTACTCTTTTGGCGTAAGAAACCGGGATATTGCGACGGCCCTCATTAATTAAAACCACGCCAGCTATAATAATCAAAGCCATACCGAAGAAAAATAAATAAGAAGGAATCTGGGCGGGGTCCCAAGTAAGCAGCATCTGCCTGATACTATTTGGAATATCGGCAACAATTCCGGCAAAAATTAATAACGATACGCCGTTGCCAATCCCTTTTTCTGAAATTAGTTCTCCTAACCACATCAAAAAAACGGTTCCGGCAGTAATAGTTAAAATCGAAGTGATAATTAACTCGGGGGAGAGCGCCTCAATTATTCCCTGACGCTGAAAAACACTAAGCATGGCATAACCCTGGAGAAATCCCAGTGGGACAGTCAAAATTCTTCCGTATTGGTTAAATTTTTTCTTTCCTTGCTCCCCTTCTTCTTTATACATTCTTTCCAAGGCCGGAAATATCATTGTTAACAATTGCATAATAATGACACCGGTAATATAAGGACCCAGCCCCAACATGACAATTGAAAGATTGTCCAAAGCTCCTCCGGTAAACAAATTTAAAAGGCCGAAAATTTGATTGGCTTCAAAAAATTCTCGCATTTTTTCGGCTGAAATCCCCGGGACGGGAATATTTGCCATTAATCTAAAAATGGCGAAAATTCCAAGAATAAAAAGGATTTTATTTCTTAAATCAGAAATTTTAAATATTTGAATGATTTTTTTTAACCAATCCATATGCCAAGTTTTTTATCTTATAAAAAACGCAGGTGGAGATGAAATTTATTTCATTGACTTATTTTACCGCCGGCTTTTTCAATTTTTTCTTTTGCTTGTTTTGAAACTTCACAGCCCTCAACGGTCAAACTTTTATTTATTTTCCCTCTGCCCAAAATTTTAACTTTTGGTGTTCTTCCTAATATTTTACGGACTAAACGCTTTTCCAGCAATATCTCAGGATTAATTTTTTCTCCTGAATTAAATTTGTTTTCTAAGATTTCCAAATTCAAAACCGCAATTTTTGACTTTTGTCTTTTGGTTTTTGATTTAAAGCGGTATCCTCTTAATTTCGGATATCTTTTAATTAATTCTCGAATTATCGGCTGGAATCTTCCTCCGGATCGTGCTTTTTGTCCTCTCATTCCGCGACCACAATAAGTTCCTCTTTTTCCTCCCCGGCCAACGCGCTTTGATTTCTTGGGCTTATGAATTGATTTTAGTTCGTGTAATTGCATATAAACGAAGAAACAAATCTCTTCTTAACCTTCGCTCGGCTTTGCCTCGCTCGGTGTGGGATTTTTTAATTTTAGTTTTTTAAAGGCATCTATGGTAGCTCGAGCGTTATTAAGTTTGTTTCCGGTTCTGCCCAACACTTTAGATGAGATATTTTTTATCCCCGCTAAAGTGCAGATAACTCTGACCACTCCGCCTGCCACTAAACCCCTTCCCTTTCTTTGGGGTTTTAAAATGACTTTAGCTGCCCCGAATTTAGCGTAAACTTCATGGGGAATTGTGTCTCCTTTTATGGGAACTGCAATTAAATTTTTCTTGGCCAATCTTGTAGCTTTTTCTACTGCTTGGGCTACGTCTAATCCCTTTGACACCCCAACCCCCACTTTTCCTTGTTTATTTCCAACAATAACTACTGCCCTAAACCTAAGACGTTTTCCGCCGGCCGTAACTCGCGTCACTCTCGCCAAATCCAAAAGCTTGGATTCAAACTCGTCTCTAACTTCTCTGTTTCTTGAAAAAGGAGACCTTCTATATTCATTTTTTTGAATGTTTTCTTTAATCATATACCGAGTTCCCATTTATGGGAACGAATCGAAGAATATTCATTCTTCACCTACCCGAGTCGCAACGAAGAGTAGGTGAAGAAGAGCGCGAAGAAAGTAAACTTTCTTCTTCCCCCTTCGCTGTCGCTGGGGAGCGCGAAGTTCTCTTCGCCCCGAAATCATTAATTTTAAAACTTCAGCCCTCCTTCTCTTGCCCCTTCGGCAACAGCTCTAACTCTGCCATGATATTTGTATCCTCCCCTATCAAAAACAACTCTTTCAATTTTTAAATCTTTAGCCTTTTTTGCAATTAACTTCCCTATTTCTTTAGCTTTATTAATTTTGGTTCCGCGATTTTTTTTAAACTCCCGAGCCGTAGCGAAGGGGCGAAAAGAAGATTTATCTTCTTTAAGCTCTAAATCGCTGCTAACTACAATAGTTTTAGCTTTTTCGTCGTTGATCAATTGGGCGTAAATATGCTTTTCTGACCTAAAAACGCAAAGCCGGGGCTTGTCAGCTGTTCCAAAAACTTTTGCTCTAATTCTTTTGTGGCGTCTGTGTCTTTTTTCTTGTTTTTCTAACATATTATTTGCCGCCAGTCGTAACCACTTTCTTTCCGACTTTTCGTCTAATTATTTCTCCCACATACTTTATTCCTTTCCCTTTATAAGGTTCGGCCGGCTTTACTTTTCTTATAATTGAGGCGAATTGGCCAACTAATTCTTTATCAATTCCGGAAACAGTAATAATGTTTTTATCCACTAAAATTTTTATCCCTTTCGGAATTCTTAATTTTACCGAATGACTAAAACCAACGTATAACACAAGTTCTTCTCCGGAAACCTCCCCCTTAAACCCAATTCCTTCAATTTCTAACTTTTTTTCAAAGCCGGCAGTAACTCCTTCAATCATATTAGCAACCAGCGTTCTAGTTAATCCCCAAAGGGCTTTTATTTCTTTCAATTTTTCTTTTTCCTGTCGAGGCAAGACTAAAATTTTATCATCTTTTGTTTCAATCTTAATTTCGGGTCGAAATTCTTTTGAAATTTCGCCTTGGGAACCCTTAACTATTACTTTACTACCTTCAATTTTAACATCCACACCCTGGGGTATTAATATGGGTTTTTTGCCTACTCTGGACATATCTTTTACCCTTCACTTTTTATTTAAAAGTGAGAGGGTTTACCATACTTCACAAATTACTTCTCCTCCTATTTTTCGCTTTCTTGCTTCTTTGTTCGTCATCAGGCCTCCTCCTTTTGAGGTAGATATTATTGCCATTCCGTAACCATCTTTAACCTTTTTTATTTGAGTTGAATCAAAGTAAATCCTTTGGCCGGGCTTCGAAACTCTCTTTAACCCCAAAATTGCCGGGGTTTTATCATGGTATTTTAAAACAATCTCAATGGTTCTTTTTGTTTTCCTGCCTTTTTTCTCAACTTTTTCAATAAAACCATTCTCTTCTAAAATTTTAGCAATTTCATATTTTAAATTAGAAAATGGCACTTCAACCGTTAAATGGCTAACGGCCTGAGCGTTTTTTATTCTATTTAACATATCGGCTATTGGATCAGTCATGTACCGAGCTTCCATTTATGGAAGCGAAGGTGAAGAAGAGGATGAAGTCCTCTTCGCCTGTTTTTTACCAGCTACTTTTCTTAACTCCGGGTATTAATCCTTGATTTGCCATTTCTCGAAAACAAATACGGCAAAGTCCAAATTTTCTCATATATCCTCTTTTTCTTCCACACTTAAAACAGCGCCTGACTACTCGACTTTTAAATTTTGGTTTCTTTTTTGATTTTGCTATCTGCGCTTCTGTGGCCATATTTCTAAAGTTTTATGGGAAATCCCAACAATTTAAATAACTCCAACGCTTCTTCTTTGCTTTTTGCCGTAGTAACAATAGTTATTTCTAAACCAAAAATGTTTCTTGCTTTTTCTGGTAAAATTTCAGGAAAAGCAATATGCTCTTTAATAGCGATGGTCAAATTGCCTTGTTTGTCAATAGATTCAGAAGGAACCCCATTAAAATCTCTTGTTCGGGGAAGAGTAATATGAATGAGTCTTTCTAAAAAATCCGTCATTTTCTTGCCCCTTAAATTAACCTTAGCTCCAATTGGCATCCCTTCGCGAATTTTAAAACTTGAAATTGCTTTTTTTGCGTATGTTTTAACGGCTCTCTGTCCGCAAATTAAACTAAAATCCTCCAGAATGGAATCGACAATCTTTTTTTGTTCCTCATTTGTTTTGCCGGCCACCTCTCTGCCATAACCGGTATTGACCACCACTTTTTCTATTCTGGGCACGGCCATAGCATTTCGATACCCAAATTTTTCTTGCATGGCAGGCACTACTTCTTGTTTATATTTTTCTTGTAATCTCATCATAAACCGAGCTTTCGCGCAGCGAAAGCGAAGGTAAAGAAGAGAACGAAGTTCTCTTCTCCTTAATAATTATGTTTCTTGCCCGCATTTCTTGCATATTCTAAACTTCTTCTTTTCCACTATTTTGTATCCTCCTCTGGTTGGCTTTCCGCATTTAGAACAAACCAGTTTTACATTAGAAACAGAAACGGAACCGGGCAAGGTGATAATTTGTCCTTTTTCTCCCGATTTTTTTGGTTTGCGGTGTTTTTTTCTTAAATTAACTCCTTCTACCATTACTCTATTTTCTTTCGGGAAAACCTGCAAAACTTTACCCTTTTTCCCTCGGTCTTTCCCAGAAATTACCAAAACCATGTCGCCTTTTTTTATTTTCATATAATAACAAGTTTTTTAGAATAAAAAACGAAGTCGGAAATGAAAAATTTATTTTTCATTGACTTTAGACCAATTCTTCTGCTAAATTTGCTATTTTATCGAAACCTTTTTCTTTAATTTCTCTTGGCAGGGGGCCAATAACTCTTCCTCCTTTTGGATCTTTAGTTTTCTCTTCTAAAATTACGGCCGCATTGTCATCGAATCGAATATAGGTGCCGTCTGCTCTGCGAAAATTCTTTTTTTGACGAACTATTACCGCTCTGACAACATCGTGTTTTTTAACGATTCTTCTCGGTTCAGCTTCTTTAACGGTAGCCACAATAACATCGCCAATTTGAGCAAAGTGCTTCTTTGTGCCGCCCAAAACATGAAAGCATTGAATAATCTTTGCTCCGGTATTATCTACAACTTTTAACATTGTCCGTGGCTGAATCATAAACCGAGCTTCCATTCATAATTTATTTATATTATATGAGGAAGCGAAGGTAAAGATGAGAACAAAGTTCTCATCGCCCTTTAATTAAATCTTTTTTATTACTCTCCATTTTTTATCTTTTGATATCGGTCTGCATTCCTCAATTACAACTCTATCACCCACTTTATACTCTTCTCCTTCTTCAATGTGGGCTTTGTAATTTTTGTGGACCTTAAATCTTCTTTTATATTTGGGATGTTCTTTAAGCCGTTCAATCTCAACTACGACCGTCTTTTGCATTTTATTTGAAATAATTGTTCCCGCTAATTGTTTTTTAGACATACGATTATTCTTGAGGCGAAGAAGGAAACTTCTTCGACTCCGCTCCGCTACCGCGGAGCTCGGTTAACAAAGTTAATATTTGAGCGATTTCTTTTTTAACCTTGCGGATTTCTCTGACGTTTTTCACTTTCCCTGCCGCCAAACCAAACCTTAGCTGTTTTAATTTTTCTCGATCATCTATCAGAATCTTCTGAATTTCTCCTTTTGGTTTTTTGCGCAATTCGTCAATCATCAAGTTTTTACGAAGTAAAAACGCAGATCAAGATGAAGGCAAGCCCGAAGGGGAAAACTTCATCGCCTAATAAATTTTGTCTTTATCGGTAACTTGTCCGCAGCTTTTTCAAAAGCCTCTTGGGCTATTTCTTCTTTTATTCCATCTAATTCAAAAATAATTCTGCCTGGTTTTATCGGAAAAGCGTAATGGTCTACGCTTCCCTTCCCTCCTCCCATTGGAACTTCTGTCCCTTTTTTTGTCACCGGTTTGTCAGGAAAAATTCTAATCCAAAGCTTTCCTCCTTTTTTAAGATACCTGAGAATAGCGCGACGGCTGGCCTCAATTTGTCTTGCCGAAATCCAACGGGTGTTTAAAGACATTAAACCAAAAGAGCCAAAAGCCAGCGCAGTCCCCCGAAATTCTTGTCCTTTTGACCTTCCTTTTCGCCATTTTCGGTGTTTAACTTTTTTGGGCATTAAAATTGCCATGGTTTTTAATCAAATTTTTCTCCTTTATATATCCAAACCTTTATTCCCGTTGTTCCATAGGTACAATAAGCTGTATCTTCGGCAAAATCAATATCAGCTCTTAAAGTTTGGCGCGGCAATCTCCCTTTTTGCAACCATTCTCGTCTGGCAATTTCTTTCCCATCCAATCTGCCGGCTATCTCAACCCTCGCTCCTTTTACTTGTCTGGAAGACATAATTTTATCTAAAGATTGTTTTAAAACCCTTCTGAACCGAACTCTTTTCCCAATTTGTTGCGAAATATATTGAGCGACTAACATTGCCGAAGACCAAACATCTTTAATCTCTTTGATTTCAACTCTAACTTCTTTTCGGAGTTCCTTGTTTTTTTTAAGGATCTTGGTTTCCAATTCTTTTTTTAATTCTTCAACTCCGCTCCCCCCCCGACCAATAATCAAACCGGGTCTCGCACTGGAAATAATTATATTTAATTTGCCGGGGAATCTTTCAATTTCAATTTTTTCTACCCCCAATTTACCAATTTTCTTTTTGAGAAACTCTCTAATTTTAAAATCCTCCTCTAAGTATTCGGAGAGCTTTTTTTTATCTAACCAGCGGGAACCCCAATCAGTTAATCTTCTCAATCTATATGCTTTTGGGTGAACTTTATGCGTCATATACCGAGCTTTCGCGTAGCGAGGGCGAAGTCGAAGAAGATTCCTTCTTCTCCACCTCAGCTGAAGCTTCGGTAGGTGAAGAAGAGAATGGAATTCTCTTCGCCTCTTAAAAGGCTTTTCGTCTAAAAATACGCTTGATTCCTCCTTTTTCGATTTTTGGCTTAGTCATCTCAATCTCTGGTTTAGGTTTGGGCTTTTCCGGCTTAACAATTCTTTCTTTAGGTTCTTCAACAGGAACTTTCTCAACCATCGCCTTTGGCCTTTTAATTTTTTTAACTTTTTTCTTGGTTTTTATTTTTTCATCAAGAATAATTGTAATATGGGAAGTTTTCTTCTGAATCTCGTATGTCTGCCCACGGGCCCGCGGTCTCCATCTCTTCAATTTCGGTCCTTCGTCTACGGTAATTTTAGAAATATATAAATTATTTGCATCCAATTGAAAATTATTTTGAGCGTTGGCAACGGCTTGATTTAAAAGTTTCAATAAAGGTGTCGCTGATTTTTTTACAATAAAACTCAAAGTGGTTTGCGCATCTTTGACCATCTTTCCTCTAATTAAGTCCGCTAACAAACGGACTTTTCTAGGAGCTATTCTTAAATAATTTAATTTTGCTGTTACTGACATGTCATTTTTCAGTTGCTTTTATTTTTTCGGTTTCTTTCTCGGCTACCTTTGTTTCCAATTCCCTCTGCATTCTGCCGCCATGCCGTCCAAATTTAGTTGTCGGAGCAAATTCGCCAAGTTTATGACCAACCATATTTTCTGTCGCTTTTACTGTGATAAATTCTTTTCCATTATGAACAGCGAAGGTGAAACCAATCATTTCAGGCGTAATAGTTGACCTTCTTGACCAGGTTTTAATAACCTCTTTTCCGCCTGGCTTTAAATTCTTTATCTTCTTTAATAATTTCTCGTCCACAAAGGGACCTTTCTTTAAACTTCTTGACATATTATTATTTCTTTTTCTTATGTCACCGAGTTCCGCCACAGCGGAACGAAGAGAGAAAAGAGATTTATCTCTTTGATCTTCTCTGTATAATCAATTTATCTGTCCATTTCTTTTTTCTGGTCTTAACTCCAAGCGCCGGCTTACCCCAGGGAGTTTTGGGATGTTTCAAACCAATTGGAGTTCTGCCTTCTCCTCCACCATGAGGATGGTCAGGAGGATTCATAGCTGATCCCCTCACTGTTGGTCTTATACCTTTAAGTCGTGCTCTGCCTGCTTTTCCTATTTCAATAAATTTGTGCTCGGGAAAAGAAACTTGACCTACTGAAGCGTAACAATCACCGAAAATTTTTCTTACCTCAGAAGAAGGAAAAACCAAATGAGTATACTTTCCTTCCTGAGCTATAATCCTGGCTGAAGTTCCTGCTCCTCTTGCTAATTTTCCCCCTCTGTCGCGTTCAATTTCAATATTATAAACCTGTGTTCCTACCGGAATATTTTTTAATTTCATTCTATTCCCTGTTTTTATTTCGGTCTTTTCCGCGCAAATTATAGCATCTCCAACTTTTAATTCCTGGGGACAAATTTGATATCTTTTTTCCCCGTCTTCGTATTCTAAAAGACAGATAAAAGAAGTTCGATTAGGATCATATTCAACTGCTATTACTTTGGCCGGCATATTTATTTTTTCTTCGCCAAAATCAATAATTCTATAAAGGCGCTTAACGCCGCCCCCCTGATGACGAACGGTAATTCTGCCGGAGCGAGCCCGACCAGCTCTTTTTTTAAAAGACAAAAGCAACCTTTTTTCGGGCTCCTTCTTCGTTAATATACTTTTTCGTTTTTGAGTTTTGATCATTTTCATTAGGATTTGTTTAGAAATTAGAAATTATCGAGGTAGCACTTCGATCTTCTGTCCTTTTTTTATTTTAACAATCGCTTTTTTATACCCGGGCTTTATCCCTAGAATTTTACCCAATCTTCTTTTCTTTTTATGAACATTAATAATCTTTACCGAAACAACATCAACCCCATAAGCATTTTCTACTGCTCTTTTTATTTCTGTTTTATTGGTTCTGGGGAAAATCCTGAAAGCATATTGATTCTTTTCTGCTAAGTCAGTGGCTTTCTCGGTAATATGGGGAATTTTTAAAATCCGATAACTCTGACCAATCTTTGTTTCTTTTTTGATTTTGGAAACTTCCGTTTCTATTGGTTTTGCTTGTTTTGCCTCTTTCTTTTCTTCTTTTATCGAGCTTTCGCGTAGCGATGGCGAAGATGAAGAAGAAGATTTATCCTCTTCGACTACTCTTTCCCTTTTTTTCTTTTTAAAAACATCTAAAATCTTCATATACTAAGCTTCCCATGGAAGCGAAGGTTAAGAAGAGGACTTCGTCCTCTTCGCCTATTTTAAAAAGGTTTCTTTTGCTACTTTAATTGCTTCTTTTGACATAATTAAATATTTGAAAGAAAGCAGATTCAAAACATTTAAATCTTTAGCCTGAACAACTTTAACTCCAGGAATGTTTCTAACGGCTAAAATTATATTTTTATCCATTCCGGGAAGGACGATCAAAGAGCTTTTTTCTTTGCCGGGAAGTTTTTTTAAAATTCCTGAAATTTCTTTTGTTTTGGATTTCTCCAATTTTATCTTGTCTAAAAGAATTAATAAATTGTTCTTAACTTTTGCCGATAAAACCATGAACAGGGCTTTTCTCTTTATTTTCTTATTTACTTTTTTCTTAAAAACCCTATCTTTGGTTGGTCCAAAAGTTACGCCGCCTCCTCGCCATAAAGGTGAACGTCGTGAACCGTGTCTGGCCCGACCCGTTCCCTTTTGACGCCAAGGTTTTCTACCGCCTCCCCTAACTTCTCCTCTGTCTTTTGTGTGAGCTATTACCCTCCTTTGATTTGCCATTTGCGAAACTGCTACCTGATGAACCAAATCAGGATTAACAGAAACATCAAAGATTTCCTTGGGTAGCAAGGTTGTTCCTACTTTTTCTCCTTCTTGATTATAAACATCGACTTTCATATACCGAGCTTCTATTTCATAGAAGCGAATCGAAGAAGATTCCTTCTTTTCTACCCTTTGTTGCGACTCGGGTAGGTGAAGAAGAGTACAAAGCACTCTTCGCCCTTTAACCTTGAATCTCTAATAAACTCCCATTCGGCCCGGGCAAGGCACCTTTAATCGCTAATAGATTGTTCTCTTTATCAATCTTAACAATTTCTAAATTTTTAATTGTTGCTCTTCCATGACCCATGCGGCCTGGCATTTTTTTCCCTTTTATAACTCTTTCTGGAAAAGAGGTTCCAACAGATCCTAAGGTTCGATGTTCGTGTTTTGTCCCATGGGTAGCTGATGCTCTTCCTTTAAATCCCCATCTTTTTACAGCTCCCTGAAAACCTTTTCCTTTGGAAATCCCTGAAACTTTTACTTTGTCTCCTTCTTGGAAAATAGAAACATCAATTACCGAGTCCCGCGAAGCGGGATGAAGGTGGAAAAGAGACGAAGTCTCTTCGACTGCCGAGTCCGCTTTAGCGGACGAAGGTGTCAAAGAGGATTTATCCTCTTCGACAATTCTGGATTCTCTGAGATATTTAAACTCTTTTCCTTTTTCCGTTTTTTTTATTTTTCTTGTTTTTTTGACAAATCCAACCTGAAAGGCTTCATAGCCATTTTTATCTTTTTTCTTAATCTGAGTAATATAACATGGACCCGCTTCAACTAAAGTTATCGGAATAACTTTTCCTTTTTCGTCAAAAACTTGCGACATTCCTAATTTTTTACCTAAAATAAATTTCATATACCGAGCTTCTATTTTATAGAAGCGAAGGTAAACAAATAAAAAATGTCGGGAATAATCCGACATTAACAGATTATTTCCCTGATTAATTTTACCAGATTGAAGATGATTTGAAAAGATAACTCATAATATTAAAAATTCGTATATCCGTATATTCGTAAAAAATTCGTTATTCGCTGATTTTTACATTTTGATTTCAATGTCAACGCCAGCTGGCAAATTTAAATTCATTAAAGCATCAATTACTTTTTGGTTGGGATTTAATATATCAATTAATCTTTTATGAACTCTCATCTCAAACTGCTCTCTCGCATCTTTATGGATAAAAGAAGACCTGTTCACGGTGTATTTATGAGTCTCTGTGGGCAAAGGCACGGGACCCGACACTTCGGCCCCATACCTCAAAGCTACCTCGCTAATTTGACGAGCAGAATTATCAATCACTTTGTGGTCAAAAGCTCGTAGTTTAATTCTAATCTTTGGTTTAATTTCTTCTTCGGTTGCAACAATTTTCTTTTTTGGCATCTTATTCAAAGAGGACTTCGTCCTCTTTTCCACCTCAGCTGAGGCTTTGGTAAATGAACTCTCATTTAACAATTTTCGTAACCACTCCGGCTCCAACAGTTTTTCCTCCCTCTCTAATGGCAAACCTTTGCTTTTCTTCCATAGCAATGGGGGCTAATAATTTCACCTTCAAATTAACGGTGTCCCCCGGCATAACCATTTCCGTACCCTCCGGCAAGGTTATTTCGCCCGTTACATCTGTGGTTCTAAAATAAAGCTGGGGTTTATACCCGGTAAAGAAAGGAGTGTGGCGGCCGCCTTCTTCTTTGGTTAAAATATAAACTTCACTTTCAAATTCGGTATGGGGAGTTATAGAGCCCGGCTTGGCTAAAACTTGCCCCCTCTCAACATCTTCTTTTTTCAATCCTCTAAGCAAAATACCAACATTATCTCCGGCCCTTCCTTCGTCCAGTATTTTGTTAAACATTTCAATGCTGACAGCAATTGTTTTTGTTGTTGGTTTAATTCCAACCAATTCTACTTCTTCATTTTGGCGAACTACCCCTCGTTCAATACGTCCCGTAGCAACGGTTCCTCTTCCGGCAATAGAAAAGACATCTTCAATAGCCATTAAGAAAGGTTTGTCTATTTCTCTGGCGGGCTCAGGGATATGTTCATCTACTGCTTTAATTAATTCTAAAATGGGTCTGGCCGCCTCATCCTTAATAGAGCTTATCTCTAACGCTTTTAAAGCAGATCCTTTGATTATTGGAATTTCATCTCCCGGAAAGCCGTATTTTTTTAATAATTCTCTTACTTCAGACTCAACCAAAGTAATAATCTCCGGGTCATCGACTGCGTCACATTTGTTTAGGAATACAACAATTGATGGCAATCCGACCTGACGGGCCAAAAGAATATGCTCTCTTGTTTGAGGCATGGGCCCATCAGGAGCTGAAACAACTAAAATTGCTCCGTCCATTTGGGCGGCACCCGTAATCATGTTCTTAATGTAGTCAGCGTGACCAGGGCAATCAATTAGAGCATAGTGGCGATTTTCTGACTCAAATTCAACATGGCTAACATTAATAGTTAAACCGCGAGCTTTTTCTTCCGGCGCAGCGTTTAAATCGTCGACTCCTTTTTCTGAGGCCTTCAAGCCTTTTAATTTTGAGGCCTTCAGAATAGCTGCGGTAACGGTTGTTTTACCATGGGCAACGTGGCCAATGGTACCGATATTAAGGTGAGGCTTCCCCCTCACAAATTTTTCTTTTTCTGCCATAATTTTGGAATCATGAATAATGAATTACAAATCTTAAATAGTTAAATTCTTAATCCATAATTCTTAATTCATAATTCGAATCTAAGTTATATTATTATTTTATTTAACTTTTAAATTTTGTCAATGTTAATATCTGCTTTTACGGACATCTATCTTCTTTTGCCTTCAATGATTTCTTGGGCAATACTCGCGGGGACTTCTTCGTAGCGATCAAATTCCATAGTAAATGTTTCTCTGCCTTCTGTCAACGAGCGAAGCGAAGTTGCGTAACCAAACATTTCTGCTAAAGGTACTTTAGCATCAATTACTTTCATTTGCAACCTGTCTTTTGTTTCTTCAATTCTTCCTCTTCTGGCTGATAAATCTCCAATAACATCGCCAAAAAATTCTGAAGGAATAACAACTTCTAATTTCATAATTGGCTCCAATAACACCGGTTTTGATTTTTTGGCTGCTGCCTGAAAAGCCATGGATCCCGCAATTTTAAAAGCCATTTCCGAAGAATCAACTTCGTGGAAAGAACCGTCATAAAGAGCAGCGGCCAGATCAACCATTGGGTAGCCTGCTACCACGCCCTTATCCATTGCTTCTTTTATGCCTTTTCCAACTGCCGGAATAAATTCTTTAGGAATGATTCCTCCTTTAATTTCGTCGATAAATTCAAATCCCGCGCCTCTTTCTTTCGGTTCCACTCTTAAGAAAACGTGGCCATACTGACCTCGACCGCCAGACTGCCTGATATACTTTCCTTCTGCCTCAGCTGTATCTTTAATGGTTTCTTTATAAGCAACCTGAGGCCTGCCGACGTTCCCTTCAAAACTAAATTCTCTTTTCATTCTGTCGACGATGATTTCCAAATGCAATTCCCCCATTCCGGAAATAATAGTTTCTCCGGTTTCCTGGTCGCTTTTTACTTTAAAAGTGGGGTCCTCTTCAGCCAACTTTTTAAGAGCCGAACCCATTTTTCCCTGGTCGGCTTTGGTTTTGGGCTCAATTTTAATTGAAATTACGGGCTCGGGAAACGTTATTCTTTCCAGAACTATGGGATTTGCTTCGTCGCACAAGGTATTACCGGTGGAAGTATTTTTCAGGCCGACGGTAGCCAGGATATCTCCGGTAAAAGCTTCTTCCAACTCCTGTCTTTCATCGACATGCATTCTTAATATTCTGCCGATTCTTTCTTTCTCTCCGTTAACGGAATTTAAAACATAAGAGCCCCTTTTTAGATAACCCGAATAAACGCGGAAAAAAGTCAGAGTCCCGACATAGGGGTCGGTCATAATTTTGAAAGCCAATGCTGAAAAGGGTTCCTGATCCTGAGATTTTCTTTCGATTTCCTCGCCTGTTTTCGGGTCCGTCCCTTTTATGGGGGGCAAATCAATGGGGCTGGGCAAATAATAAATTATGGAGTCAATAAGCGGCTGGACTCCTATTCTTTTGAAAAGAGAGCCGAACATAACGGGAAACAAGCTGCAGGAGATGACTGCTTTTCTTAAACCTTTTTTCAATTCTTCTTCGGAAAGTTCTTCCCCTGCCAGATATTTTTTCAAGAGCTCATGGTCTTCGGCGGCAATTTTTTCTACTATTTTTTTCCTCCATTCTTTTGCCTGTTCTTTCAAATCTTCCGGAATTTCCTCTTCTTTTATAATTTCTCCTTCCGTCCCTTCAAATTTTAAAGCTTTCATTTTCAATAAATCAATAACGCCCTGGAACTGATCTTCCTTGCCGATGGGCAGCTGAATAGGGATGGCTTCCGGCGTCAGTCTTTTCCAAATAGTGTCTAAATTCATTTCAAAATCCGCACCAACCTTGTCCATTTTATTGATAAAGCAAATCCGGGGAACTTTGAACTGGTCCGCCTGATGCCAGACGGTTTCAGATTGGGACTGAACTCCGGCTCCGCCGTCAAAAACCACGACCGCGCCGTCAAGAACCCTGAGAGACCTCTGCACTTCGGCGGTAAAATCAATGTGGCCGGGAGTATCGATAAGATTTATTTGATGCTCCTGGTTTTGGACCTTCCAATAACAGGTGGTGGCGGCAGCCATAATGGTCATCGCCCTTTCCTGGGATTGGGCCATCCAGTCCAAAGGCGTAGTCCCTTTTTCCAGAGTGCCGATTTTATGGACTTTACCCGTGTAATACAAAATGCAGGTACTTGTTGTCGTTTTACCTGCAGAAATATGAGCGATAATGCCTATATCACGAACGCGTTCAATGGGATAAAGTCTGGGCATAAGTTTTACCAGGCAAAATGAGCAAAGGCGCGATTGGCCTCTGCCATTCTATGAGTATCTTCTTTTTTCTTAACAGCCGATCCCTCGTTGTTCGAAGCTAAAATTAATTCCTCGGCTAGTTTTTCTTTCATTGGTTTTCCTTTTTTTGATTTTGCCGCCTGAATTATCCAACGCATAGCCAAGGTTACCATCCTTTCTCCTTTTACTTCGCGGGGCACCTGATAAGTTGCTCCACCAACCCTTTTTGGTTTTATTTCCAATAAAGGAGAAGCGTTTTTAATTGCCTTTTCAAAAACCTCTAACGGTTCTTTCTTTGTTTTTTCTTTTATAATGTCAAAAGCGCCATAAACAATTTTTCTGGCTATGGTTTTCTTTCCCTTCCTCATTACCTGGTTGATGAGTTTGGCAACCATTACATTATTATAAACGGTATCAGGTTGAAGAATTCTTTTAATTTTTTTCTTGCGAGCCATAAAAATTAATTTTCAATTACTTTTCACGCTTTGCTCCATACTTGCTTCTTTGTTGTTTGCGTCCTTCAACGCCCCCCATGTCTAACACGCCTCTGACAATATGATATCTTATTCCCGACAAGTCCTTTACTCTTCCTCCCCTAAGTAAAACTATCGAGTGTTCTTGCAAATTATGACCTTCGCCCGGAATATAAGCCGTAACCTCCATTCCGTTAGTCAATCTCACTCTGGCTACTTTCCTTAAAGCGGAATTTGGTTTTTTGGGAGTGGTGGTGAAGACCTTTAAACAAACTCCTCTTTTGAATGGAGAAAATGAATCTTTTGGTCGGTTTTTTAAAACGTTGAAATCAAAAGATAAAGCGGGCATCCTGGTGCGCTTCTTAATCTTTTTTCTTCCTTTTTTGATTAATTGATGAATTGTCGGCATATCAAATTTTAATCTAACACACCTTTAATTAAATTACAAGGGGGAAGAAGAAAACAAGTTTTCTTCGCCCCCACCGAAGCTTTGGCTGAGGTAAAAAAGAGGGTTTCCCCCTTTGCCTTCGCTAAAAAAGCTCGGGAGGTTGACCGGTGATTAAATAATAAAGCCACACCACTCCCAAAAATATCCAGCGCAAGGCAAAGAGCATAAAGAAAAGTAAAATAAAAATACCAAATTGATGTAAAAATAATTTAATGTTGGCAAATTTTTCTGGCAAAAAAGTAAAAAGGATGTGAGAACCGTCTAAGGGCGGGATGGGAACTAGATTGAAAATAGCCAGGATGAGATTTAAAATAACAATAATACTAAAAATGGTTAAAATTGAAGCAGGCAAGGGGAAAAATCTAATAGCTAGCCCGAAAATTAAAGCCACCAGAATATTTGCTCCAGGACCAGCTACGGCTACCTTAGCTCCATCCCATTTTGGATCTTTGAAATTATAAGGATTAATTGGAACCGGCTTTGCCCAGCCAAATAAAACAGGACTTCTGAGGATAATCAAAAAAAGCGGCACCAAAACAGACCCAAACAGATCTAAATGTTTTATTGGATTTAAAGTAAGACGACCGGCGTATTTTGCCGTAGGATCGCCCAATAAATTAGCTACGCTGCCGTGAGCAACTTCGTGAATAACGATCGAAAAAATTAAAACGATTAAGAAAAAAATAATGGTCGGATCCATATTTTTTTTATAACATATCAAAAACTATCTTGCAAAAATTAATAAAAAGTTTAAAATAAAAACATATGGCGAATATCTGCGCAATTTGCGGGAAAAAATCTCAAATGGTTTGGAAGCTTAAAAAGCTTAGGGGAAAATACAACCCAACCAAAAAATCAAGAAAGCGACCCAATTTACAATGGGTAACCTTGCCTTCTGGTAAAAGAGTTAAGGCTTGCACTAGGTGCATTAAAACGCTCTCCAAAAGAAAGTAATCTACGGGGTGTAGTATAACGGTAGTACGCTACTTTGGGGTAGTAGTAACCCGAGTTCAATTCTCGGCACCCCGACCAAACCAAAACCGAGCACATAAATTATGTGCTCGGTTTTGGTGGCTCCGCTTTCTAGGAAGTTATTCTCGGAAAAAATTCCAAGTGGGAATCTCAGT
>Ga0210017_1000054_pt1 | contig 75863 bp, 80 predicted proteins | sample CryGeyCG2014_020_FD_183966 | JGI IMG/M metagenome (GOLD analysis project Ga0210017, IMG submission 183966) | Groundwater microbial communities from aquifer - Crystal Geyser CG08_land_8/20/14_0.20 (SPAdes) (version 2) | ecosystem: Environmental > Aquatic > Deep subsurface > Groundwater | place... | reverse complement strand
CAAGGTTCTGCCCGAAGGGCAGGTTCTTATTCCGAACGCAGTGAGGAACAAGGTTCTGCCCGAAGGGCAGGTTCTTATTCCGAACGCAGTGAGGAACAAGGTTCTGCCCGAAGGGCAGGTTCTTATTCCGAACGCAGTGAGGAACAAGGTTCTGCCCGAAGGGCAGGTTCTTATTACATATGGATGCCACCCCGTATGAATCTCTCGTTTTACTTGAGATTCAACGGGGCAAGAATGAATAAACCAATCTAATTCATGAAATACTATATTATAACTTACGGCTGTCAGATGAATAGATCAGATTCGGAACGAATTGCTGCCGTTTTCGAAAAAAATGAAATTAAACTGACCTCAAATATAAACGAGGCTGATTTTATTATTGTGAACGCTTGCTCTGTCAGACAAACTGCTATAGACAGAATTTTTGGCCTTGAACCAAAATTCAAACAGCTAAAAGCTAAAAACCAGAGACTAAAAACTATTCTGACTGGTTGTGTTTTACCGACAGACAAAATAAAGCTTAAAAAGCAGTTTGATTATATTCTGGATATTAAAGGATTGCCAAAATGGTCAAAAGCTTTAGGAATTGAGAAGCAGGAATTGGGAATATTTGATTATTTTAAAATCCAGCCGAAATATCAAAACAGATTCAGCGCCTTTGTGCCAATTTCCAATGGTTGTGATAATTTCTGCGCTTATTGCGCAGTTCCATATACAAAGGGCAGGCTATTTTGCAGAAACCACAAAGAAATTTTAAAAGAAATTAAATGCTTAGTTAAAAAGGGTTATAAAGAGATTTGGTTATTGGGACAGAACGTGAATAACTATAGAAGCGGATTGACGCAGATTAAAACGCGGAAAAACGCGGAAGTTAACTTTGCAAAATTTCTTAGGATGGTAAATGATATTCCGGGAAATTTTTGGATAAGATTTACTAGCCCACATCCAAAAGATTTTTCAGATAAGTTGGTGAATACTATGGCGCAATGCAAAAAAGTGACTCCTTATTTAAATTTACCGGCACAATCTGGAGATAATGAAATTTTAAGGAAAATGCGACGGCCTTATACAATTGAGAAATATAAAAAACTGATTTCTCAAATTAGAAATGCCTTTAAAAAATACAGAAAAGGGCTTGAAAAAGAAGTTGCGATTTCAACTGATATAATTGTCGGTTTCCCGGGAGAAACAAAAAAGCAATTTGAAAATACTGTTAGTCTTTTTAAGAAAATAAAATATGATATGGCCTACATTGCCAAATTTTCTCCAAGGCCTGGAACTTTAGCAGCCAAAGTGAAAGACGATGTTTCGCTTCGTGAAAAAGAAAGAAGACGAAGAGTACTTACGGAAATTTTGAAAAAAACTGCTTTGGGAAATAATAAGAAATTTATTGGAAAAATTCTCGAAGTTTTAGTCGAGGAAAAAAAGAAAAATTTTTTGATCGGAAAAACAAGGAATTATAAAACAATAAAATTTAAAGGCCCTCAGAATTTAGTTGGTCGATTAGCCAATGTAAAAATAGAAGAAGCTTTAGTTTGGGGGCTAAAAGGAATTTTGGTCAGTTTTTAATAAAATGCTAAAGAAAAAATTAATTGTTATTTTAGGGCCAACTTCTTCGGGAAAAAGCGATTTAGCGGTAAAACTTGCTCAGAAATTCAATGGCGAGGTAATTTCGGCTGACTCAAGACAAGTTTATAAAGGAATGAATATTGGCACGGGCAAAATCACAAAAAAAGAAATGAAAGGTATCCCCCATCATCTTTTAGATGTTGCCTCTCCTAAAAAAAGATTTACAGTCGCCCAATACCAAAAATTAGCCCTAGCGGCAATTAATAAAATTTATAGTGAGCAGAATGCTCAGTATATCGGGCGTACCGCTCGTTATAAAAAAGGAAAAATTCCAATCCTTTGCGGCGGAACCGGCTTTTATATCCAAGCTGTTGTTGAAGGAATCGCAATTCCCAAAGTGAAACCCGATTGGAAACTGCGAAAAAGATTACAAAAAAAATCCAATGAAGAGCTTTTTGAATTATTAAAAAAACTTGACCCTAAAAGAGCGAAAAATATTGACAAACATAACCCCAGAAGATTAATTCGGGCGTTGGAAATAGTTTTAAAAACAAAAAAACCAATTCCTTCATTAAAAACCATTCAACAGTTTGATGTCTTGATGATTGGGATAAAAAAAACACCTGCCGAATTAAAAAAAAGAATTAAACAACGACTTCTGAAAAGACTAAAACAAGGGATGGTCGCTGAAATTAAAAAATTAAGAAAATCTGGTTTATCTTGGAAAAAACTGGAAGATTTTGGTTCAGAATATCGCTGGATTTCAAGATTTCTGCAAAAAAAAATATCATATCAAGAAATGATTGAAAGACTGCAAAAAAATATCGAGCATTTCGCCAAACGCCAAATGACATGGTTTTCCGCCCATGGCGGATCCGCCTCTGGCGGAAAAAGAGACAAAAGAATAAAATGGATAAAAAACAGAAAAGAGGCTGAAAAGTTGGCAGAAAAATTTTTAAATAAAAACCCTTCGCTCTCGCTCAGGGACTTTGTTTCCTTCAGAAGTAAATAAAAAAACCATCGAATGATGGTTGTGAGGTGGTGCGCTCTTAATGAAAACAAGCGCACCACCTTTATTAAAGGACGACTTTCGGAGAGCACCTCGATTCGGCCCTTACTTTTCTCTTCTGCGACCAGGCGAAGTTGTTCAACAACGCTCTGAACCGGCGGTCGCGGAACAACGTATCGAGGTTTGAGAAGTTGGAGAGCGAGTTTCACGTCCCCCAGACTGGCGTGGCCAGATGTATGGACTAGAGCCTCTTGAACGTCTGTTAATCCTAGGCGTTCAACCTGGCCGGTGTTAACAATAACCCGAACGCCCCTTCGCTGAAAAGTCTGAATGCAGTCTCTTACGCGGCTCTCGTTATGGCCAGGAATGGCTCTTGAAGAAAAGATCAGCGTATCTCTTTGCCCTATATTCAGCGAATAACCATAGAAACCATAGGCATTGTGAATCTCTTTCCAGAGAGCTGAACCTTTTTCCACCTGACATCCAGTAATGAGATATAAAGTCCGCCTGGAGAAATCGATCCGTGTCGATCTAAAGAGATGCGCCAAATCTTGCGCCTTACGCATCCCGGTTCCAACCAGCTCGAAATTCATGTTTAGCTGAAATGCCAAGAGAGATAATCCCTGAATTCGTTCAAGGTTAGAACTGAAACAAGTAAGGAATATGCGAGGACTGGTGATTCTGGCTAAGACATCTCTCAAGCTCTCGAGAATTTCGCTTTCCGAAGGAGTAAAGCCTGGCGTTTCGATATTCTGGACATCTATCACCGCCAGATCCACGCCTTCTTCCCCGAGCGCTCGGAGATGGTTTTCAAGCCGGACTCTCTCTCGAGGATCCAAACCCTGAAACTTGAACTCTCCCAAATGCACTATTCTTTTATTCCCAAGCCTAAAGCTAAGAGCAACAGACTCGGGGACCGAATGGGGCACAAGGAAAGTTCGAAGCTCCAACGAACCCAAGGATATCGTCGGAGCTGAGTTAGGATCAAAAACGTGCACATTCCTTAGTACATACCCTATGCCAGGATCAAACTTAGCCTGGAACTCAAGGAATTCTCGAGCTAATGGCGTACAGTAAACGGGAATACCACTGGGTTTATACTTGAGGAGATTCCAGTGGTCCTGATGAGGGTGAGTAAGGACAACCGCTTTGATTAGATCCCAGTTTATTTGAAGAAGTCTCGGGATCGTAGCTGCCAGTTGAAGGCCGTTTCCATTCCCCTCCTCGCTAAAACCAACTCCGCAATCAACTAAGAAAGTCTGCGAAGGGTCTTGAGGATTGGAATAGATAAACGCATTAACCGAATCGAATGCAAGAAGAGTCGGCAAAGGTTCCCGAACTACTACTGGTGCCGGGACTTGCGACTCAACGCCTGATCGAACCGGATGTGCAAGAAAAAACCTCCTTAAGCCGAAAAACGAAGAACGGAGCTCCAACTCTACATTAAGAAACCCTACAATGAACAGTGATGGCGGTCCAGAGCACTGATGGCAGCCTTGGCATAAACGTACGTGAAAACCTTCAGCATAATCCGCCCTACCGAATTCGTCGACGCGTGAATCAGCTTCAAAACCCCGCCTGCTTGGTCGAAAATACAGCATGCGTGCCATCTCATCTCTCCTTTCTTTTGGATTTTATTCTAGCTTTCCTTATTTATTTTTCAACTCTCCCTTCGCTTCAAACATCGAAGCTACAAATGGAGATAACTATGATTTTATATTATATATCTTTTGGTTATTTTTGTCAATGACGGAAAAGCTAAAATCAAAGGCATCTCTCTTCAAATTAGATAATAAATGAAAAAGAGGCCGAAAGGGCCTCTTCATTTCCTCCAAAATCGTTAGTTATCTTTATAACTATCCTGCCTCCTTTTCTCTTCTTCTATCTTGAAAAATCTCTGGATATATTCTGGATCTTTGGCGTGGTTCATCATATGTGCAACTACCGATTTAAGATACTCTGGATCTCCCTCCTTGTCTATTCCGAATTCTTTACCGCAGAACCTGCATTTCCATATCTGCATTCTACTCTCCTTATAAAGGACTAGTTTAAAATAGCTTTTTAGACTCACTCTGTCAATAATCTCTTTAGTATTCTGCTTGAAACTTCAGGATTCGCTTTTCCTTTTGTCTGGGCCATTACTTGGCCTACTAAAAATTGAAAAGCATTTTGTTTTCCTTTTTTATAATCTTGAACCGCCTCCGGATTATTTTCAATTGCTTCTTTCACTACTTTTTCAATTTCTGTTTCATCGCTAACTTGCGTTAATCCTTTTTCTTCAATAATATGCGAGGGATCAGCGCCCTTCCCGAACATTTCTTTCAAAACAACTTTCGCCACGGCACTGGAAATTTTACCGTCGTTTATCAAGGCTATAAACTCTGCAAAATTTTCTGGAGTAATTAAAAAATCATTAGTTAAATCAACAATTACAGCTTTTTGAATTAAACCCAAAAGGTCGCTGGTTATATAATTTGTCGCTAATTTTATTAAAGAATTGAATTTTTCTCGGTTAAGATTTGGTTCGAATTCCGAAACAACTTTTTCAAAATATTCTCCAAGGCTTTTGTTTTGAACAAAAATTTCTATTGCCTCCTTGTCTATTTCGTATTCCCGGGCAAACCTTTCTCGTCGGCTCTGCGGCAACTCAGGAATTTCAGCTTTAATTCCCGAAATTTCTTTTTCTGTGAAATATAGCTGAGGCAAATCAGGCTCCGGAAAATACCTATAATCGTGCGCTTCCTCTTTCTCTCGTTGAGAAATAGTTTCTCCTTTCGTATCTGACCAACCACGAGTTTCCTGAATTATTTTTTTACCAGCTTCCAAATCTTTTGTTTGTCTCTCAATTTCGTAATCAATCCCCCGCTCAACAGATCTAAAAGAATTTAAGTTTTTGATTTCAACTTTTGTTCCAAGTTCTCCTTCTTTTTTACTTAAAGAAAGATTAACCTCAACTCTCATTTGCCCTTTTTCCATATCAGCGTCGGAAACTCCGAGGTATCTCAAAATTAATTGAAGCTCCTCGGCAAACTTCCTAGCCTCCTTTCCAGACTCAATATCGGGCTCGGTTACCAGTTCCATCAAGGGAATTCCGGCGCGATTAAAATCAACTAAGCTATAATTTTCTCCTGCTGGATGTAACAATCTACCAGTATCTTCTTCCAAATGAACTCTTCTAATCCTGACTTTCTTGCCTTCTATTTCCAGAAATCCATCTTTGCATAAGGGCATATCATATTGGCTAATCTGGTATCCTTTTGGCAAATCAGGATAAAAATAATTTTTCCTGTCAAATTTAGAATGTTCCGGAATCTGGCAATTAAAAGCCGATCCAGTTTTTATAACCTTTTTTACGGCTTCGTGATTTATTACGGGCAAAGTTCCGGGATGACCCATACAAACAGGACAAATATTAACATTGGGATGCCTTTCGTTTGGATCATTTGAACAAGCGCAAAACATCTTTGATTTTGTATTCAATTCAATATGGATTTCGAGACCAATGGTTGGATAATACATTATAAAAAAATTATCAATTTACAATTTTCAATTATCAATCAATTATCAATTTCCAAATTATCAAACATTTTGAAAATTGAATCATTTGAAAATTCATTGAAAATTGATCATTGAAAATTGGACAATTAAATTCGCTACTCTATCCTCCTCCATTCTTCCGCCAGCTCCCCTCCTTTTCCCTTTGCTTCATTCACAATTTCTACTCCTGAACTTGTTCCAACAATATCAGCTCCAGCCTCAACCATCATTTTCAAATCAGATAGTGTTCTAATCGCTCCTGCGGCTTTAACCAACAAACCCGGAGCCGATTCTTTCATAATTCTCACATGTTTTGCTTTTTCTGCCAATTCTGAATTATCCAAGGGATCGTTTAAAGTTGCTGTTTTTACGCAAATAGCTCCGGACTCTTTAACAATTTCTGAGGCTTTTTTTATTTCTTCGTCAGTTAAATAACCAGATCCAATAATTACTTTTGTCGGTAAAATTTTTGTTATTTCTTTTAAATCTGCCAATACTTCTTCGTATTTTCCATTTTTAAAATCATCTATTTTCATTACCACATCTACCTCGTCGCTTCCCGCATCTTTTGCAATTTTGACCATTTTCATTCTTGCCTCATGAGAACTGGCGCCGGTCGGCTCATCAATTAAAGTGGTAACTTTTACCCCACTACCAGCCAAAACTTCTTTTGCTATTTTAGTATGCACCGGAAAAACACAAAGACCGCGGAAGTCATATTCTTTTGTTTCCTCAGCGACAGCTTCTACTTCTTCCTCGGTTGCATCTCTTTTTAAAAATGTTTGATCTATAATTTTTGCAACATCCATAAAATATATAAACAAAAATTATCAAGGCTCCAGCTATGCTGGAAATCTATTTTTAGCAATTTCCATAATTCGAGTGTTAGCGAAAATCAAGGTTCTGCCCGAAGGACAGGTTCTTATATTATTTTTTTGTTAAACTTGTTTTTCTTTTTCCGTTGTGGTTACACGGCCCCCTTGCCATTGTCCCCGATAAAGATTCGATTCTCCCTTAACTTCAAAAAACATTATATGAACGACTCTTGCTCCCATCTCCAGTTCAAAAACTTCTTTTCCTAAATTACAAATGCCCATAGTTAAACCTCCTTTATAACCTGGCGGAATTTGTCCTCCAAAAACATAAACTCCTGATCTGAAAAGAGTAGATCTTGGCGTCATTATAGCTAACAAGTTTTCTGGCATGTTAACGCTTTCTACTGTTTTCAATGCGAGATACTCGTTGGATTGGATGAAAACTTTAACGATTTTTCCTTCCTCAAATTTAGCTATCAGTTCCATTTCGGGAGTAGCTCTCTCTTCCACTCCCAAAAAACCTTTGCCGTTTAGTTTATATAGCTCCCCTATTCTCAAATCAAAGCCTGCCCCTTCTGGATTTTTCAATTCTCGTTCCGAAAGATTCTCAACTAGTTTCTTTTCTTTGACTAACTTCAAAATTTGTTCGGCTCCAAGGACCATAATAAGAACTCCGCCTTCAGCGGAAACCTTGTTCCTCGCTGACGCTCGGAATATTAGTTTAAGTTTAACAAAACAATATATATAATCAATCCTCCTTCGCTAAAGCTGCCTCCTTCGCCGAAGTAGCTTCGGCTACGAAGGCCGAGTCGGAGGACGAAGGAAATGGCTCTCGATTATCTCGAGAGCCATTTTTGTAGGAGGGTTACTTTTTCAACACGGCAGTAGTTTTTTCTTCGTCAATTTCAAAATCATCAAAAACAACCGGCACTCTCTGCTTAACATCTTTCAGCAAGTTAACCATTACTCTTCTAATTTCCCAGTGGGCATCGGGAGCGCATCTCAAGGTAAAAACGTGACGCCATTCGCGGAAATTAGCCGTCATTACAATTTGAGCAACTACTCCAGTTGGCAAAACCTGTCTTGCGTCTTGCGGAACCCAATCAGCTTTTCTTAAACCACGATACATTTGTTCATTCAACTCAACCCAATCCCGGAAAGAAACCTTTATCGCATGGCCATCAGATAACGTCAGATCAACCAGCTTGGCATCCGCATCTTTATTCGGCGGAATAACAACCCGCAAATTACTTTCATCAACGTAACGGGTCGATTCCTGAAGAAAAGCCGCTATCCTATGGCGAACTAGTTCATGAGTAAATCCTCTTGAACAGTTATTAAACTCTACCATCATTGCCGAGTGCTCAATTACTGCCTCGTGTCCTCGTTTTCTTATCATTTCAACAAATTTTGACGCAGATTCATCTGTGATTTTATCTCGGCTTTGATAAGAAGTTCTGCCAGCCAGTTCAATTAACTGCAATGGATTTTCTCCGGCAATTCCCGTCATAATAGCCAAAATCCGATGGGAGCCTGCGTTTTGTAAAACCTCTGCCATTTTTTGTCTCCTTTTACCCCGTTAGAAAAACCATCATTCTAACGGGGTTTAGTTTTTAAGTTTCTTTGAAAAGACCTTTTTTTGTTTAGCGAAATGCCTCCTTAATTGTTTTTTCGCCATTATTCAAATTAACATTTTCAGATTTTTCTGACAACTTGGGAAAATTTAGTTCTGGTTTATTATTTTTTCGCCGACGATTTTTTTAATATCTCCAAAAATATCATCTATCGGTCTTTCCCCGTTTAAAATATGGATATTTTCAAATTCTCCGGATAACCTCTCGTAATTATCCCAAACCTTAGTTAAGACTTCTAATTTTTCGAACAGATCCACTTCGTACCTTGAGCCCTGAATCCTTTCAATGCAGATTTTTGGAGAAACCCTAAGAAAAAAAGTTAAATCGGGCAGCAAAAATTTACTATTTAAGGCTATCAGCCAGTCCCGGTCTTCGATTTGAAATGAACCGAAGGCTATTGTTGAAAACATATACCTATCACAGACAACAGATACTCCTTTTTCCAACAAAGGTATTATTTCTTTTTCTAAATGATGGGCTCTGTCTGCGCAAAAAAGAAGCTGCAAACACTCTGGCGAAGATTTCCAGTCGTGGTTAAGTTGAGATCTTATAAGACCGCCTATTAAATTCGGAGTAGGCTCTTTCGTCAGATGGGCCCCTGCCTGACCAAGCTTTAATTTTTTTTCTGGCAAATTCAAAAAATCAAATAATTTTTCAGCCTGCGTTGACTGTCCAGAACCGTCCAGTCCGTCAAAAACTATGAATTTTCCGGGATATGGATTTTTCTTTATTGAAATCATAAATCTTTTTCAATAGATGATAAAATTTCTTCTACCTTTTTCTTAATCTCCTCAAATACGCCGGTATTAATTATCGTAAAGTCTGCCATTGCAATTGGCCCGCCTTTTTCTATATTCTCAATTTCGGCAAAGTCGCGGGCTTTTGCTTCTTCTTTAGTAAAAGACCTGAAACGTAATTTAGTATCATTATCGCGTCCCCTATTTGACAGTCTTTCATATCTTAATTTTGGCGGGGCAAAAACTGCCACCACATACATTGAATCTCCGTATTTTTCTTTAAGAATTTTATATTCAGACCAACTATAAAGACCGTCGACTACCACATTGGACTTTTGCAGCAACTCGTCAAGTTTTGGAATATTAAGAATGGCAAACGCTCCCATGCCATATTGCTTTCTAAAATCCTCTCTTATCTTTTTTTCGTTAGCTTCATTAGGTTCAAGGCCTTCTTCCTTGACTTTATCAAGGGTAATCTGACCAAATCGTAAATATGAAAAACCTTTTTTAACCAACTCGTCAGAAACCAAGCTTTTTCCTGCCCCTGCCATACCGACAATGCAGATGATTTTATTAGGCATACTAAGGGTTAATTTAAACCTTCCTTAATATTTAAATCGCTTCCGAATTGATATTGATCATCAACTATATCTTTTTCCTGCCAGTCTTTAACCCAATCTTCTACATTGAATATAACCATTTCATTCTTGCTGTTGGTGCAAACAACTCTTTTAATACCGCAATTGATAATCATTTTTTTGCAAATGAAACAAGGGAAGCTATCTCTGGGTGTATTATCTTTCGGATTCTCAAAGGAAGTATAAATATCTGCTCCAAGAAGACTTACCCCCGCCCGGGCAGCGTTAATTATTGCATTCATTTCGGCATGAACACTTCGACACATCTCGTATTGTTTTCCGTGGGGAATCTTTAACTTATCCCTTAAACATTCTCCTCTCTCAAAGCAATCCTTTGTTTTTCTGGGAGCACCGATATAGCCGGTGGCAATAATCTGATCGTCTCTAACTATTATCGATCCTCCTCGATTGCGAAAACAAGTTGATCTCAGTCCAATTTGTTTTGCAATTTTTAAATAGTATTGATCTTTTGATGGTCTTTTTGTTTCCATAATTTTTAGCCTTTGCCGACAGGCGAAGGAAGAAATTATTTGCCTCGCAACATATTTTATCATTCTACAAAATTAAAGGGAGCTACTCAAGAGTAGCTCCCTAAGAATCTTGGATTATTCTATTTCAATGCCCATTTGCCTGGCGGTTCCTTCAATAATTTTCATTGCGGCTTCTATGTTGTCAGCATTAAGATCTGGCATTTTCTTTTCAGCGATTTCGCGAAGTTGAACACGAGTTATTTTGCCCACTTTTGTTTTTTGCGGCTCGCCTGAGCCCTTCTCAATTCCAGCCGCCCGTTTTAAAAGCTCTGAAGCCGGAGGCTGATGCAATTTAAATTCGTAAGTCCTGTCTTCATAAACCGTAACATCTACTGGAACTTTAAACCCTTGCAGACTTTTTGTTGCCTCATTAAATCTCTGACAAAATTCGGAAATATTTAGTCCATGTGGTGCCAAAGCCGGACCCACTGGTGGCGCTGGCGTTGCCTGAGCTGCCGGAATATGTAATTTTACAATGGATTTAATCTTTTTCATGAATATAAATAAATATAATCCGAATACCATCCGAATCTTATCCGAATGACACGAATAATTTTTATTCGAAGCATTCGGATTTCATTCGTAGATTAGGATTATGTCATTATACTTTCTTAATCTGCAAAGAGTCTAGTTCGACAGGCGTATCTCTGCCAAACATATTTATTAAAACTTTTATCTTCCCCCGTTCTTGATCCACCTCTGAAATCTTTCCATCAAAATCCTTAAAAGGACCGTCGACAATTTTTACTAGATCACCGGCCTTAACTTCAATCTTAAATTGAGGCTCTTCGACTCCGGTTTTTTTCTTTAGAAACTCAATCTCGGTTGTCGAAACTGGCACAGGTGTAATGCCTGCTCCCACAAAACCAGTTACATTAGGAGTATTTCTGACAACGTACCAAGAATCATCGGTAACCATCATTTCCACTAAGACGTATCCCGGGTATATCTTTTCCTCAATAACTTTCCTTTTGCCGTTTTTTATTCTAATCTTTTTTTCTTTTGGCACCAAAACATTAAAAATTTTATCTTCCATACCCAAAGACTCGATACGTTGTTTTAAGTTTTTAGCCACCGCATCTTCATATCCTGAATAGGTATGAATTACATACCAATTTCTTTCTTGAGGAAGTTGTTGTTTTGGCATTTTTACTATCAGTGAAAATCGGCTATTAATCAGTGGTCATCAGCATTTTATCCAATCTGATACTTGTTTTATCAATTTACACTGATGATAGCTGATTGACGCTGATATTTATTTCTTTATAGTACAAATTTATTCATCAGCATTGTAAAAACAAAATCAATGCCGCCTAAAAATATTGCCACGGCAACAGATATCCCCATGACAATAAGGGTATATCGGAAAGTTTCTTGCTTTGTTGGCCAGTTCACTTTTTTAAGCTCCATTCTAACTTCTTTCAAAAAAGAGATTATCTTATTTAAAATATTCATGTCTTTTGATCAATTGTATTTTAAAATGGCCTCAAGGTGGCCATTACACCTCTATAATAATCCAGGTTAGTTTAGATGTCAACCCCGCACCAATCCCCTCCACAGACTGATAAAATTTAATAAACCGTAAGGCGAAGCCGCCTCTTCGGCTCCGGCACTTGCTTTTCCGAAGGCGAGAAATAAAGGATTAGTGCGGGGTCAAAATTTTAAATGTCCAAATTCTTTACCTTTTTGGCGTGCATCTGAATAAACTTCTTCCTTGGTAAAACTTCGTCTCCCATCAAAATGTCAAAAATTCTATCAGCCTCTTTGGCGTTTTCAACGGTCACTTTTAATAAAACTCTGTTTTCTGGATTCATTGTTGTCTCCCAAAGTTGTTCGGGATTCATCTCTCCTAAACCCTTATAGCGTTGCATGCTTACTCCTGATATTTTTTCGTCTTCACTTTTTTGCTCTTTTTTTCTGGCGGCCTTTATTTCTTCCAAAATTTCTGCTTTGTCTGTTTCTGTGTAAGCATATTCAACATTTTTGGCATACTGAATTTTATATAATGGCGGCTGAGCAATATACAAATAACCTTGCTCGATAATGGGTTTGAAATACCTATAAAAAAGAGTCAGCAGTAATGTTCTTATGTGGTTTCCATCAGAATCAGCGTCGCACATAATTATAATACGGTGATACCTTGCTTTTGTAATATCGAAATCCTCTCCAATAGCCATGCCCATTGCTATAATCAACGATTTTATCTCTTTTGAATCAAGTATTTTATCCAAACGAGCCCTCTCAACATTTAGAATCTTGCCCCGCAAGGGCAATATCGCCTGAAAATGTCTGTCTCTTGCCTGCCTCGAGCTATTATGAACAAATACACCCGCAGCTAAGGCAAAATTGTGAGTATTCTGTACCTCTAAATCATAAACATCTATTTTTCCTCTCAGTTTCACTATTTTTTTGATTTTATGATTGTAACTTAAGATAGCTTCTTTTAGCTCTTTTTCGTTACCTTTGAAAAAGCGCTGGCAAATCGTATCATATCTTAAAAAACTCTTATCATTCCTTTTTAATCTTTCTTTATTGTATTTTTCGTGGTTAAATTTTCCATTTTTTTCAAAAATTTCCTTCATCAGTTTAAGAGCTTTCCTTTTGTAGGTATTATTGTAAGCCATTTTTCTTTTCTTTCTAAAATCTGAAGTCCATTGTTCTCCCGTCTTCTGGCTTCGCCAGATTAATAATTGAGGATTTTGCCACTGTCTTTTTGCTTTTTCTGAAAGTTCTTTCTTTTTCTCCGGGTGCCGCTCAAAATATTCTTTTACCTTTTTTGCCCAGTTCTTTCTATTTCGAGGATTACCCCAATACTTTTTTTGATTTTCGTATAAGATTTCATTATTTTTTTCTCGATATTTTTTGTTTTTCTGATAAAATTCCTTGAATTTTTGAATCATATATTGCTTATACCCTTCATTCTTCCATTGTTTTTTTGCCCTTTCGTTCAATATTTTTCTCATCTCTGGCTTCAACATTATTTTCCTAATCATTTCCCTGAACTTTTTTGACTGATGAATTTTCTTTATTTTCTCTTGGACATCCGTTCGAAACAAATTTTGCCTTGCGATTTTCCCATGATAATAAAGATGCCTCATTCTATCCATTCTTATCACATTGTCTGGATTATTATTTAATTTATTAAAATCGATATGATGAATGCAAGATTTTTTCTCTTTTGTATATTTCTCATTTTTAAAATTATATCCATCAGCCAAAAGGTGCGTAAAAATCCACTTATGACTTCTGGGCTCATAAACCATTTCATAGCCTTCGATTTTAATTCTGCCTTTAATTTTTGAATATTTTCGGTATAGAGGCATTAGAGAATCCTGTTGTGTCAAATCTTCTGCTCTTTTGTAAGAATAATTTCTTAACATAAAGCGGTGATCGGGTGTGCAAACAATCTCTTCTCTATTATCAAGAATAATTTTTATAACTCTAGCATTTTTTCGGGTTTTTCTTAGATTTTGAATTAAATCAATCCCTATTCTGCCATCTTCCTTTATTGTATAGCAATAATTTTTCTTCCCTCTTTTATTTTCTTTTATTAATTCTTTCAAACTTAAATTTCTCCCGTCAGTTAAAGCAATCCTTGTATCTCCAGCTAAACATCCTCCGGCTGACTCGCCTTCAACAATGTATAGTTCCGACTCTTCTGGTTTTCTAGAAGAACAATCGGCTAACTTTCCCGGCAAAGCAAGCCCTTCCAAAATTCCTTTTCTCAAAACGGTTTCCCTAGCAGCTCTTGCTGCCTTTCTAGCCTTAGACGACAATAAACATTTTTCAATTACCGCTCTCGCATCTTGCGGATTCCTCTCCAGGAAATCTGCTAAAGTTTCTGAAACAACTGCTTCTACTGCAACTTTTGCTTCTGGATTTCCCAGTTTTGCCTTAGTCTGACCTTCAAACTGTGGCTCTCTTATTTTTACTGAAACAATACCAGTGAAACCTTCTCTCACGTCTTCGCCGCTCAAATTATCTTCTGATTCTTTTAAAAAACCATTTTTCCTCGCGTAATCGTTAAAGCTTCTAGTCAAGGCAGTTCTAAGGCCAGTAACGTGAGTGCCGCCTTCTTGCGTCCAAATATTATTGGCAAAACCCTCCTCGTATGCTTCATATTCATCGGTATATTGAAAAGCAGCTTCCACTACTATTCCATCTTTTTCTCCAAGACAATAGAAAATATTTTGATGGCGCGGGCTAATGCCACGGACAAGATATTTAACATAGGACTGAAGCCCGCCTTCGAAATAAAAAGTATAATTTTTCTTTTCTTCTCCTCTTTCATCAGAGATATTTATTCTTACGCCTTTAGTCAAATAGGCTTGCTGCCGGAGATGATCAAAAACTTTCTTTAAATCAAATTTAATCTCTTTGAAAATATCTGCATCAGGCTCGAATGTAACAATAGTTCCTCTTTGCCGGCAAGCGCCGAGCTTTTTGACAGCTGTTTTTGGTTTTCCTTTGGCGTATTCTTGGAAATACTTAAAACCGTCGCGACAAACTTCAGTTTTCATCCATTTTGACAAAGCACAAACAACCGAAACACCAACGCCGTGCAAACCGCCGCTTACCTGATACGCTTTTCCGCCAAATTTGGCTCCGGCATGCAAAGTGGTCATTACAGTTTCGAGGGCTGATTTTTTTGTCTGTGGATGCTTATCTACCGGAATACCACGACCGTTGTCTCTAACCATAACTCTGTTATCGGACAGTAAAGATACATCTATCTCATTACAATGTCCACCCATGGCTTCGTCCAAAGAATTATCAACAACCTCCCAGATTAAATGGTGCAAACCATCAAGGCCAGTAGATCCAATATACATTGCCGGTCTTTTTCTCACAGGCTCAAGACCCTCTAATACATAGATATCTTTTGCTGTGTATTCGGTTGTTTTTTCTGATTTCTTTACCACAAATATTTATCACGAATCTCAATCACGAATAGTCACTAGTAAATAATATATTTTTAATTCGTATGAATTCGCGATTTTAATTGGTATTTATTAACGGTTATTTCGAACGAAGTGAGAAACAAGGTTCTTGCCGGAGGCAAGGTTCTTATTTCGAACGAAGTGAGAAACAAGGTTCTTGCCGGAGGCAAGGTTCTTATTTCGAACGAAGTGAGAAACAAGGTTCTTGCCGGAGGCAAGGTTCTTATTTCGAACGAAGTGAGAAACAAGGTTCTTGCCGGAGGCAAGGTTCTTATTTCGAACGAAGTGAGAAACAAGGTTCTTGCCGGAGGCAAGGTTCTTATTTCGAACGAAGTGAGAAACAAGGTTCTTGCCGGAGGCAAGGTTCTTATTTACGGACTTCCCATTCCAGATCTTCTTCTAAAGCCTTTATAATCTTCCCTTGAACTTCGTCTAATTCTTTCGATGACAAAGTGTGGTCTTTAGCTTGATAAATTATGTGAAACGCCAAATTCTTTTTTCCCTCGGGCAGGTTCTCACCTTCATATATATCAAAAAGGTCAACGTCGCGCACCAAAGCGCCGCCCGCAGTCTCAATTTTGTTCAATACTTCCTCTACACGAATTTCTACCGGCACAAGCACCGCCAAATCCCTGACAGCTGCCGGGAATTTAGAAATTGGCCTGTACTCATGCTCTTCAGAGGCTATGCTCTCTAACTTATCGAAATCTAAATCAAAAACCATTACCCTTTCTTTGATTTTTAACTCTTCTATAATCGCTGGAGAAATTTCTCCCAGAAAACCGATTTCTTGATTGTCTACTTTAATTTCGGCGCATTTGTTCTGATGCCAAATAACCAAATTGCTTTCTTCGGGACTGGGACGATATTCATCGTACCATATATTGCTAATTCCCAAACCATTTAACAGTAAATCTACAATGCCTTTCAAGTCGTAAAACTTGTCGCCGGTCAATAATCCGGTTAACATCAGTTTTTCAGTAGTTTGTTCTTTATCCTTTGATTCTTGTTTCCTTAAGAATATCTTCCCCAACTCAAAAATTTGTATCTCTTTAAAATATTTTTGATTTTCAAAAACATTCTTTAATAAATTAGGAATAAGACTTGGGCATAGATATTTTTGCTCTTGGCTTAAAGGATTCTCGAGTTCAATCAATCCTTCTTTTTGGTAATTAAATATCTTCATTTCTTTATCGCCAATAAAGGAATAATTATAAGCCTCAGTAAATCCTGCTTCTTTTAAAATGCTTTTTGTGATACTCTGCCAGAATAAATTATCGTTTCTTTCCGGCGGCACAATAGGCATTACCGGCGGCACGACTGGAATTTTCTCGTAACCATAAATTCGCCCAATTTCTTCGATTAAGTCTTCTGGCAAATTAATGTCTAATCTCCTGGCCGGGATTTCAACTAATAATGATCTTCTATTCTTGATTAAATTTGTTCGCCGTTGGCGAAGAAATCTTTGGCGAAGCCAAACATTTTTAAAACCGAGTTTTTCCAAAATGTTTTTAACTTCTTTTTCAGGAATTTCTATTCCCAATAATTTATTAACGTAATCCAAATCCAAACTAATTTTCCTTGGCACTCTTTTTTGCGGGTAAAAATCAATAACTCCTTGGCTGATTTTTCCGCCAGCTGTTTCTTGAATTAAAGCCGTTACTCTATCGAGAGACTGAACGGTTAAGTTCTGGTCCAAACCATGCTCAAATCTTAAAGAAGCGTCTGTTTTTAGTCCAATTTTTTGCGAAGTCTTGCGGATAACAGCGGAATTGAAATTAGCGGATTCAATTATTATATCTTTGGTACTCTCGTCAATTTCCGGAGACCTACCGCCCTTAATGCCAGCCAGAGCAATCGGTTTTTGAGAGTCTGCAATCACCAAAATACTCGAGTCTAAATCAAATTCTTGGTTGTCTAGAGTAACAAGCTTCTCACCTTCTCTTGCGAATCTGACAATAATTTTTTTGCCATCTATTTTGTCTGCGTCAAAAGCATGAAGGGGCTGACCGGTTTCCAGCATTACATAATTGGTTATATCAACAATGTTATTTATCGGCCGCAAACCGCAAAGTATTAGCCTTTCCTGAATCCACTCTGGCGACGGCCCAACTTTTATTCCTGTTATCACCCTAGCGCTGTATCTAGAACACGCATTTTTATCAGTTACCAAAACGTTGACAAAATCTTTTGCTTTTATTTTTTTATCTTCCCGCAATCTAACATCTGGAACCTGAAATTTGGAATCAGAAACTGCTGCGCATTCTCTGGCAATACCCAAATGTGAAAAACAATCCGGTCCACGACTTGGCAAAACAGCAATATCTAGCATCCAATCGTTTCCAATTTTCTCTACTTTCTCCACTTCAAAACTGTGCATAGTCAAAAGCTCTGCCATTTTTTCTGGACTTGGCGTTTTTCCTTTGAGATAATTTTTTATCCAGTTATAAGAAAATTTCATTTCTTGACCTATTTTTAAGAAAACTTCATAGACTCCTACGAATTACGAATTTTACACGAATATACGAAAATATAATTTCCTAAGAGAGGCAGCTTGCTTCCAAATGACGCTTCGTAGGCCGAACGGGCATGGTCTCGCCGAAGGCGAGGAGCGAGGCCGAGAAACGAACAGCAACTGGCTCGCTGGGACAGTTAGCTGTGTTCATTTGGAAGCAAGCTGCGAACGGGCTAAAATATTTATTATTCTAAAATTGCTCCAAAAACCTCAAATCTCCTGAATGGAACCAACGAATTTCATTAATTTTATATTTGAGCATAGCTAATCTGTCCAAACCCATACCAAAAGCAAATCCTGTCAAACCTTTTGGGTTTAATCCTGAATTTTTATAAACAGCTGGGTGAACCATTCCTGCTCCCATAATTTCCAGCCAACCTGACTTTTTGCAAACTAAACAGCCTTTGCTGCCACAAACCACACAACTAACATCAACTTCAAAACTTGGTTCGGTAAAAGGGAAATAGCTTGGCCTTAATCTAATTTTTACTTGCCTCCTAAAAAATCTGCTGAAAAATTCTTGCAACACTGCCTTAAAATTGGCAACCGAAATATTATTTCCGACCATCAGTCCCTCAAGGTGATAGAACTGGAATTCGTGCGAAACATCGGTCGCCTCGTGTCTGAAAATTTTTCCCGGCACAATAATCCTCAAAGGTGGATTATGTCTTTCCATATATCTTATTTGAACTGGCGATGTATGTGTTCTTAACAGCAATCGTTCATTTTTGCTTAATTGCGGAGTAATTACAGGGAGCAGAGCGACCAATTCTCTATTTCCTTTTTGATTTTTGATATCGTTTTGGCGAAGCCAAAACGTATCCCACATATCTCTTGCCGGATGGTCTGCTGGAATATTTAAAGCATCGAAATTATACCATTCTGTTTCTATTTCAGGACCTTCAGCAATTTCAAAACCCATTGATTCAAAAATTTCTTCAGCTATTTTCTTGATTTGGGTTAAAGGATGCAAATGACCAATTTTCATTTTTCTGCCGGGCCTCGTAATATCAAACCATTCTTTTTTTGTCTTGTGTCCTTCTGCTTTTAACTTCTTTTTCTTTTTCGATATTTCTTTTTCAATCAACTGTTTAATTTGATTAGCTAATTTTCCTTTCTCTTTTCTTTGTTTCTCTGGCAAATCCTTTAAAGAACGCAATATCAAAATAATATCTCCTTTCTTACCAAGATACTTTTTATAAATAGCTTCTATGGCATCCAAATTCCCGGCTTTTTCAAGTGCCTCTTTAACCTCTTTTTTTAGGTTTTCCAAATCACTTTTTATCATTGTTAACACTTCTATTTTAGCTTAAATTTTAGTTAAAATCAACCCCGTTAGAAGTCCCCCTCTGTGGAAAACATTAAATAATTTTAAAACTAATCTGCTCGCAAACTTCTAACGGGGTCAACCCCTAAACCGGGGATAACTTATAACAAAAAAACCGCTGGAATTTAATCCATGCGGCTATGAACCTAACGAAAAAACGGAAAAAGAACTCGTTTATGCAGTTAGCATTTCTGAGGCGCTATTTTACCTGTTTCTCCTAAGCCGCATTCCTAAGTTTGCTTCTAAGTTTATTCTGTCTAAGTTTCTAGCTCTCCTGGCTACTCCAAGTTCTGCTTCTTGAGACCTCCTAACCTTTTCCCTCTCAATTTGTATTTCTGCCAAACCCCTCGCCAGAATCTCTTCAGGCTCTTTGTCGTCAAGCAGTCTTTCAATTTCTTGTCGAAGATCGTCGCTGTCAAAAGGATAAATGCGCCTTACTTGCCGAGCAGCTTCTTGGATTACCGCCTCCGCCATCTGCTTAGTGAAACAGTACGGACCCGTCTGCATCTCGACCTCCTTCTTATTGAATTATCCCTTCTTCTGTTGGAAAAGTGCTAGACTCCTCTATTTTCCTTCTATCAAATTACAATGCTATGTCAAATGTAAGTTTTAGAAAAAAGCCGCCACGTTAAACGTGACGGCTTACCACGCTTAGCGTGGCTTGCCTAACTTTACTGGTGTTTTTTACACTATCATGGGCGAAAAAACTCACGATCCACTCAAGCCAGTCCCCCAACTGGCTATTGGTAATATTTTCAAGAACGACAACAACCGTCGCGAAGGCAATAAGCCCGAGAACAACATAACCGACAATTACCAACAGATGGCCAACCAAAGTCGAAACGAAAAGATTATAGACTTCAAACCAGTTCCATCGCTTCACCTCCTTGGGTTTTTATTTAAGACCATTCCGTTGCAATGGCGCCGGGCCTTTAATCGCTCTGAAAAGACTTTCAATGTTGTCTAGTCTATAAACAACTAACTCGGCAATCTTTTTTCGTTCATCTCCCGGACCACCCTTACCCTGCAAAATTCCTTTAATTTCTGCTCTCGCAAGAACATAAAGGCTTTTCACTGCTTCTTCGCTAGTCTCGCCACCTATGGTAATATCCAATTCTGGACAATGCGCCGTATATAAAGTTCCGCCTCCAGCGATATGCATTGTGAAAGGCCTTTCCGCCAAATCCTGCATATGCAAATGTAAAAAAGTCAAAGGAACTACCATTATTAACGCGAATAGTCCAAAATATCTTAAGGTCGGTTGTTCGATAAAAGATGAAATAGTCCCCCCTAATATAAGACATAAAACAATCAGAATTTGTATTAACCGAACCTTTTGCCACGAACTCGAGACATTCATGTCAACCTCCCTCGATCTTTGGTGTATTTTCCATATTTTTACATGTGAAGGTACAAATGCGGGCCGTGCGGGATTTGAACCCGCGATTTCGATCGTGACAGGATCGCGTCATAGACCAGGCTAGACCAACGGCCCATATATAAGATTATTTCATTTTTAAATATTCTTCGAATTTTTTCTTTTTTCGTTGTAAAAATAAATTACTACTCCCATTACCATATAGAAAATTGTATAAGTTAATTGCAGCAAATGTACTGTAGCATAATCTAAAGGCATTTCCATAGTATCTTTGACTACCTTTAATTTCTAACCTATTTTCTAGAATTCTTTTTATTTGACCCAATAGTCTATCGCTAGCTGATGTAAAAACTAAAGATAAGGCTAAGGTTGGATATAATCTATTTTTATGAGCATAGCCCATCCAGATACTCCCATCGCCATCAAAATAACCACGAATGAAATCTCTCAAATAATCCATCGGTACTTTTGGCATAGTTTCAGAACCAGTTTTTCTTGGCTTAATCCCTAATTTTAAAAGGTCATTAAATATCTCCTTACTTCCGATTTGTAATCTATATGCTTTCTTCCATTTTTTATTTCTTTGCCTCTCGCTAATTTTTAGATCAGAGTTTAATTTTTCTTTTATTAAATTTAATAAATCGCCGTCAACAGTCTCAATCTCTACATATTTTGCTCCTCGACGACTTATTATTAAACTACCGTCTGCCAAAATGAATCCCAGAACATATGCCATTTCGGAAGACCATTTCTTGAAGAAATCTTCGTTTTTATCTTTAAAGACTGGCATAAATTAAACCGGGCTACACTATGGGTCCAGAAAATATGCCGGCGATCAGATTCGAACCCCGAAAAAATTCCTTCGGAATTTAACGGGGCAGGCTGATTACCGCCAAAAAAATCTTAAATTGAATGCCAGGGGTGAGATTCGGACTCACGACCTCTCGCTTATGAAACGAATGCTCTAACCACTGAGCTACCCTGGCCAATTTTTATTACGGGGCTATCGCTGAGCTACGCCGACAGACTTTTAGCACGCTTGCACTGAGCGAGCGAAGCGAGTCGAAGTGTTGCGGGGGTGGGAGTTGAACCCACTTCTCGACCTTATGAGAGTCGTGAGATAACCGGTTCTCTACCCCGCGTTAAAACGGGTTATTGTGAAGCCTCCCTCGGCCTAAAGGCTGGGGCTTCTTTTGAGCTCAAGGCTGAAACCCCGCACCGAAAGCCCAAAAAGACCTTCATTCATCCCCGTCTTGAAAGGCGGGGCTTTCTGGTGCTGGGGCAAGCTCAGCTTGAACCCGCGTTAAACGCGAACATTAACCCTGTTTATGGGCTTGGCGTTATGTACTGTTATTTTATCTTAATTTTTAAAAAAGTAAATATATCGTCCTCGGGCGGGTCTTCACTCCGCCCTGCGGCCGGAGGAGTAGTAACCTCCTCTGGACTCCTTATTTTGTTCGCCAAAGGCGAAGAAAACTTTGACGAAGTCAAACTTTTTTGGAAACCCAACCGCCGCAGAGCGGCGGGGTTTACCAAACAATCAACTTTTTAATCGAGAATTTGGAAATGACGGAAGGTTTGCTCGTAAATTGCCAAAACCCCTCTGGTTTCTTCCATACTTATTCTGTAATCAGGATCATGAACGATATCGCTGCGAACCCTATGTACTTCCCATAGAGAATCTATGTTTGGAATAATTGAAGCGGTTAATGGTTTTAATTTTTCGCCCAGTGTTTCCCCAGTATACCCCATTCTTTTTAGAAATTCGTCTAACATTGAATCTGCTTCCATAATGGCTAATTTATATTCGTTTTCGCTGCCCGTTTCCAATCTGGCAAGAATTTTTGCCCACTCTTTATTAACCTTTTTTGCGCCATAAGGCCGGTAAGTTGTTATTTCTGATATATCTGCAAAATAACGAAACCGCAACCAATTGGAATATTTAAGAAGTAAAATTATACCAATTATGAATAAAAAAGTAAGTAATATAAAAATAATCTTTATGACAAGAAAAAATCCTGTAAAATGCGGATTAGTTAAAAGTTGAATTGGATCTCCCATTTTTTATTTAAAACTGGAAAGCTTTTTAAAAGCCTTACCAGCTTCTAAAATTATATTCTCCTCAAATGGTTTTCCAATTATCTGAAAACCTATCGGTAGCTCTTTTATTTTACCATATACCCCGTTAGAAATCTTCTTTTTAACATTTTTAGGACTATCTTTTTCTTTTGCTTTCGGCCCGTTTGAATTTCTAACGGGGCAAGGCACAGAAATTGCAGGCAACCCTGCTAAGTTTACGGCAATGGTAAAGATATCAGCTAGATACATAGTCAAAGGATCGTTAACTTTTTCGCCTAATTTAAAAGCTGTGGTCGGAGTTGTCGGTGTTAAAATCACATCAACTTTTTTAAAAGCATCTGAAAAATCTTTTCTAATTAAAGTTCTGACTTTCTGCGCTCTTTTGTAGTAGGCATCGTAATAACCGGCGGACAAGGTATAAGTTCCAAGCATTATTCTACGCGTAACCTCATCGCCAAATCCTTTTTCTCTTGATTGTAAATAAACGTCTATTAAGTTTTGAGCTTTGAGCTTTGAGTTTTGAGTTATAGATAGTCCATATTTTATCCCGTCGTATCTTGCCAGGTTAGCAGAAATTTCTGAAGGAACAATAATATAATAAGTTGCCAAAGCATATTTAGTATGCGGCAGACTAATCTCCTCAATTTTCGCGCCCATATCTTGATAATTTTTAATAACTCCTCTAATTCTTTTCTCAACTTCAGAATCCATTCCTCTTATGAAATATTCTTTGGGAATGCCGATTTTAGTATTTAGTATTTTGTATTTTGTATTTTGTATTTTGTATTTGCGATCTAATGAAGTTGAATCAAACGAGTCTTTTCCTGAAATTGCTTCAAAAACAGTTTCGCAGTCCTCAACAGTCTTAGCAATCGGACCAATCTGGTCTAAAGACGAAGCCATGGCAATTAAACCATATCTTGAAATTGCACCATAGGTTGGTTTTAAACCAACTACACCGCAAAAACTTGCCGGCTGCCTGATAGAACCACCTGTATCAGAACCTAAAGCATAACAAGCCATATTGCTAGCAACTGCTGCCGCCGAACCGCCGGAAGAGCCGCCAGGCACTCTGGTTTTATCCCAAGGATTTTTTGTTGGCCCAAAACCAGAATTTTCAGTTGAAGAACCCATAGCAAATTCGTCAAGATTTGTTTTGCCTAAAATTACAGCTCCCCTGTTTTTTAATTTTTTGGTAACAGTTGCGTCGTAAGGAGCGATATAATTTTCCAAAATTTTAGATCCGGCTGTGCAATTTCCACCCTCAACCAAAATATTGTCTTTTAAAGCACAGGGAACTCCGGCTAAAACATCGATTTTTTCTTTCTTGGCAATTTTTTCGTCAACTTCTTTGGCTTGCCTCAAAGCTAGCTCTGCTGAAACTGTCAAAAAAGCGAAAATCTCCTTGTTTTCTTTTTGAATTTTATCAAGGTATATTTTCGTCAGCTCTAAGACCGAAAAATCTTTTTTCTTTAAACCTTCGTGAGTCTGAGTTATCGTTAGTTGAGTTAAATCCATAATTTTCGATCAATCTATTGACAAATATTGTTAATTTTGGTAGACAAAAACTAGTACCGACGACCGCGTTCGTCCCTTCCACTCCTCGAGGAGGATCAAGAGATAGTCTCCTATCCGCGCCGCCATCTGATCCCAACCTTGGAGGGATCCAACCGCCAATCCCATGGCGGAGTTGGCAACAGGCGCCAAAGCACTCAGAGGCCAGCCTCGCTGACCTCCACTCAGGGGCTCTGTTCTATACAGAGCCCTCTTTTTTTTAAATTACAAAGATTAAAAAATAGACTTTACCTTTAAATAACTTTCTTTTGTTTCTGGGGCTAATTTTAATAATTTAATATTTTCGTCTTCTTTCTTTTCAGCAACCTCATCTTTTCTCATCACATTTTCCACCAAAACAGAATGGCTTGTCGGTTCAATGCCGTCGATATTCACTTCTTTTAGTTTTTCCACATAATCCAAAATTGCCGAAAGGTCTTTTTGGAATTTTTCAATTTCCTTTTCTGTTAAACCAAGTCTGGCTAACTTTGCTATATGCTGCACCTGTTGCTTTGAAATCATAACCACGAATAATATCGCAAATTAGAATCACTAATTTCCGCGAGTAAATATTAGTGAATATTAGCGATTAAATTAGTATCTATTAGTGGTTCTTCACTTTGGAGGTTCAAGATACTCTGTTTCAACCAAAACCTCATGCAACTCGTCCAGATTTTCCAGAACTAATCCCGCTCCTCTGGCAACCGCTGTCATTGGATCTTCAATTATTTTAGTAGGCATCTTGGTTTCCTTGGCGATCAAGGCGTCCAAACCTTTCAGCATTGAACTTCCTCCTGCCATATAAATTCCTTTTGACATAATATCAGCTAAAAGCTCGGGCGGTGTTTCTTCTATTGCTATTTTAATCTCATTGACAATTTGTCTTACCGACTTCTCCAAAGCCCTTCTTATATCTTCATCGGAAACGACAATTTCTTCAGGAAGGCCAGTCACCAAATTTCTGCCACGCATTGGCATTTCTTTTTTCTCCTTTAGAGCAATAGCAGAACCGATATTGATTTTAATATTTTCGGCTGTCCTCTCGCCTATTAGAAGTTTGTATTCTTCCTGAGCAAACTGAATTATATCTTCGTTAAGTCTGTCGCCGGCAACTCTTAAGCTTTTTCCCAAAACTATACCTCCTAAAGAAATTACTGCAACTTCAGTTGTGCCGCCGCCAATATCAACAATAAAATTTCCTCCGGGCTCTTGAACCACAAGTTTAGCCCCAATGGCAGCAGCCATTGGTTGTTCAATTAAAAAAACTTCTCTGGCGCCTGCATTCCTTGTGGCATCCTGAACCGCTTTCTTCTCTACTTCAGTCACACCACAAGGAATACCAACAATAACGCGTGGTCTTGGGGTCAAAATGAATTTTCTTTTATTCACCTTTTCAATAAAATATCTGAGCATTTGCTCTGTCACTTCAAAATCTGAAATAACGCCGGCCACCAAAGGACGAGTTGCAACAATGTGGGCTGGAGTGCGACCTACCATTTTTTTTGCCTCATCCCCTATAGCCAAAATCTGGCCTGTTTTTTGATTAACCGCCACAACCGAAGGTTCGGTAGCCATAATTCCTCTACCGCGAACATAAACTAAAGAATTGGCTGTTCCCAAATCAATAGCAATGTCTTCTGAAATTAATCGCCAAACTTTTTCAAACATAACCCTACGAATTACGAATTATTACGAATATACGAATCTAATTCTTTTATTTTTACCAATTGGAATTCTTTTTTATCCCTTTCCTTGATTTCAACGTTATCTTGTTTAAGAATTTTCGCGCTCACCACAATTCTAATTGGGATTCCTATTAAGTCCGCATCGGCGAATTTTTCTCCGGCAGTTTTGTCTTCTCTATCATCATATAATACTTCAATCCCTTCTTTCTGTAAATTAAGATATATTTTTTCAGAATTCTCTTTGATTTTCTTTTCATTTTCAATCTGAACCAAATGCACCAGAAATGGTGCAACTGTCTTTGGCCAAATAATTCCTTTCTCATCGTGATAAACCTCAACAAGCGTAGCCATTAATCTACCCAAACCAATTCCATAGCATCCCATAATAACTGGGTAAGATTTTCCGTCCTTGCCAATAAACTTTAAATCGAGAGTTTTGCTATATTTATCGCCAAGATAGAAAGCATGGGCCGATTCAATAGAAGATTTTCCTTCCAGTTTTTCTTTGCAGCGCGGACACTTTTTTATTTCACCGGTTTTCTCAATATTGGCACCGAAGTCACAATTCTTGCAAATCAAAATCTTGTCTTGTCCGCTTTCTGATAAAACTCCAAATTCGTGAGAAAGACTGCCGCCTATTGTGCCGGAATCCGCTTCCAACGAGACAACCGGCAAACCGCATCTTTTAAAAATTTTAAAGTATGCTTTTACTACCTTATCGTAATAATTCATTGCGTCTTCTTGAGATTCGTGAAAACTGTAAAGATCTTTCATTATAAACTCTCTGACTCTTAACAGCCCGCCGGTTGGCCTCATCTCGTTTCTGAATTTATCCTGAATTTGATAAAGATACAAAGGCAAATCTCTATAGGATTTTATTCTTTTCCGGCAAAGATCGGTAATTACCTCCTCGTGAGTTGAAGCCAAGCCAAATTCTTTTTCGTGACGGTCTCTCACCTTAAACAAAGGAGGATCTATTGTCTCCCACCTGCCGGTTTCTTCCCATAAATTTTTAGGAACTAAAGCCGGTAAATAAACTTCCTGACCACCAATATTGTTCATCTCTTCTCTTATAATTTCTTCAATCTTTTTATGAACACGCCAACCCAAAGGCAAAAAACTATAAACACCGGCTGCGGTCTGTTCAATAAAATCAGCTTGGGTTAAATATTTATGACTTATGGTCGTGGCATCTTTCGGAGGTTCTTTTTTTATTTTTGCAAATAAATTAGACTGCTTCATGCGAATTTAGATGCGAATTAGATTCGAATATAATTCGGATATAATTTGAATGGTAATTTGCATATTTTTAAAATAACTTAGCGATATCTTTTATTGTTACAAAAATCATTAATACAATTAAAGCCATAAAAAAGGCACCGGTAATATTCTGCTCTATTTTTTCCGGAACAGGTTTTTTTCTAATCGCCTCTATCGCCAAAAAAGTGAGTTTTCCGCCGTCTGCTGATGGAATGGGCAAAATATTAAAAATAGCAAGGTAAATAGAAATTAAAGCCAAGAAATTAAGAAAATAATTAATCCCTAGTTGGCTAGCCTGCCCAAGCATCTGAAAAACCCCAACCGGCCCTGTTAATTGAACTCCCGAAGGTTCTCCTTTAAAAACATGCATTATCGCATTATAGTAACCATCGAGTATGGCTAAGGTTAAATTAAAAGTATGAGAAATAGCCTTCCAAGGCGCAGTATACCAAGGAAAACTTATAATCGCGGTTCTAACCAAAGCCACTCCTAATGGTCCTTCGCCATTGGGCGGAGAAGCTCTTGCGATTATTTTTGTGTCTAAAATATCTTTTCCTCTCTGAATGGTTAAGACAAGTTCTTCTTCTTTATTTTCGGCTACAAAATTTTGTAAATCACTAATCTTGCTAATAGTAATTTGATTTTGAGATTTTAGATTTTGGATTTTAACAATAGCATCGCCTATTCTAATCCCTGCTTTTCCAGCTGGAGAATCAGAAGAAACAAGTGCTATTTGAACTTTCGGATCTATTAAATTTTTTGTATCTTCATCGCTGATTTCAGCCGGAGTTCCAAGGGTAAAAACAACCGTAAAAATAATTGTCGAAATTATCCAAAAAGACAGCACTCCGCCAAAAGCAATTAAGGCTCTTTTCCAAACAGGTTGACTTGAAAAACTTCTGGGGTCGTCGACTTTCTTCACTTCGCCCGGAAGCGCCACAAAAGCACCAAACGGCAAAAGATTTATAGAGTAAACAGTTTCGCCAAATTTTTTGCCGAACAGTCTCGGCGGATAACCAATACCAAACTCATCAACTTTTACGCCAAATTTTTTTGCCAAAATAAAATGGCCGAATTCATGAAGAACCAAAAGACCAATGAGGCCGATGAAAGCAATAATAAGCGTGAATATCATATTATTTCTAACAACAGAGTTCGAAGTTGCTACAAATTATCAATTATCAATTTTCAATTATCAATAAATTTTCAATGATTAAATTTTCAATTAATTAAATTGATAATTGTTAAATTGGATTTTGATTGAAAATTGGAATTTGAAAATTGATAATTAGAAGGTTACTCCATTATTTCCTTTTTCTTTTTCTCCCCCAACTGCTCTATTTTTTCATTGTATTCGTCAACTAAATTTTGCAGCTCATCCTTGCCGCGAAATTTGTCATCTTCTCTGATTTTCCCTTCTTTAAAGCCATCTTGAATTTCTTTCCACGCTTCTTCCCGTTGGTATTTGATACCTTTTCTCGCCTCTTCTTGTTTTTCTGATAAAACCTTAAACAGATTTTTCCTGTACTCTTCGCTTAATGGGGGTAGAGAAATTCTGATTGCGTCTTTATCAACAATAGGAGCGGTGCCAATACTTGATTGTTCCAAGGCTTTGACTATCCCTCCGATATAGGATTTGTCCCATGGTTGAATTAAAATCTGTCTTGAATTCGGTGTAGATATTGCCGCTAATTGTTTTAAAGGAAACCTCTGACCGAAACAATCAGCTTGAATATCTTCCACCAAAGAAGGAGAAGCGCGGCTTGTCCTTATTTTTGCTATCTCCCCTTCTAGAAACATAAGGGTCTTATCAAATTCTGGGCGAATTCTTTTTAAAATTTCCTGATACATAACTAAAATTCCAACATCAGAATTTCTAATGCCAATCTTGCATTTACATTGGTATTAGAAATCCAATAATTAATTTTTTGTAAATTCTCAATTATTTTTTTTATTTTAGCGGCGGAATACCCCAACGCTCCGTCGTCGGGGGTATCTGCCTGCGCAGGCAGTGAGCCGCTAAAAGAACTTGCCCGAAGGGATACCCCGTCCCTCCGTGGACGGGGTAGTTCCATTTTTGAAACTGAATAATTATTAAAACTCTTAATAATCGTTGGGTTGGCGCTTATACTGTTAATCAACATACCTCTAAAAAACCTCAGCCAAATCTCAAGAGTGTCTTTTACGAAAGCAGAATTTTCCGATAAATCTTTGGCGTACTGGAAGCGCAGACTAAAATCAGAATTGCTGATTTTTAAAAGCTCTTTTATTTTTTCCTTATAGCTTTCCAATCTCTGCGGATCGACGGCAAAGTTAATCGCCTGACCCGGTCTCCCGAAAGAAAAATGAACAATTTCTTCTGCGGTCTTTAGCAAATAACCTTTTTCCTTTAAATAACTTTTAATTTCCTCTGCACTTACTGACGAAAACTTAATTTTCTGAACCCTGGAAAGAATAGTAGAAAATAACATTTCCGGATAATCGGTAATCAAAACCAAAAGACTATTTCCTTTTGGTTCCTCCAAAGTTTTCAAAAAACAACTTTGCGCCTCTTGATTCATTAAATGCGCATTATCTATAATTACGGTTTTTAAACTAGAAGAGTATGGTTTCAGTGATAAGTGCCAGCTAAGTTCTCTAATTTGCGCAATTTGAATTTCTTTCCCTTGCGGCTCAATTATAACTAAATCCGGATACTGACCCTTTTGAACATCTTGGCAAGAGCGGCAGGTCTGGCAAGGACGTTTTTCAGATTTTTCACAGTTTAGGTATTTTACAAATTCCAAGGCAAGCGTTCTTTTTCCCAATTGCTCTTGACCTTGAAACAAATATGCATGGGAAAGTTTTCCAAGATCAGCTGATTTTTTTAAAAATTGCCATTGTTTTTGATGACCGATGATTACCATAGATAAATCACTAATTTTAATCACTAATTATCACGAATGATATAAGAAACTCTCACTTCGCTCGAGAACCTTGTTTCTCGCTGACGCTCGAAATTAGCGAGTATTCGTGAATAAGAACCTTGCTTTCAGCAAAAACCTTGTTCCTCGCTGCACTCGGAATAAATTAGCGATTCTATTAGTGGTTACTTCTTTATCATTATACTCCTCTTGTAGTCTTCCAAGTTTTCAAGGACAACACCAGCGCCCTTGGCTACGCAAAGCAAAGGGTTCTCAGCAATAAAACAAGGAACGCCGGTGGCTTGAGCTATTAATTCATCAATGTTCCTTAAAAGGGCGCCGCCTCCGGAAATAATCATTCCTTTATCCATAACATCGGCGGATAATTCAGGCGGAGTGTCGCGCAAAACGACTTTAATCACTTGAATTATTTCTAAAAGAATATCGGAGATAGCTTCGCAAACTTCATTGGAAGAAACTTTTATCGTACGAGGTAGGCCTAAAATTAAATCTCGGCCGCGAATCTCGAGGAATTTTTCTTCTTTTTCTGGCAAAGCGGTGCCTATTTTTATTTTTATCTCTTCGGCAGTTTGATCTCCAATTGCTAGATTATATTTTTTCTTAATAAATTCAGAAATCGCCATGTCTAGTTTATCTCCGGCAATTCTTGCTGAATGACAAGTAACGATTCCTCCCAAAGAAATAACAGCAACCTCTGATGTGCCACCGCCAATGTCAACTATCATATGACCAGAACAAGAATTAATCGGAATTCCAGCGCCAATTGCAGCTAGAATCGGTTCTTTGGCTACATAAGCAGCTTTAGCTCCAGCGGCCATTGCCGCTTCAATCACCGCCCTTCTCTCGGTAGAAGTAATTCCGGCTGGAACTCCAATCATTAATTCTGGTTTTAAGAATCTGACACGACCACCAGTCTTTTCGATAAAATATCTTAGCATCGCTTGGGTAATTCTATAATCAGCGATTACCCCGTCTTTTAATGGCCGGTAAACCCGGATAGTGTCGGGAGTTCTGCCTGTCATTTCTTTTGCCTCTGCGCCCACTGCCAAAATTTTATTGTCAGACAAACTTACCGCCACCACTGACGGCTCTTGCAGAACAACTCCTTTTTTTGGCAAAAAAACCAAAGAATTGCAGGTGCCCAAGTCTATGCCGATTTTTTTAACAAACATTTATAGAATTTCAAATATCAAAGCTCAAGTGTCAAATGAAATCCAAAATCTAAATTTCAAAACTTTCTCGTTCTGTCATTTGACACTGATTTGGTATTTGGATTTTGTCATTTAGGTTTTTACTCTGTTACTCTTTTTATGTCCGCTCCTATTTTCTGCAATCTCTCTTCTATCCTTTCGTACCCCCTATCTATCTGATAAACATTATCTATTACTGTCTGGCCTTTGGCAATAAGACCCGCTATAATCAAAGCCGCTCCGCCTCTTAAATCCAGGGGTCCCACCTCTTGGCCGTAAAGTTGCGTCGGACCCTGAACAATCGCCCGATGGGGATCGGCAAAAAATATTTTCGCTCCCATTTTATTCAATTCTTCAAGATATTTCAAGCGACCCTCATAAAGTGGATCGTGAATAAGAGTTGAACCCTTTGCTTGTGTTGCCAAAACCCCAAAGGCCGATTGCAAATCCGTAGGAATTCCAGGATAAGGCAAGGCTTGAATCTTATCAATTTTCAAAAACTTCCAGGGTAAAATTTTAACAGTGCTTTTATCTAAAATCTCATAGGGAACTCCAAAATCCTTAAGTTTTTTCAAGGGCAATTCCAGAAATGAAATTTCTGCATTCTTTATAGTAACGTTGCCCCTTGTGGCAGCAGCCATAATCATAAAAGTTCCAGCTTCAATCGGGTCATAAATCAATTTATGTTTTACTCCTTTCAGTTTTTTTGCGCCATAAACCGCAATAGTATGGGTTCCAGCCCCTTTTATCTTAACTCCCATTTTTTTTAAAAACTTTGCCAATTCTTGAATCTGATAGTCAGCATCCGCAATTTTAATGACGGTTTTCCCAGGAATCAAACTGGAAAATAACAGAATATTTTCAGTTGCCGTAACCGAAAATTCATTTAAAACAACTGTTCTATTTTTAGGAATGCTTTTAGTTTTTAGCAAAAAACTCTGACCATTTTTTTCAATCCCCACTCCTAGTTGTGAAAAAGCATCCAAATGAGTATCAATCGGTCGGGCGCCAATTAAACAGCCACCGGGTTGAGGAAATTTTATTTCTCCAAGCCTTGCCAAAAGTGGTCCGAAAAATAATATTGATCCTCTAAGCTTTACTACTAAATCTTCTCTTATTTTTGAGCTGGAGATATTTCTGGCTCGGATTTTAACTGTTCTTTTGTCTATCCAGGAAACCTCCGCCCCTGTGCTTTCCAAAATCTCAATCATTCGAAAAACATCTTCAATTAAAGGAATATTAGAAATTATACACTCATCTTTTGTCAATAAGGCTGCTGCAATTATAGGAAAAACTGCATTTTTCGCTCCCCGAACTTCAATAACTCCTTTAAGGGGTTTGCCGCCTTGAATAATGAATTTTTCAGGCATTTATTTGGAAAACCAATTAACAAATGGCATATATTAACTCTTTCATCATAGTCTAAAAACCCTTGATTGGCAAGCTGGCAAATTTTAATTCTAACGGGCTAACCCCGTTAGAAGTCTGCTCATTAGTTAGTCCTTGATAGATACTATTTTGTGAGAGTTGTTTACTGTAAACGCGTTTTACCTACACAGAAAAAATTTCTTTGAAATTTTTTCTGTCAAGACTTCTAACGGGGCTTATTGCCCGGTATATTGCAATGCACTATAGTGTGGGACTCGATATACTGCACAAAATGCACTATAACAGGCTTCTTGCCCGATATATTGCAAAGCACTATAATTAACTAATTCTTTCTTTTTTGTTAACAATTGATTAATATTTGCCTTCTCCGTTAAATTCCGAAGGAACTCTTCCGAGGTTAACTACCTATGACTAAAAAAACTAGATTTTTTCTATTTATAATTTTCGTCTTCTTGTTTTTTTTAATCGCTCCTGCTGTTGTCCTTTATTCTCAAGGATGGAGATTTGATTTCCAAACAAAGCATTTTACCAAGACCGGCGCTTTCTTTTTCAAAGTTACTCCTAAAACTGTCCAAATTTATCTCAACGATAAACTCACCAAGAAAACTGATTTTTTATCCGGAACAGCTTACATTGAAAATCTCCTGCCCAAAAATTATAAAGTCACTATTACAAAAACCGATTATTTTATCTGGGAAAAAACCCTTGAAATAAAAGAGCAAAAACCAACTGAAGCCAAAAACGTAGTTTTGATACCCGCAAAGGTAAATTTTAATCTTTTGGCCAAAGGAATTGAAGAATTTTTTCCATCATCGGATGGAAAAAAAATTATTTTGAAAAAGAAGACGAAAGAAGGCTGGTCGTTAAGCTTGTTTGACTTAAATAAAAATGTTCAAAGCCTGCTCATAGAAAAAAGTGGAGAGCTTTTAGATCTTAAAACCTCTGAAGATTTCACTAAATTAATATTGCAAATATCGGCAAATGAAGATGTTGGGTACTATATCCTAGACTTAGGAAAAGAAACGAATAATCTAATACCTCTTGATTTTCTCGGTAAAGAGATTGAAAGTATTTCTTTTAATCCGCAGGATAACCAAAAACTATTTTTCATTTCAAGTCAAGTAAAAAACAATGTTGGCGGCGAAAATAAAACTTTGGCAAAGAAAAATTCTCTTTACGAGGCAAATTACAGCAATAAAGAAATCAGAGGCCCGCTTTTAAGCAATATAGTAAGTTATGAAATTTTTAACAATACTTTCTATTATATTGAAGACACAGGAATTTTATACAAGACCGGTCTTTCCATTGACTCCAAAGATAGAATGAATAACGAACCTTTTCAGATACAAAATGAAACAGAATACAAATTAATACCAGTAAATTCAGAGATTTTTTTAAAAGAAGATTCAAAGCTTTACTCCTTTAATAAAGAAGGAAAGTTTTTTGAGAAATTATTTGAACCATTTAAAGAATTAAAAGCCTCGCAAGACCTCAACAAAATGGTTTATTTTAGCGATAACGAAATCTGGGTTTTATTTTTAAAAGAAACATTGGAACAGCCTGAAAGAAAAATTGGCGACAGATTATTTATAACCCGTTTTTCAGAAAAGGTAGGAAACGTTTTTTGGCTAACCGATTATTATTTGGTTTTTAATGCCGGGGATTCTATAAAAATAGCGGAGATTGACGAAAGGGATAAAATTCAGATTTGGAACATCGTAAACTTTAAAGACTCAAAGATATTTTATAATTACAAAAGCGATCCTAGAAGTTTATATATCTTAAGCAACTCTAATTTATACAGCTCCGAATCTTTAGTGCCATAACAAAAAACCCCGGTGGAAAACCACGTGGGGCTCGCAAATACTAAAGAACCGATGTTTCTACCGTCTACTCTTTTCTAAACCCTCCCTTTTAACCCGGGAAATCCCAGGCAACCACTCCCGGCAACCGTTCTTACCGCGGTCACGGCTCCCAAATGAGGGCACAAAAGCCGGAATGGGGCATTAAACAGAGCTAGTAGCCTCCCTCCTCTCTATTCTCTATGTTGTAATATAAAGCGCAGAGAGGAATGGTGGAGAAGTGCATAATGATAATCTCCACCTTGGATGAAAGAACTATAAGTGCTTGTGACCACACCCTCCTTTGGTCACCGAGCGGTCAACCTGGGGGTCGACTTCTCTCCCTTGATAGGGTATTTTTTCCTCTTATTACGAGGATCAGCTTCGCAAGCGAAGCTTTGGCGGGGGCAGCCATCTCTTCGTCCCCAGACGAAGGATGCATTTCGCACCGGGAGGGGTTCCTGGCTAAAGACAAAATTGTTTGTCTTCAATCAGGAACCTCCCGATGAATTTGCCACCTAATGCCTCCGAAGAGGCTAAATAGAAAGAAATTTATTCCATCCATTTAGCCTACTCGGAAGATTTTAAAAGAACAATATTGACCCCATTAGAAGTCAGACAATCACTCGTTTTCCATTTTAACTTGTATTTCTTATATTAAACAAGGTTTATCTAACTACTTTGACTATCTAACTTCTAACGGGGCTAGTATCCAGTCTGCCAGACAACTGGCCCGCCTAGACTAGCTAAGCGAGGCTGGCAGGTTTGTGATAAAAAGAACTTGTCTTTAAGGATTGTTCCGACTTCGTCCCGCAAGCGGGACTACGTCGGACGAAGTCCGAAGAGACTAAGTGAACACTAAAAGATAATTATCCTTTCTTCGAATTGCGTTTAATTTTTATGACGATTCGTAGCGGAAAGCGCAAATTCGCAAATTCGTAATTCGCTTTCCGACTGTTCACTTAGCCACTTCGGAATAAAAAACTTTTTTCATTCTCTGTCAAGTACCATTATATCATGTATATCAAATCTGTCAATAGCTGGTGGAAAATTTTTACGGCAACAAACCTTTTTTACCTTTACGATAAGCAGTATAGCATATATATTAATTCTGTCAAGACCATGCGCAGCCGTTTTTTAAACTACAATTTTAAATTTGAAATTTATCTAACCTTCTCAATCTTCTTTCTAAACTCTCTCCATTTCATTTCTCCCTCATTAGCCATTTTGCAAATTTCTTTAAATGCACAATATTGGCATTGCCAATCACTAGGATAGGTAGGTATCCTTGACGGAACAATATCAGAATCAATTTTTACTTTTAGTTGTTTTAAATTCTCTATAAGATTTTCGGCTCGCAAAGGATTATAATCCAAGACAAACTCTTTTAGCTCTTGATTATCTTTATTCACATAAAGAAGTATTCCTTTCTTAACCTTGAAAAAATGCATATAAAGCTGAACCTGATCAACGTTCTCTTCTTTCGGTGTTTGTAAATTCCTAAAAACCATACTGTTCATACTTTTTATATCCAAAACATAAAGTTCTTTTCCATCACTAAGAATGGCGTCGGCTCTTCCAGAAATTATTTCCTGCGGAGGAATGTTAACCTCAGAAGCAACAACATGAATATCTCTAATACTAAGCAAGGGCTTCATTATTAACTGGTGGATGTGATCGCCATGATCAAACATTCTTAAGATATTAGCTTCCATTTCTTCACGAGGTACGTTTTTGAATTTAAAAAACACTGCCCGGCCGCACTTTCCTGCATCGGTGATATAAAAATGATGCTGCTCCTTGTCCTTCTGTCTATCCAAATAAAATTTATCGATGAGTTCTTTTAACATTATTTAAATTAAAATATGCGAATTTATATGCAAATTATTCCGAACGTAGTGAGGAACAAGGTTCTGAGGAGCAAAGCGACGAATGGTTCTTATATCCAAATTATATGCGAATAAACGAGTTTTTGCTTTTATCCGCTTTATTTATATCATCAGTATCAATATCACGTTGCAATTAGTATGAATACGCTTGGAATTTGACAATATTTTTAAATATGTCATTATTTAAATACACAAAAGGAAGGAGGGATAGAGATGGACATTCCGCGCAAGTTCTTGAGGTTTCTTCTTGTTGTGGTGGTATGTCTAGTTATTGGCGTCCTACTTGAGGAGTCTGGGCGGTGGCCGGGGGCGGGCATTGGATTAGCAGTAGGACTCGCAGCAGGATTCTATGAGTGGCTGGTAATACGGTAATACTGTAACATCCTGCTTCTTTCTCATCGATGGCTCTCTTGATTTAAACAGGAGAGCCGTTTTATTTTTTCCGTTTTCGCCAATGCGAGCACTTCCTACTCCCTACTTAGCCTTCTTTTATACATCTCAATCCACGCTTCAGACAATGGCCAATATTTGAATTTGTCACAAGGAAATCTTTCACAGTCTCTGGAACAAATATCTACTTTATTCATAACTGCACATTCTAACATTGGACAGTTGGCGTTAATACTTTTTAGAAATTCAACTCCCTCTTTGGTTTTGTCACATCCAGAGCAGATTCTTCTAGTATAAAGACCACAAGTCTCGCAACAGATTCCGCAGGAGCCAATTTTCATTTTCCGTTCTCTTTTTTCCATAAGAAGCGAGGCAACAAGTTTCAGAGTAAATTTCGGAGGCGGCTGAGCACGGTTTCGCCGAAGGCGAATCAGTCGCCGAGAACTTAGACCCCAAAATTGGGCTGGCAATTTTGAGGGTCGGTACTCTAAAACTTCGTTGCCGAGCGGATTACCGTTTCTGTCCTTCGACAAGCTCAGGACAAAAGCTATCGCTTTGACCACTGGGGAGCGCGGCGGGCGCGTTTCAAGCCGAATTTTTTTCTTTCTCTTTCTCTTGAGTCGCGGGTTAAATAACCTGCCTTTCGCAGTCTTTTTCTAAAGTCTGGATTGAATAAAACTAAAGCGCGCGCCGTCCCATGTCTTATGGCTTCTGCCTGCGCGTGAAGACCGCCGCCCCTTACTTTGACTACCACTCTGAATCTATCCAGACACTTCATTGTTGTTAAAGCAGAGGTTGCGGTTTGTTCAAGTTCGGAACTAGAAAAATAATTTACCAAAGGTTTATCATTTATTAAGATTGTTTTTTCCCCACGGGTAAAAAGCCGTACTCTAGCCACCGCAGTTTTCCTTCTGCCAACTCCTTCAAAATACTTTACTTGAGTTGTTTCTTCTTTTGGTTTTTCAATTTCCTCTTTTACAACTCTCTCTATTACCTCTTTTTTGGCTCTTATTTTTCTTGGTTTCGCTTCAATACTCTCTGTTTTTTTAACTCTCTTTGCGGTAACTTTCTTTTTTGTTGTGGTTTTTTTCTCTTTTATCATAAATAGTGGTGATAAACGATTCATCGCTCGCCCTTCTCCTGTCTTCGACAGGCGGCCTTTCGGCCTTCGGGCTCGTTCTTCTTAATTGCGAAGCAATTACAGAGAGCGAAGCGAACGGTTATTAACAACCCTCGGTTTTTAATATTTTCTTCACCCCGTTAGAAGTCAGACAGACAAAACTTAGTCGAAAAAACTAGCATATCTGAAAAAGCAAAAGATTTAAGTAATTCAATTACTTTTCTGACTTCTAACGGGGCAAGCGGAAGAACCGAAGGGTTCTTCCGTCCCATCTCCGATGTGGGTCGCTTCTTTATAAGTCTTTAGTCTTTTTATTTGTTTTGCTCTTAGTTTATTTTTCGGCAACATGCCAAAAACAGCTTTTCTTAAAACTTTTTCAGGAGATTCTGCAAAAAGTTTTTTTAAGGGCGTTCCTTTTAATCCCCCTAAATATCCTGTGTGATGATAATAAATTTTATTCTCCATTTTTTTGCCCGAAAAACTAATCTTGCTAACGTTTTTTACAACAACATTATCGCCCATATCTTTATAATGAACAAAATCGGGCTTTTGCTTACCGCGCAACAAACCAGCAACTTGAACAGCTAATCTGCCCAATATTTTACCAGAAGCATCAATTGTGTAAGTTACTCTTTTCATTTAAGCATTTAAACATCTTAACATTTAAACATTCTGCTTGTTTTTATGTTTAAATGTTATTTTGTTAAAATGAATTCATTTCACCAGTTCTATAATCAAAGAATATATAATTGCTATTTTAGCAATTCTATTATCGCCATTTCTGCGCTGTCTGATTTTCTTGGTCCCAGTTTCGTAATTCTTGTATAACCGCCTTTTCTGTCTTTATATCTCGGAGCTATTTCATCAACCAGCTTCTTTGCTATCTTTTTGGTGAGAAGTGCACCCAATAGTCTTTTTGAGGATAAATCTCCTTTTTTTGCCTTCGTTATTAGTTTTTCAGAAAAGCCGGCAATTTCTTTAGCCTTGGCTTTGGTGGTTTTGATTTTTTCTTTCAAAAATAAATTTCCGGCCAAACTTTTTAACAAGGCTTTCCTTTGATTTCTTTTTCTGCTTAATTTTCTGCCTTTTTTATACTTTCGCATAGTGGTATTTCAGCGACTAGTCGCTCGCCCTTCTCCTGTCTTCGACAGGCGGCCTTTCGGCCTTCGGGCTCGTTCTTCTTAATTGCGAAGCAATTACAGAGAGCGAAGCGAACGGTTATTAACAACCCTCGGTTTTTAATATTTTCCTATACGGGAGAACCGAAAGGTTCTCCCGACCCCTCTCCGATTTTTCATTCGCGTTTTACTTCTTCAGCTCAAGGTTTATTTTTTTCAATGCTTTTTGGATTTCTTTTATGGCTTTCTCGCCCATTCCTTCTAATTCAAGTAAACTTTTTTCACTTTTTCTCAAAAGCCCGCCTACTGTTTTAATATTATTTTTTATCAAAGCATTTTGCGTTCTGACTGAAATTTTTAGATCTTCAATTTTCATTTTAGCAATATCTTCTTTTCCCTCTTCGCTAGCAAACTCTTTAGCCTTTTCCTCTTCAGAAGCAACGGCTTTTTTAAAACTTTCTGCGAATAAAGAGAAGTGTTTCACCAGAATTTCTGAAGCTTGTAAAAAAGCTTCTTCCGGGGTCATCGTGCCATCGGTTTCAATATTCATAATTAATTTATCAAAATCAGTCCTTTCACCCACTCTCATATTTTCAACCCGATAAGCTACCTTTTTAACTGGACTGTAAATTGCATCAAGCGCAATTGTGCCAATCGGCAACTTGCTATGCAAAGAAGAACCTGTTTTTCTCCTTTCTACGGGCTCATAGCCAACTCCTTTCTCAGTCTGAACCTCCATTTCCAATTCTGTTTTTTTGTCAGTGATTGTTGCAATGTGGCAGTCTTTGTTTATCAGTTCCACCTGTGAAGGAAAGTGAAAATCAGAGGCTTTTACTTCTTTTTCGCCTTTTATTTTTAAGGTTGCTTTTTGGGGTTCATCAGAATAAACTTTGAATCTTAATTGCTTTAAGTTCAATAAAATCGATATTACATCTTCTAAAACACCGGGAATGGTTGAAAACTCATGTTGAACACCTTGAATTTTAACTTGAGTAATAGCCGCTCCGGTCAAAGAGGAAAACAGCACACGCCTTAATGAATTTCCCACCGTCAAACCATAGCCCGGATACAAGGCTTCGATTTCAAAAACAGCCTTGTTCCCTTTTTTCTCTATAATTTTTGGCTGAAGAGGTAAAGAAATCATGTATTTCTCTACGAATTACGAATTTAGTTACGAATATACGAATACGTTTTCGTACATTCGTATGTTTTTCGTATTTCGTAGCGAATTAACGCGAATAATACTCAAATATCGATGAAATTTCAGCTGGAGGAACAACTTCTTCAAGCTTTGGCGAATCTATTACTTTTCCTTCCAATTTTTCTTTATTTAGTTCAAGCCAAGAAGGCGGTTGGTGTTTCTTGAGTAAAGTAGAAAAATTTTTAAATGCTGTCTTTTTAGCAGAATTTGGCTTAATATTTATTTTATCGTCTTTCTTAACTTCATGAGAGGGTATTTTCACAATTTTATCGTTAACCAAAAAATGACCATGCAGAACAAACTGTCTAGCCTGAATTCTAGAAGAGGCAAATCCTAATCTAAAAACTACATTATCCAGCCTCATCTCGAGCTTCTTAATCAAAAGAGAACCGGCATCCTCAACCCTGCTTCGCTTTCTCAAAATCTCTTTAACATATTTTTTAAACTGCGCTTCTCGTAAATTATACCAGTTTTTCAGCTTTTGTTTTTCTCTTAACTCTTTTCCGTATTCAGAAAGAGGCGCTTTTCTTCTTTTGCCTCTCATACCGGGAGGGTAAGGTTTTTTTGTAATCTCACACTTTGGAGAAAGACAACGCTCCCCTTTTAAAAAGAGTTTAACTCCTAATCTTCGACAAATTTTACACTTTGAAGTTATCATTATAAAACTCGCCAATAAGAAGCTAATTTTAAGCTAATATAAAGCGAATTTTTTAATGTTATTTTATTAGCTTATTATTTGCTTCGAATCCGCATATAATTCGCGAGATTACACCCGACGCACTTTCGGCGGTCGACAACCATTATGAGGTATGGGTGTTATGTCTTTTATTGAAGTAATATCTAAGCCATGGGTAGCTAAAGATCTGATTGCCGAATCTCTGCCGGAACCCACTCCTTTCACTAATATTGCCACTCTTGTTATTCCTAGCTTCTTGGCAATCTGCGCAATAGCTTCAGCAACCCTGGAAGCAGCATAAGGGGTTGCTTTTTTGGCGCCCTTAAAGCCAATCCGACCAGCACTTGTCCAATTCAAAACACCTCCTTTCAAATCAGTCAAGGTAATAATTGTATTGTTATAAGAAGAAGAAATATAGATTTTTCCCTCTCTACTTTTACCTATAACGGGAATTCCACCAATTCCTCTGCTCAAACTTTCCTCGATTTGTTTTTCTTCTTTAACAAGTTCTTCTTGGCTTTTTTGGATAATACGCTTTTTTCCCAAAAATATAATGCGAATCTACGAATGAAATGCGAATGATGCGAATTGCGAATTGACTAAACCTACTTAGGCAAGAAACAATTCGCATATAACTTGCATATAATTCGGATACAAATTCGCATAAATTGCGTTAATTTATTTTTATGTTGGTTCCGGGGCCGCCTTCCGACCGCTACCAACGGTTTTTCTCTTATTTCCTCTAACGGTTCTTGTATTCGTTCGAGTTCTCTGACCCCTTACCGGCAATCCCTTAATATGCCGCCACCCTCGCCAAGAATCTATGTCTTTTAACCTTTTTATATTCATCATTTTTTCTCGCCTTAGCTCTCCTTCAATTTTATAATTCTTCTCAATAAGCTCTCTAATTCGATTTATTTCCTCTGGGGTTAAATCTTTAGCCCGTCTTTTCGGATCAACCTGGGCCTGGTTTAAAATTTTCCGACCCAAAGCAAGACCTATTCCGTATATATAGGGCAAAGCGAATTCTATTTGTTTATTATCTGGTATAACAATACCTGCAATACGCGGCATAGTGATAATTTCACGGTTAGCGCTCACCCTTCGGGTTCGCTTTTTAGAAACCCTCGGTTTCTAACGTTTTCGCCTTTGGCGAAAGCCTGTTTTCCTTCACCCCGTTAGAAGTCAGAGAAACAGATAAATTACTTAAATCTTTTGCGTTTTCAGATATGCTAGTTTTTTTGATTAGTTTTGTCTGTCTGACTTCTAACGGGGCAAGCGGGAGAACCGAAGGGTTCTCCCGACCCCTCTCCGATGTGGGTCGGTTAATCGAATTATTACTAATTATTCGTATAATTAGAATGCATTAGTATATTGGTATCGCGTTCATCCTTGTCTTTGTTTATGTTTTTGATTCTTGCAAATAACGTAAATTCGGCCCTTACGTCTGACAATCTTACAGTGACTACAAATTTTTTTAACTGAAGCGCGAACTTTCACCCCGTTAGAAGTCTGTCTTAATATGACTGATTAGGCCAACTTCAGATAACTTCTTCTTTTAATTACCCCGTGAATCTCGCCCAGAAAAAATTTTGGTGAAATTTTTCCTGCCAAGATTTCTAACGGGGTTCGTAAAACCGATTAAAATAAATAATATGCGAGTTCGTATGCTAATTGTACGCAAATTTTATACGAATAGTTTAATTTATTCGCATACCATTCGCATAAAATTCGCATCGTAATTCGCGTACGTTTTTATTTCCCTCTATAAACTATTCTTCCCCTTTTAGTGTCATACGGGCTCATTTCTACAGTTACCCTATCTCCTGGTAAAACCTTTATCCTATGTATCCTTAGTCTGCCTGCGAGATGAGCGCTAATTTCTAAACCATCGTCCAGTTTAACCCGAAAATTCGTACTTGGCAAGGCTTCCAGCACTGTTCCCGTTCTCCGGAGATATCCTTTATCTATTTTTGTCATTAAAGTATTAATGTAATATAAATATACAATTTTTTTTAATTTTAGTCAACACATTGACAGAATTTTTACTTTTTGTCATTATCCCCCGATTTTTCAACACCTCTTAAAATCTCATCTACTTCCTCAACCTCCAATACCCTGTTTTCCCTAACAGCTTCTGTTTTTACCTTGGCCACTGCCTCTAAGACCTGGTTTTCTGTCAAACTTAAACCGATTTCCTTAGCCCTTTCGGTCAAAATGTTCTTACCCGTAAGTCTTGAGCCAATATTTAATATCCGCTTACCGCCAAAAACCTCCGGATTCAAATTCTCATATGATTCTGGATTTTTAATTATTGCGTTTAAATGAACTCCGGCCGAATGTCCCCAAGCATATTCTGCGCTCAAGGGTTGATTAAAAGGAACCTGAATTCCCAGAAAAGAAGCTACCATTCTTTCAAGAGGAATAACCAATTTTAGGTTATATTTTTCCAAAAGCAATGGGTTCACAGATTGCAAGGCGGCTACCATTCCGCCCAGAGAAGTAATGCCAACTCTCTCCCCCAGACCCAAAAGACTCACGTCAATCACATTAGCGCCTCCCAAAATTGCAGCTAAGCTATTTGCTACTGCACATCCCATATCGTTGTGTCCGTGGAATTTGATATCAACTTCTTGAAATTGTTGACGGACTAATTTAACAGTTCTCTGAACCTGAAAAGGTGTGGCACTGCCAACGGTGTCTGGCAAATCTATCTGATCAACTCCGGAACCTACAATCGGTTTTAAAATCTCTAACAATTCTTTAATGTCGGTTCTAAAAGCGTCTTCTGCGCCATAGCGGACAAATACTCCTTCCTTTTTTAACCATTGAACAAAAGGAACCACTGTTTTTATTATCTCGTCCTTTTTTCTGCCATGGCCAAACTCTTGAGACCATAAAGACGTACCCAGAAAAAGATCGATGCCGTCAACTCCGCAAGAAAGCGCTCTCTCAATATCTGATCTTACAGCTCTTGAATGAACTACCAATTTTGCCCCAGAACAGTGTTTTTTGATTTGGATAATTTCTTGTTCCACTCCGGGATAAGCCACGGCCGAGGTAAGTTCGATGATATCTATCCCGAACTCGTTTAGACCCTGAACTATTGCCAATTGCTGGTCAATGGTAAAATTTACCGGTCTCAATTGCATCCCTTCTCTAAGGGTGGTATCTAAAAGCTTTAATTCTTTAATCATTTTAAATTCATTATTCGAATTGTTTTCCATTTTTAAAAAATAAAGTCCGCTTTTAATAACGGACGAATAATTTATATCTAAGCAATTTCCATATTATCAATTTCAAAATCAATGTCAACACTATAAAGACAAGTCTAATTTTATCTTTATCTGCTCTATGCTACTGGGAATCTTAGATAATGGAAGTGGCCAGAATTTAATTTCAATTTTAGATATTTCCGGTTGAGCTTCTAGAATAAAATTTGCTTCCTTTACAGATTTCCCTTTTAAAACTTCTTTAATATCCCTTTCATTAATGTCTCGGTAAACATTTGCGGAAAAATCGAAATCTAAGTTAATTTCTCCTGAATCAAAATTTACTCCACTCTGGCTATAGTTTATTTTCATGCTTTTTTCATCTACAACCTTCCCTTCGGGCGCATTAAGCAAAATAAACTCTTTGGCAAAATTTTCTAAATCAGGCTTTTTAAAAACTAAAGCCTTTATCTTAATCTTTATTTGATAATTAAAAGAATCCGCTTGACTACCAGCTGGTACCAAAGAAGAAGCCTCAATCACTTCTTCTTTTAGTGCTTCGTTTAATAAAATATAATCTTTGTCAATTTTGTTTCTAATGGAAGATTTGGAATCTTCTAAAATTTTTGCCGTCAGAGTAGCTTTCGCTCTGTCTAAATCGCCCTGTGTTACCTGTGGGACCTCCCCTTTAAAACCCCCGGCCATCGGAGAAAAAGACTTACCATAAAACGCGGTATACTTTGCCGTCCCTACAAATCCTGGAATAGAAAAAGTAGAAGGAGCAATGTTATAATCATCTCCAGCTTCACTCGCTTCTGCCTCAACATCGACATAACCTGCTTGCAGCTTTCCCTTACTATCGTATTTTGCTCCGGGTATCGTTACTTTCTCTAAAGATTTGAACAACCTGCCTTCTGAAGAAATAAAGCGAGTGCTCGCCACCAAAGTCTGCGACGCAGTAGAATAACTATTAAATAACCTAATTTGACCTTTTGCCTTTATTTCTTTAAGAAACTTACCGGTAGAGGGGAATTGCTGGGAGCCGTTTTTTTCTTCCTCAACCAATCTCGCCGGAATCATTCTTTTTTCCATGTAAAGAGCGGGGTCATTTTGATTAAATTTAATATCAGCTGTAATTTTTTCTCTAAATTCTAAAAACTGAGTCTTTGGCCAAATCCTAATTTCAGCTTTAGTAAAATTAAAATAGCTAAAAACCGTAACTCCCGCCAAGCTTAACGAAATAGAAACTATAAAAAATTTCCTTAAGGAAAAAGAGCTTCTCTTTTTATGAACAGGCCGAACCATCTCCTCTTCTGTTGTTTGCGAGGATCTGTCTTCTTCTGGGGTTATTTTGGAAGGTGGATAAATATCAAAAAATTTTTTATCAGGCATAATAGCAAAGTAATAACAAAGAAACTTCTCTTGGGCTATTTAAACCCTGGGTTTTGTCTTGAATATTTTTTAAATCCTTTGGCAAAATAATTTTAACTTCTGGCTGCGAAATAAAAGCGATATCTTTCCATTCACCGTTCTCTATAATATCTTCAATTTCAGGGAGCTGACTTCCTCCCCCAAAAAGGAAAAAATTATGCGGTAAAAGAGAGTTATCCGCTTTTAATTCGGCTTTTAAAGCACTAAACCATTTTTGGGCATATGGCGAAAGGATTTCTCGAATTTTCCGGCGTACTTCTTCGCTAAGCGTTTTGTTTGAGTAGTCTTCTTTTAAAATTCTGGCGCGATCGTTTGTTATCCCCAAACTTTCCGATAAAGCCGACGAAAAAAGACTACCGGCGATTTCAAATTCTTTAACCATTTCCAGTCTACCGTTTTTTACCAAAAAAATCTTTGTTAAATCTCCTCCAATATTAATAAAAATTCCGGTTAGTTTTTCGATTTTGGCGTAATATTTTAAACCTTGAACCTCGTGGAAAAATTTTAGATTTTTAAATTTCAGGCTTTTGGCGATTTTCTCAACTTCTTCCAAATATTTTTTGGGCAAAAAGGTAACCAAGAATTTAAAGCTTAACTCTTTACCTGAAAATCTCTGAATTTTCTGAATCTCGTAACCATCGATTTTAGCTTCTAAATTATCCAACGTAATAAACTGAAAATCTTCTGCCAAAATTCCGGTTTTTTGGGCGAACTCCTCAAAGGCCTTTTTCTTAATCTCTTTAAAAACTGTGTGATATATATCTGTTTCCTCTTTTTCGCTAATGATTTTTTGGAAGTTTTCTCTCTGATAATCAACAGAAACAATTCTGGCTTTTATAATATTGGCTGGTAATTCTATTAAAACAGAACGAGGTTTTATCTTAATTTGGCCTTGGGCTTTTGTAATTACGGAAATAATGGCTTTTTTTATAAGATTAGTTTCGAAATCCCTATTTTCTGATTGGCCAAATTCGTCCAGGTATTCATAATAATTTCCCAAAACAACAATCTCTCCTTTCTCTTTTTTGAAAAACAAGGCTTTTACTGATTCATTCCCAATTCCCAAAGATAAAAAGCATTCCCCGTTTTTCTTTTTAAAACCTGGAATTAACACCATATTTATTTAATTATAATGCTTTGCAGTATATCGGGCAACAAGCCCGCTATAACGCATTTCATGCGGTATATCGAGTACTAAACTCGTTATAGTGTTTTGCAATATATCGAGTGAAAAACTTGCGTTAAAACCTTGGAGGTACAAGTGGAAAATTAAGTTATTCCAAAGTCGCGCGAATCCTTCTGACGCCAGCTCCAGAACTCTCCTCTTTTACAATTTTAAAACGCCCCAATTCCGAAGTTCTATTAACATGGGGGCCTGCGCAAATTTCTTTCGAAAAAGTACCTATTGAATAAACATTGACTTTCTCCGGGTATTTTTCCTTAAAAAACGCTAAAGCGCCGGATCCCAGAGCTTTTTGATAATCCATTTCTTCTTTTTTTATCTCTAAATTCTCTTTGATTTTTTGGTTTACTAAATCTTCGGTTTTTCTGATTTCCTCTGCAGTCATTTTTGCAGGGTGCGAAAAGTCAAACCTTAGTCTTTGAGGATTAATATCAGAACCCATTTGCCCAACATGAGAACCTAAAACCTCTCTCAAAGCTTGATGCAATAAATGAGTGGCTGTATGAAGTTTTGCCTGTTCATAACTGGCATTCTCGCCTACTCCGCCAAATTTCTTTTCAGCGCCGGCCCGCGAAATTTCCTGATGAGCCTTGTGAGCTTTATCGAACGCATCCTTAAACTCTTTTTCATCCACCAGTAAGAGATGTCTAGTGAATTCTTCTTGGATTAATTCTAAAGGAAAACCATAAGTCTCATAAATATAAAAAGCGCTTTCACCTCTTATTCTATCAAATGGTTTTGTGCTTTCACTTATCCTGCTTGCTTCTCCCTTCCAGCCTTCTATCATTTTATTCAATTCCTTTAATCCTCTTTCCAGTGTCTTTTCAAATTTTTCTTCTTCGTTTTGAATCGCTGTTAAAATATCGGTTTCTTTTGATTTAACAACGGGATAATTTTCTTGATATATTTCTATCACCTTTTTAGCCAAAGGAATTAAAAAATTCTTTGGCAAATCTAAAACCTTTCCATATCTTATAGCTCTTCTCAAAATTCTTCTTAAAACATATCCTCTTTCAACGTTTGAAGGCATAATACCTTCTGAAGCTAGAAAAACAGAACTTTTAATATGATCAGCAATAATCCTTTCTGATTTTTCAATTAGCCCCTTGTCTTTTAGTTCGTGATTCATGCTTCTTAATTCCCTCAGAATCGGCTCAAACAAATCAGTTTCAAAAACATTATTTTTTTTCTGAACCATCATCGCTAATCTCTCCAATCCCATACCTGTATCAATCCCTTTCTTTTTCAAAAAAGTCAGCTTTTTATCTTTCGACATAAAGTATTCATTAAAGACCAAGTTCCAAACTTCCACTCCTTTAATGTAAACTTCGGATGTTGGACCGCACGGACCCTCCTCGCCAGTCGGACCCCAGAAATTATCTTCCCTGCCAAATTTTTTAATTTTTTCTTTAGGAATGCCCAAGTTTATCCAAATTTTCTGCGATTCCTTATCTTCAGGTACATTTTTGTCCCCGGCAAAGACAGAAACATAATCAATTTCCAAACTCATTTCCTTTGTCATAAATTCATAAGCCCAGCTTATCGCTTCTTCCTTGAAATAGCTCTCTCCACCTTCGCCAGAGGCTTCGGCGGACGCAGCAAAACTAAAATTACCAAGCATTTCGAGAAAAGTTAAATGACTACTATCGCCTACTTCGTCAATATCCGAAGTTCTAAAACACTTCTGACAGGAAACCACTCTATTCCCGTAAGGAGATTCCCTTTCCAAATAATACTCTTTAAATTGCTGCATTCCGGCTGTAGTAAACAAAACACTCGGGTCAGTTGGCAACAGAGAACTCGAGGGCACTACTTTGTGCCCTCTTTTTTCAAAGAATTCAAGGAAAGCTTTTCGAATTTGTGAAAATTCCATTTTTTATCTTAAGCGACTAAACTTTCTTATCCTGTGTTCTTTTAATTAAATTGGCCCATTCTGGTTTTTGCTCTTCGAGCTTTTTTCGCTGTTCCTCTAGCCGCGACAACTCCGATGATAACTTTGCCAGCTTGGTTTGGGCTTCAAAAATTTCAATTTGGAGCTTTCTAACCTGAACCTCTCTTTTCCTAACTTCCTCTTCCAGTCTTTCTTTTTCAGCTAATTTGCCCTCAATTTCTTTTCCAACATTTATCAAACTTTGAGAGAACTCCCCCAACTCGCTAGACTCTGTTGTATTTTCTCTTTTAATTGGTTTCATATATTTTTATTTCTACTTAAATAATACAAAATAAACTATTGGCAAACAAGAGAATTAAGCGATTGTTCCTCCTCCTATCAATTCTTCTCTCCTGTAAAAGACCGCCGATTGACCGGGAGTAATTGCTTTTTGAGGACTATCAAAGATTAAGCTGTATTTTTTGTATTTTTTTATTATGGCTGGCTCCGGGTTATGCCGGTACCTAATTTTAGCTTCGACTCTTAATAGTAATTTTGGCTCCTTTCCGGAAATCCAATTAATCTCTTTAAGCAAAATTTCTTTTTTGTATAAATCTTTTTCGTTTTTGGTAACTATCAACAAATTTTTCTTTAAATTCTTTTCTGCAACATAATAAGGCCCCGCTGGCAAATTTATCCCTTTCCTTTGGCCAATTGTATATAAAGCTAAGCCCTGGTGATTCCCCAACACCTCTCCGTTGGAATCAACTATTTTACCTGCCTTTGTTTTAAGGTGTTTTTTTAAAAAAGTGTTTACATCTTTTGGAACAAAGCAAATTTCCTGCGATTCTTTATAATTATCTAAAGATATAGGCAAACCAAATTTTTCAGCTAATTTTTTCACTTCAGATTTTTTATAATCCCCGACTGGAAAGATAACCCGAGACAATTGCTTCTGGTTTAACCTCCAAAGAAAATAAGATTGATCTTTCTCACTATCTTTTCCCTTAAAGAGTTTGTAAATATTTTTTGAGTTTTTGGCTGAATTTTTGACTTTTAAGTTTTTAGTTTTAAGTTTTAATATTCTCGCGTAATGACCCGTGGCAATGCAATCTGCTCCAATAGCCAAAGCCTTTTCTAACAAAAGCCCAAATTTTATTTCTTTATTGCAAACAACGCAGGGATTAGGGGTTAGGCCCGATTTATATTCTTTCAAAAAATAATCAACAATCCTTTTCTTAAACTCTTTCTCAAAATTAAAAACATAAAAACGAATACCGAGTTTTCTGGCGACTGCCCTTGCTCTTCTTTCTGCTTCAGAAGAACAGCATCTATTGGAATTTCCAGACGATTCTGACCAGAATTTCATAAAGACTCCGGTAACGTCAACCCTTCGACTTCGCTCAGGGCAAAAACCACCCCTTTTTAGAAGAGCTGCCGAAACCGAAGAATCCACGCCGCCAGACATTGCACAAACAACTTTAATTTTTCTTTTTGGCTTCAACATTTTTTAAAATAGCCACTTTTTGTGGCTATCTCGGTTTATAGTTTATAGTTTAAAGTTTAAGATCTTTAATTTTTTGTGTTTTTAAGGTTTATTAACTGTATCTGTCTGCAACATTAGAAGCCGCAAAAGACTCCGGTTTTATGCATGGCTCAAAACCGTTGCCGCGGATAAAACCTGTTACTTCTTTTATCATATCTTTTGTTTTGCCTTGCTCGCCAACGTCCGCGTGAATATAGCAAAACTGATAATTGAAATTACTACCCTTTTGTTTTATTTTCTCCTCGAGCATACCTCTTAGTAAAATGGCCAACTCGCAAGATAAATAAACCTCTTCCAAAATTCTGGTTTTGTAGCTGTAGAACTTTCGGTTATTGTAATAAATTTTCTTTAGAAAAAACCTGCCGCCTTCACCCACTCTCAAAATAACAACTGCTACAGGAAAATGCGGTTCCTCGCCCGAAGAAGAATCGCAACCGACAACGATATCATAAAACCTATCTGGTTTTTCAGACATATATTTAATAACTTCTTCAATCGTTTCTTCCAACGTTAATTGACCCCGCGTTGGATTATAAAAATGACCGTTTGTAAAAATTTCCATGAAATCCTACGAATTACGAATTTGTACGAAAAAAGTGAGATAGTCTGCGAGAGGAACACTGCGGAGCCGAGCATTGGTTTTTCCTTTGTTTCTCAGTTAATTCATTATTGCTCGGCGAGCAATAGCCGCAGCTAAGAATATCATTTATTTTTTAAAAGAAGCTGACGGCGCGTTCCTCGAGCAGGCTATCTTACGAAATCGGTATAATGTACCCACTGCTTAAGGAATAATCATTTAGTTTAACAAATGAAAGAAAAAATTCAAGTTTAACTTACCGCTTTTACAATCTCAATAAATTCTTTAGCGTCCAGCGATGCTCCACCAACTAATAATCCTTGCAGTCTTGCCTCTCTTACGTATTCTCCAGCGTTTTTAGAATTAACGCTTCCACCATAAAGAATCCTAATATTTTCTGAGATATTTCTATTATATAAATGAGTTAGAATCTTTCTGATAAGTAAACCCATTATTTGGGCTTCGTCCACAGGACAAGGACGGCCGCTACCAATTGCCCAAACAGGCTCATAGGCAATAACTATGTTTTCAACTTCTTTTTTTGAAATATTTTTTAATCCATTTTCAAGCTGAAGTTGGATAATATTTTGAGTATTATCCATATCTCTTTCCTCTTCCGTTTCGCCAACACAAAAAATCGGTTTTAGTTGACTAAAAATTGCTGCTTTTAATTTCATATTTATAATTTCTCCTGTCTCTCCTAACCAAAACTTTCTCTCCGAATGGCCGACAATAACATATTGACAACCAAGACTTTTTAATATTGCTGGAGAAACTTCGCCAGTAAAAGCTCCCGATTGTTCCCAAAAGCAATTTTGGCCACCCAGAATTAGATTTAAGCCTTTTTTAAAAAGAGAAAAAAAACAAAAAGGCGGACACACAACAACTTCTGCCTTTTTTAACTTTCTTGTGCCGTATTTTACTTTTTCAAAAAGAGAAAGTGCTTCCCGAATCGTCGTGGGATTGCATTTCCAATTTGCTACAATAAGAACCTTTCGCCTTTGGCTCAAGAACCTTGAAACACTTTGTGTTTTTCTAAGAACCTTTCGCCTTTGGCTCAAGAACCTTGAAACACTTTGTGTTTTTCTAAGAAGTTTATTCATAATAAGAATCTTGCCTTCGCCCCGCTAAGCGGGACTTCGGCAAGAACCTTGTTTCTCACTTTGCTCGAAATAAAGATAATTTTTTAAATTTTTTGGTTTTTAGGTCTTTAGGTTCTTAAGTTTTAGCTTATGATAGATAAACCACCCAATCCCCAAAATTCCTAAAATACCAATAAACCAATCAAACTTTTTAAAATAAACTTCTATTTTCGACCAATTTTCTCCGCCAAAGAAACCAACATATGTCAGAAAAACTGACCAAATCGCGGATCCTACAGTAGTATAAACCGAAAACTTAAAAAAATTCATTTTAGCGACTCCAGCCGGGAAAGAAATAAATGTTCTGGCAACCGGTAAAATTCTTGAAAAGAAAATACTTAGAGAGCCATATTTTTGAAACCATCTTTCAGCTAGTTCCAAGTCAGAGTGTGAAAGCAAAATATATTTTCCATACTTTTCAACCAAAGGCCTTCCTCCGTAAAAGCCTATGAAATAAGCAATTGCTGATCCTATTAGGTTTCCCATTGTCCCCCAAAAAACAACAAGCCAGAAAGAAAATTTCCCCTCAAAAACTAAAAAACCTGAAAAAGGCATAATGACTTCGGAGGGAATCGGAATACAAGCTGATTCCAAGGCCATCAAAAAAATCACGCCGAAATAATTCAAAGCAGAAATTGTCTGAATGGCAAAATTGCTAACAATGGCTAAAAGCTGATATATCACGGTAAAAAATAAATTATCAAATTATCAATTTTCAATTATCAATAAATTATCAATTACTCAATTATCGCTTTGTTTAAAATTTGAAAATTTAAGAATTGGAAATTGATTGAAAATTGGTCATTGAAAATTTAGCTATTGTTTCCTTAAATATTCAGCGGCTTTCTCTGGTTCAATCGTGGAAATCTCCATTCTCGTACCGATTTCAAAACCAGCCCAGGTGGCAGTCTTTGGCATAATCGTCCAATGCCAATGGTAATAGTTGTGATTTTTTCCATCTGCCGGAGCCGTGTGTAGATAAAAATTATAAGCAGGGTCTGATAGTCCGCGATGAATCTTTCCAAAAGCCATTTGAAAAGCTTCGGATAATTGCCGCTTTTCGTTTTCGGTAATTTTTTCAAAATAGGCTTTATGGAATTTCGGAGAAATAATCACTTCAAAAGCGCCCTTGGAAGCAAAAGGACAAACAACTAAAAATTCTCTGTTTTCAAAAACTATTCTTTTTTTAGATTTCTTTTCCCATTCATTCATCTGACAATAACTGCATTTTCCGGTTCTTTCGTAATAATTTTTTGAGTTTGATAGAGCTTTTTTCAAATCAGAGTCAATTAAAGGGGTAGTAATAATTTGAGAATGAGGATGAGCAATAGAAGCTCCTGCCTCTCTTCCATGGTTATGAAAAATTGAAACATAATTAACAAAAGTTTTTTTCATTAAGTTTAAATATCTCTCTTGATAGGCATCGATTATCTCTTTAATTTCTTTTATTTCAAACTGACCCATTGACTTTTTATGATCTCTTGTAACTAATACTTCATGGTATCCGGCCGCATTCATTCTTTGGTAAAATCTACCTTCTCGTTCTTTGTCTAAACTTTCGCAAGGGGTAAATGCAGGATATTTATTTGGAATTACAACGATAGTCCAGTCTTTCGGAACAATACCATTACCGTTCTCTAGTCTCGCCATTTCCTCTTCGGAAATCTTCGCAGATGGGGAATAAATTAGGACTGGTTTTTCTTGAGTTTCAATATTGCAAAAAGGACATTCTGCTTGCGACATTTCATCTGTTTTCCTCCTTTCTTGTTTGAAGGTTTCCGGCCTTTTGGCACGGCCAGTGGCTATCACCACCCAATCTCTCGAAATTAAATCAAAGCGAAGTTCTGAGGGTGTTTTGTATTTTTGTTTTTTATCCATAAAATTTAAAATTATTTACCCTTAGGATAGAACTCGTAATTAATTATTGTATCTTCCTGATAGAAAATTTAATCTTATTTGTAAAACTTCAGATAACATTCTTATCATACCCTTTAGTTTTACCTTGCTATAAGGATCATTAACCCAAGTAACCGGCATTTCTTTTATTTTATATCCCATTTTTTTTGCAATAACTAAAATTTCAACATCAAAAGCCCAACGGTCAATTTTGCATTTCGGAAAAATATTCTCTACTGCTCTCGCTGTGAATCCTTTAAAACCGCATTGAGTGTCAGAAATACCCCAAAAACCTGCCACTATTTTAACCACTAAATTAAAAGTATCTCCTAACATTCTTCGCTGGAAAGATTGGGGAACAGCAAGCACTGCTCCCTCTACGTCTCTAGAACCAATAACAATATCGTATTCAGATTCAAAATAAGAATCTTTCGCTTCGCTCAAGGACCTTGTTTCCTTGCGGAAATAAGAATCTTTCGCTTCGCTCAAGGACCTTGTTTCCTTGCGGAAATAAGAATCTTTCGCTTCGCTCAAGGACCTTGTTTCCTTGCGGAAATAGGGCCACATTTTTTCCACCTGATCAATAGAAGTAGAGTTATCGGCGTCAGTAAATAACCTGTAGTCCCCTGTCGCTTCTAGCATAGCCTGTCTTACCACATAACCCTTGCCGTGGTTTTCTTTATTATCGATTATCTTTAGATTTTTTATCTTCTGAACATAAGACATAGCCACCTCAGCGGTTTTATCTTTTGAGCCATCGCTGACAACAATAATCTCGTACTCATAGTCTTGCTTTGATAGATATTTATCTATTTCTTCAAGAGTCGCAGGCAGTCTTTTTTCCTCGTTATAGGCAGGAATTATAACAGAGAGATATGGTTGAGTGGTTTGATTATCCATAGTTTAAAAAAATAATACTTCCAATATTATAACACCGAGTGATATATTGAGCAAAGCTCGCTATAACACAAAGTGATATATCGAGCGAAGCGCGAAACCCCGAGCGAGCCTTACTGGAGCAAGCGAGGAAAGCAAAAAGATTCATTAGCTTCTCTAAGGCCAGTATTTTTAAAAAGCAACAAAAAAGGGGCAACCGTAAAAACGGATGCCCCATATTTTCATTTAGTTTTGATTTAAGCCAGGACAACTTCAGCAGGCCCGGCAATTTCCATTGGAGAAGGTTCTGCAAAGAAAGAAAGATTCTCCACCTCTTCTTCGGGAACCGGCAATTCTTGATTACATTCCGAACAAACATAAAAGAAAGTTGGCGAAAAAGGCGTTCTTTCTTCAACCTCGCGCATCTCTTCCCCGCATCCAGGACAATTAGGACCCCTGCGCCCCTTGGATAGCCAGTTCGGCATTTTCTTCCTCCTCTTTCTTCTTGTTTTTTTTGTTTTGAACGGACAAAATCATCTAATTCCTTCAAACGATCTGATAGATTATCTATTCCAGCAGCGGCGCCGCGGGATGAATACAAGTATGCAATATTTCAACTTCAACAACCCTTCTCATCAAAGCGACTTCTGCCATCGTTGTTTCAAGTTCCTGAGAAGCCAACTGTTTCAGAGAAATGAGCTATCAATAGTTTTGCACTTTAGCCCTGTTTTGTCAACGAGGAAAGTGTAAACTCACCGTGATACTGTCTCAAGCCAGACTGGCTCGGTTCTTGTTCCCTACTCTTTCCTCGAACTTCCATAAATTCGTCATAATGCTTGAAAGCAATGCCTAAATTGACACAGTCATTGAATATATCAAATGGAACAGGACCACCTAAAGTCTTATTTAAAACTGTTTTAGCTACCTTCACTATTTCGCGCATTAAAGCAACTTCTTCTAGTTCATCCTTGGCCATGAATTGTCCTTTAGGATAAAGTTCCCCAACTCTTTTTCTTGACTCTTCCGTATACTCCCGAATATGCGGTTCTATTAAAATAAAGAATCTAATTCTTTCAAGTCCAACATAGCCGTAGTCAAGAACCGTTACAAGATAAGGAACAACCATATCAGGAGTAACGGACCTGTCCGGTCTTTCTATATTGACTTTGATACCGCTGGCCCGCAAAACGGCTATGGCCTCCCGACTCTCTAACGAATTATCAACGTACAGCGTGTAATCCGATTGCACTTGGTCTGCCATCTCACCCTCCTTCTGGTTTTAAATGAGCGCCTGCCTAATTTTTAGCTTCTGAATCTAGTTCTGTCAACCCCGTTAGAAAAAAGACACCCCAAAACTATCAAGCAAAAACTTGGCCGAGACAAGAAAATGCGAGCTTTCTATCAAACATTTGATTAACTTTCTTCTAACGGGGTCAACACTTTACAGCCATTGCTAGTTACCAAAATAGTATGTTCAAAGTGAGCGGAAAGACTGCCATCTTTTGTTTTGTAGCCAAAACCATCTTCTGATTTTATAATCTTCCAGTCACCAGCAACTACCATTGGTTCTAAACAAAAAGTCATCTCTTCTTTAATTTCAGAACCGGTATGGCGCTTTCCGTAATTTAAAATTTGAGGATCTTCATGGAGTTTTCTGCCAATAGCGTGACCGCACAGACTGCGAATCACATTAAATCCTTGACTTTCGACATATCTTTGGATTGTGTTTCCGATGTCTCCGAAAGTATTTCCGGGCCTGACTTTTTTAATCGCTCTTTTCAGTGATTTTTTAGCAACGTGAATCAACCTATTAGCTTCCGGAGAAACTTTTCCGACAGGAACGGTTATTGCCATATCAGTATGATATCCTTTAAATAAAATACCCAAATCAAGCGAAACAATATCTCCATCCTTCAATATGATATCGTCTGATGGCACGCCATGAACGATTACGTCATTTAACGAAACGCAAAGGCAGGCTGGATAATCATCATATCCCTTGAAAGAACATTTAGCTTGCGAATTTAAAACAAGGTTCTCGGCGAGCCTGTCTAATTCTCTCGTGGCAACTCCGGGCATTACCCTGTCTTTTAGCTCTCTCATTATCCTTGCTAAAATCTTACCGCCTTCTGCCATTAGCTTAATTTCGGATTGTTTTTTAATTGACGTCATGCGAATTATAATTAGAATTATGTGCTAATTATATTATGTAAATATTTTCTATTTTTCATTCGCATATAATTCGAATGTAATTTGCATACTAATTCGTATGGATTACATCTAAAATATCGCTAAAAACATCTGCCACCGATTGTTCGCCATTAATTTCCTTTATCCTTAATCCTTCTTTTTTGAACAACTCAACCAGCGGCAAGGTTTTTTCTTTGTATTCTTTTATTCTTATCTTTATGGTTTCAGGATCGTCCAAACCCTTTCTTTCCACAAGTCGAGAACCATCTAGAGGACAAGTTTTAAGGTTTTCGGTATCTTTGCTATACAAAATCGGATGGCGCATTAATTCGCAAATTCGACGATGAGAATTTCTCCAGATTGACGACTCTTCACTTTGGTTTATCAAAAAAACTATTATATTTTCTTGACCATAAAGCTCTTTCAAGAAGGGAATAACTTTTCCGCCTTCATAGATTGTCCGCGGAGAACCAGCCAAAACAATTCCCTTCTCTTCTTTTGCCAGCTCTCTAATTTTTTCTTGAACCAAATAAACTACAAAAGGAGGATCCCAGAGTTTTCCTGTTTGCCAAAGCTTTTTTTCCTCTTCAAAATAATATTTCTGACCGTCTGCCTCAATATACTCCCCTTCTTTTGCTTTATTTATTCTTTCTTCGCCGACTTTTGCAGTTTCAAAATAATATAAATTTAGTTTCTCTGCCAATAATCCAGCTTGAGTTCCTTTGCCAGAACCCGGTGGACCAATTAATATAATTACCTTTTGATTAATTTTATCCATTTTAAAAAGTATCGTATTCTCTCATTTGAAGTTGTGATTTTATTTGGCGAACACTTTCCAAAACAACACTGACTACGATCAATAAAGAAGTGCCGCCAATTAAGAACTGAAAGGTCATTACTCCTGTTAACCCTTGAACAATTGAAGGCAAAACGGCTATTGCTCCCAAAAACAAAGCGCCGATTAATAAAAGTCTATTTAAGATATAATATAAAAAATTGGCTGTGGAACTCCCCGGCCTAATGCCCGGAACAAAGCCTCCCATTTTTTGCAGGTTTATTGAAATTGCTTTTGGATCAAAAGTAACAGCAGTATAAAAATAGGTAAAGACAACAACTAAAATGAAGTAGAGAGTAGCATGAACCCTTTGATCTTGAAAGAATAATGCTACTTTACTGGCAATAAGAGCGATCTGCGGATTAGCTACGCCTGATAGAAAACCAGCGATCATCCCGGGAAACATTAGAATCGAAATTGCAAAAATAATTGGCATTACCCCGGCCGGATTAACGTTCAAAGGCAAATAAGTAGAAACTCCTCCGTAAAGCCGCGTCCCTCTTACTCTTTTTGCATAAGAGACTGGAATATTTCTTCTGGCTTCATTTATTAAAACTACACCTATAATAACAACTACTGACATGGCAAAGAATAAAAGATAAGAAAAAATCTTTGAGGGATCATAAGTAACAACCATTTGTCTAATGTTATTGGGAAAATCGGCAATAATACCCGCAAAAATCAAAAGAGAAACACCGTTCCCAATTCCTTTTTCTGAAATTAATTCACCCAGCCACATTAGAATAAAGGTACCTGCAGTCACGGTTAAAAGAGAGGTAAAAAGCAAATCTGGAGGAATGGCGCCAATAATCTGTTGTCTCTGAAACACATTCAGCATTGCGAAAGTTTGAAGCATTGCCAGAGGGACAGTTAAAATTCTTCCATATTGATTAAATTTCTGTCTTCCCTGTTCCCCCTCTTCTTTGTACATTTTTTCTAACTGAGGGAAAATCATTGTCAACAACTGCAGAATAACAGTGGCAGTAATGTAGGGCCCCATACCCAACATCACAATGGAAAGATTGTCCAAGGCGCCTCCACTGAACAAATTTAAGAAACCAAACATCTGATTGGTGGCAAAAAAATCTCTCAGCCGCTGAGTATCAATCCCGGGCATAGGGATATTAGCCATTATCCTGAAAACAGCAAAACAGCCCAATACAAAAAGTATTTTATTCCTTAGATCTTTTATTTTAAATATTTGGACAACGGTCTGATACCACATAGCAAGAAATTCACGATTGGTCGCTCGCCCTTCTCCTGCCTTCGGCAGGCGGCCTTCCTGCCTTCGGGCTCGCTCGTTCTTAATTACGAAGCAATTACAAGGAGCGAAGCGACTGGTTCTCAAAAACCCTCTGTTTTTAATATTTTCTTCACCCCGTTAGAAGTCAGAAAAACAATTGAATTACTTAAATCTTTTGCTTTTTCAGATATGCTAGTTTTTTCGACTAAGTTTTGTCTGTCTGACTTCTAACGGGGCAAGCGGGAGAACCGAAGGGTTCTCCCGACCCCTTTCCGATGTGGGCCGGCTATATTATTTTCCCTCCGGCTTTCTCGATTTTTTCCTTGGCGGATTTGGAGACTAGACAACCTTCAACAATCAATAATTTTTTAATATCTTTATTGCCCAAAATCTTAACTTGAGGCGCTCTTCCTTTTATTCTACGCACTAAATTCTTTTGAAGTAAAGCTTCTGGTGTTATCGTATCAGAATCCTCAAAATTCTTCTCCAAAACTTCAAGATTCACGATAGATGGTTTTAACATCAACTTTTTAAATTTATACCCCTTGAGTTTTGGATATCTTTTAATTAGTTCACGAATCATTGGTTTGAATCTTCTGCCAGCTCTAGCCTTCTGACCCTTGATGCCTTTCCCAGAATAAGTACCTCTTTTACCTCCTCGACCCACGCGTTTTGGTTTTTTATTTTTATGAGTTGGTTTTAACTCGTGTAATTGCATAGTGGTAATACAAAGTTAATCGCTCGCCCTCTCTGGAGCTTCGCTCCAGCGTTCGCTTTCGCTCACTTCGGGTTCGCTCTTTAAAAACCCTCTGTTTTTAATCTTTTCCTATACGGGGAAACCGAAAGGTTTCCCCGACCCCCTTCCGATATGGGACGTTATTTTGTTTTTAGTTTTTTTAATGCGTCGATAGTTGCTTTTGCATTATTTAGTTTATTTCCGGTTCTTCCCAAAACTTTCGATGAAATATTTTTTATCCCGCCTAAAGTGCAAATCACTCGGACAGTGCCTCCGGCAACCAAGCCTCGACCCTTTCTTTGCGGCCTTAATAAAACTTTAGCCGGACCGAACTTTGCTTTAACCTCGTGAGGAATAGTGTCGTTAACAATCGGAATGCGAATGGTGTTTTTCTTGGCCTGTCTTGTCGCTTTTTCTATCGCTTGGGCAACATCAAGCCCTTTAGATACTCCGACGCCCACTATACCAGTTTTATTCCCAACAACAACTACGGCCCTAAACCTTAGCGCTTTCCCGCCGGCCGAAACTCGTGTAACTCTTGCCAAATCAAGTAATTTTGATTCAAATTCATCCTTTTTCGATTCAAATTTTCTAGATCTAATTTCCATAATTTTTATTTCGAGCGTAGCGAGAAACAAGGTTCTTGCCGAAGGCAAGGTTCTTATTTCGAGCGTAGCGAGAAACAAGGTTCTTGCCGAAGGCAAGGTTCTTATTTCGAGCGTAGCGAGAAACAAGGTTCTTGCCGGAGGCAAGGTTCTTAAAATTTAAGGCCTCCTTCTCTCGCCCCGTCAGCTAATGATTTTATATTGCCATGATAGGCGTAGCCGCCGCGATCAAAAACTATTTTTTCTATCTTTTTTTCGACAGCTTTTTTGGCGACTAATTTTCCCACCTCAAAAGCGATCACATTTTTCTTAGACATCACCCCTCCTGAATCTCCGGCCTTGGATTTAGTCTTGCTTTTATTAACCTCTAAATCACTGACAGAAAACAAAGTCCTGTTTTTTTCATCATCAATTATTTGGGCATAAATATGCTTTGATGATTTGAAAACGCACAATCTCGGTTTTTCGGCAGAACCGAAAACCTTGGCTCTAATCCTTTTGTGCCTTCTTTGTTTTTTTTCAATTTTTTGTTTATTTCGGTCTTTCATTTTTATTTAGTAGTTGCTACTGCTTTCTTTCCGGTTTTTCTTCTTACTATTTCACCTACATATCTTATTCCTTTACCTTTATAAGGCTCTGGCGGCCTCACCTTCTTTATCTTCGCTGCTAATTGAGTAACCTTTTCTTTGTCATTGCCTGAAACAATTATAATATTCTTTTCAACCGTGAATTTAATATCATCGCTTGCTTTGATTCTGACTTGATGGGTAAAACCAACGTTAAGAACTAAATCCTGGCCTTCGACTGCCGCCTTATATCCAATCCCCTGTATTTCCAGTCTTTTTTCAAAACCTTCAGTTACGCCTTTGATTTTATTCGCTAAAAGAGCTCTGGCTGTTCCATGAAGAGCAGATGCTTGTTTTGTATTTTGCTGAATCAAAACAAAAACCTGACCATTCCTGATGTCAATTTTAATTTCTGGTCTTATTTCCTGATAAAGAGTCCCTTTGGGTCCCTTTACTACAACCTTATCTCCTTCAAGCTTCACTTCAACGCCTGCCGGTATTTCAATTAGTTTTTTACCTATCCTAGACATAATACAGTTATTCGCTCGCCCTTCTCCTGTCTTCGACAGGCGGCCTTTCGGCCTTCGGGCTCGCTCGTTCTTAATTGCGAAGCAATTACAAGGAGCGAAGCGATTGGTTCTCAAAAACCCTCAGTTTTTAATATTTTCTTCACCCCGTTAGAAGTCAGAAAAACAATTGAATTACTTAAATCTTTTGCTTTTTCAGATATGCTAGTTTTTTCGACTAAGTTTTGTCTGTCTGACTTCTAACGGGGCAAGCGGGAGAACCGAAGGGTTCTCCCGACCCCTCCCCGATGTTGGATGGTTATTGCTATCACCACACTTCGCAAATCACCTCCCCCCCTAATTTCTGTTTTCTTGCCTCCTTATTGGTCATCAGTCCTTTCGGAGTAGAAATTATGGCTATCCCAAAACCATCTCTAACTTTCCTAATTTTTTTGGTAGAAATATAAATTCTTTGACCGGATTTGGAAATTCGTTTTAAATCTGAAATTACCGGTACTGGTAAACCGCCCTCGGTAGAATTTTCATACTTTAAAATAATTTCTAAAATCTTTTTAGTTTTTTTGCCCTTCTTTTCGCTTTTTACTATAAATCCTTCTTTTTCTAAAATCTTTGCAATTGCTTGCTTTAAATTTGAATAAGGAACTTCAACTGCTGGCCTTAAAACAGCTTGAGCGTTTCTTATTCTGTTTAACATGTCTGTTATTGGATCTGTCATGTTTTTACCAGCTTGATTTTTTAATTCCCGGGATTAATCCCTGATTTGCCATTTCTCTAAAGCAAATCCGGCACAAGCCAAATTTTCTCATAAAACCTCGCTTTCTGCCGCAACGAAAACAACGCCTCACGATTCGAGTTTTAAATTTTGGCTTTTTTCTTGATTTTGCTTTTTGTGCTTCTGTCGCCATTTTTACTATCGGTGAAAATCAGCTATTAATCAGCGGTCATCGGTATCTTTTATTTTATGACACTTATTTTTATCGATTTCCGCTGATGATAGCTGATTGCCGCTGATACTTTATGATTGTTTAATTGGGAACCCCATTAATCTTAATAATTCTATTCCTTCTTCTTTTGTTTTTGCCGTTGTTGTCACGGTTGCTTCAAACCCAAAAATCATCCTTACTTTTTCTTGCGAAATTTCCGGGAAAACGATCTGTTCACGAATACCAATTGTTAAATTTCCGTTTTTATCAAAAGAACCCTGGTCTATCCCTCGGAAATCTCGGGTTCTTGGAAGAGCTATATGAATCAATCTTTCTAAAAAATCATACATTCGAGAACCTCTCAAAGTAACGCTAGCACCAATTGGCATTCCTTGTCTAATTTTAAAACTGGAAATAGATTTTTTTGCCCTGTTCAAAACCGGCCTTTGTCCGCATATCAAACCCAAATCTTCTAAAATGGGCTCATAAAACCTTTTTGCTTCCTCACCCGTCTTTGCTGCAATCTGCCTTCCAAAACCAGTATTGACAACAGCCTTAATAATTTTCGGAACAGCCATAGCGTTTTGCAAACTAAATCTTTGCATCATTGCCGGCACCACTTCTTTTATATATTTTTCTTTTAATCTTAACATTTTATGAATTACCACTGATTTATAGCGGATTTACGCAGATAAAAATAATCAGTGGTCATCAGCTATTAATCTGTGGAAATCGGCCTTTCATATTTCCTGGTCACACTTTTTGCAAACACGATATTTCTTTTCGTTGAGTGTCTTATATCCAACCCTAGTGGTTTTGCCGCATTTTGAACAAATTATCTTTACATTTGAAACATTAATGAAGCCTAGCATTTCCACCTTTTCTCCTTTTTCGCCGCTTCTTTTCGGTTTTATGTGCTTTTTCCTAATATTTACTCCCTCAACTAAAACCTTCCCTTCTTTCGGAAGAACTCTCAAAACCTTTCCTTTTTTCAAACGATCTTTACCTGAAATTATTAAAACTGTATCGCCTTTTTTTATCTTCATAATCCTACGAATTACGAATTTTGTACGAATATACGAATAGGGTTTAAGCGAGAGTAAACTCTTAAAAGAGCACATCGGAAGCGGCTGGGCACGGTTCTACCTCTTCTGGCAGACCAGCCGCTGAGATATGAGCAGCAATTTCTCGCTGGGAAATTGACTGCGTCTCTTTTAAGAGTTTACTTGAGCGACTATCCAGGTATTTCCGGCAATCTAAAACTTCGTTGCCGAGCTATTATATCAACTCCTCGGCTAAATTGGCTATTTTTTCAAATCCTTTTTCTCTTAATTCTCTTGGAACAGGACCTGTTATTCTTCCTCCTTTGGGTTCTTTGGTTTTTCCCTCAAGCACAATAACTGCATTGTCGTCAAAGTAAATATAGGACCCGTCTGACCTTCTATAGGGTTTTCTTTGTCTAATTATAACCGCTCTAACAACCTCATGGGTTTTCACTAGACGTCGTGGCTCTGCTTCTTTTACCGTACCAACAATGATGTCTCCGATTTGCGCATATTTTTTCCTTGTACCGCCCAAAACCGTAAAGCATTGAATAATTCTTGCTCCGGTGTTATCGGCAACTTTTAACATTGTGCGCGGTTGAATCATATCTTCAAGCTAATTTAATTAATCTGCCCTTCTTTAACATTATCATTTTTAGTTTCATTTTCAGTTTCGTTCTCGACCTCGCTTTCAATAGTTGAATCAAAAGCCTCCCCTAAACTTTTCTCTCGGTTTTCTCCTATTTTTCTAACAACTGTCCATCGTTTATCTTTGCTTTGAGGCCTTGACTCTTCAATAACAACCTTATCTCCAAGATTATATTCTTCTTTCTCGTCGTGGGCTTTATATCTTTTGTGAACCTTGTATCTTCTTTTGTATTTCGGATGTTGTTTAATTCTTTCAACCTCAACGACAACGGTTTTATTCATTTTATTTGAGACAACTTTTCCAGTTAATTTATGTTTTGGCATATTTAAAGTTTAGCAAAAAATTTTTCTTTTATTTACCTTCCGTTTTCTTCTGTTCTTTTATAATTGTTAAAATTCTTGCAATATCTTTTTTAATATTTCTTATTTCCCTTATATCTTTTACTTTACCTGAAGCTAAATCCAAACGGAATTGACCCATTTTCTTTCTATTTTCGCTGACCATCTTCTGCAACTCAGCTTCTGTTTTTTGACGTAACTCTAGGATTTTCATATTGCAAATTATCTTTTTACAAACTTTGTTTTAATCGGTAGTTTATCGCCGGCTTTATCTAAAGCCAACTTTGCTTCCTTTTCAGGAATACCATCTAGTTCAAAAATAATGCGGCCGGGTCTTACTGCAAAAACATAGTGGTCAACTCCTCCTTTGCCGCCTCCCATTGGAACTTCTGTCCCTTTTTTGGTGACAGGTTTATCGGGAAAAATGCGCACCCATAACTTTCCTCCCTTCCTCAAATATCTGATAATCGTTCTTCTGGCAGCTTCAATCTGACGTGCTGTAACCCACTTTGTCTCCATTGATTTCAGCCCGAAAGCTCCAAAAGCTAAATACACCGCTCTGTTTTCTATTCCTCTCGAGTGTCCTTTGTGCCATTTTCTGTGTTTTACTTTTCTTGGCATTAATATCGCCATTTATACTATCAGTGAAAATCAGTTATTAATCAGTGGTCATCGGTATTTTATTTTAATCCTTGTTTTGTCGATTACACTGATGATAGCTGATTGCCGCTGATGTTTTGTGTCTAAAACTTTTCTCCCTTGTAGATCCAAACTTTTACGCCAATTGTGCCATATGTGCAGAAAGCTGTGGCTTCTGCATAATCTATATCTGCTCTTATGGTTTGGCGAGGCAGTCTGCCTGATTTTAAGTATTCACGCCTGGCAATTTCTTTCCCATCAAGCCTTCCGGATACTTCTAATCTCACTCCCTGCGCTTCTTTCTGAGAAGTAATTTTTCTCAGAGTCTGTTTCAAAACTTTCCTGAAGGGCATTCTTTTCTCTAATTGCTGAGCGATAAATTGGGCAGACAAACTGGCAGACATCCAAGGATTTTTAACTTCCCTGATTTCCAGTCTTAATTCTTTTTTTGCGTTTTTTAAAATCTTTTTTTCTATTTCTTTTCTAATTTCGTCTATGCCTCCGCCCCCTCTTCCAACAATAGCCCCCGGTCTTGCGGTAGGAATGATGATATTCAATTTTCCCTGAAATCTTTCAATTTGAATATTTTCTATTCCGATTTTTCCAATCTTTTTCTCTAAGAGCCTACGAATTTCAAAATCTTCCTTAAGCAATGTCTTAAAGTTTTTGGTATCCAACCATCGCGAATCCCAATCTTCCAAATTACTTATTCTAAAACTTTTGGGGTGAACTTTGTGTGACATAGTGGTAATACAACGACTTATCGCTCGCCCTTCTCCTGCCTTCGGCAGGCGGCCTTTAAGCCTTCGGGCTCGCTCTCCAGAAACCCTCAGTTTCTGGCGGTCGGCTTTTCAGCCTCCCTGTTTTCCTATACGGGAGAACCGGAAGGTTCTCCCGACCCCTCTCCGATGTGGGACGGAAAATTAAATGGACTTTCTTCTAAATATTCTTTTTATACCTTTTTTTACTTTCGGTTTTCTGAATTCAAATTTTGGTATAAATTTAGCTCGTTCAACGCCTTCTTTTCTCTCTTTTGGCAATTCTTCTTGTGTTTCTTTTTCTACTGATTTTTTTTGTTCTTTAACCTTTTTCTTTTTTATTTCTGAAGGAAACAAAGTTCCTGAGCGAGAGCGAAGGGTTTTTATATTTTTTCCTCCTTTTTCAATTTCATCTAAAACAAGTGTGATGTGGGATGTTTTCTTTTGAATTTTATAAGCCATACCTCTTGCTCTTGGCCGCCATCTTTTTAATTTCGGACCTTCGTCAACTAGTAACTTTGAAATGTAAAGGTTGGATTCATCTAAATGGAAATCATTACGGGCCGTAGCTGTTGCCGAATTCAAAAATTTTAACAGAACATAAGCTGCTTTTTGATTCAGAAATTGAAGCTGGGTTTTAGCGGCCTCAACTTTTTTCCCCCGGATCAAATCGGCGATTAACCTGACTTTTCGAGGCGATATTCTTAAGTGACGAAGTTTAACATTAACTGGCATAAATAAATCTATAAATAAATATTTTTTGATAAATTTTACCCCGTTAGAAGTCTGTCTTTACATAATCTATAACTAATTTCAGACAGACCTCTGTTTTTTGATTTTGCCTTGTTATTGCCCCGCAAAAAAATTTTAAATAAAGTTTTTTTGCCAAGGACTTCTAACGGGGTTTACTCTCCGGCCTTCTTGACTTGTTCTGCTTCTTTTTGTTCAACCTTCTGCTCAGTTTCTTTTTGTATTCTTCCGCCATGTCTTGAGAATTTTGTAGTTGGAGAGAATTCGCCAAGACGATGGCCAACCATATCTTCAGCTATCGTAACATTTATAAATTCTTTTCCATTGTGTACGCCAAAAGTAAAGCCAATCATTTCGGGGGTAATGGTACAAGGCCGAGACCAGGTTTTAATTATTTCTCTGGTTCCGGGCTTTAAGTTGCTTATTTTCTTCATCAATCTCTCATCTATATATGGACCTTTTTTTAGACTTCTCGCCATAAAACTCGACGCCAATATACTAATGGAACGCCAATGTTACGAATAAAATAATTAGTATCATTGGTGTTAATTCGTAAATTGGTGTCGGATATTATTTTCTTCTTTTAAGAATAAATTTATCTGTCCACCCTCTCTTTCTCGTTCTAACGCCTCTTGCTGGTTTGCCCCAGGGGGTTTTGGGAAATCTCAATCCAATCGGGGTTTTACCTTCTCCGCCACCATGAGGGTGATCTGGAGGATTCATCGCCGATCCTCTTACCTCCGGTCTTCTGCCCATTAAACGACTCCTTCCTGCCTTTCCAATGTTTTCAAAAATGTGTTCTTGGTGAGAAACCATCCCCACCGAGGCAAAACATTCCTGAAGAACTTTTCTAATTTCTTTTGAGGGCATCTTAATATGGGTATATTTCCCTTCGTGAGCTAAAATTTTGGCTCCAGTCCCCGCTCCTCTTACCATTTTGCCGCCACAACCTGGTTCAATTTCAATATTATAAACCATTGTTCCCACGGGAATATTTTTTATTTTCATTCTATTACCGGGTAAAATTTCAGCAGTTTCTGCGGCAATTAGCTGACTCCCTACTTCCAAACCTTGAGGCACCAAAACATATCTTCTGTCTCCATCTCGGTATTCCACTAAAGCAATAAATGCGGTTCTGTAAGGATCGTATTCCAAGGAAATCACCTTGCCAGGAATATCAATTTTTTCTTGCCCAAAATCAATAATTCTGTAAAGCTTTTTTACCCCGCCACCCTGGTGCCGAACAGTAATTCTGCCAGAAAAGTTACGACCTGCTTTCTTATTTAAAAATTTTAGCAGTCTTTTCTCTGGTTTTTTCTTAGTCAATATTCTTTTTGTGACTTTTGGTATATCTCTTTTCATTTTTATCGAGGTAACCCCGTTAGAAGTCAGAGGAACAATAGATTTACGTAAAACTTCGAATTATTTAAATACATCAAGCTTTATTTCAGCTTGGATCTGTCTGACTTCTAACGAGGTAATACTTCTATTTTTTGACCCTCGGCTATTTTCACAATTGCCTTCTTATACCCTGGTTTTTTGCCGATCGTTCTCCCAACCCTTCTTTTCTTAGATGGTATATTTATTATCCGAACCCTCATGACATTGACTCCGTAAAGTGATTCGACCGCTTTCTTTATTTCAATTTTATTGGTATTAGCAAAAACCCTAAAAACATACTGATTTTTTTCGGTTAAATCAGTTGCCTTTTCTGTAATATGGGGAATATTTATCGCTCTATAGATTTCTTCTGTTTCTTTCTTTTTGGGAGCTTTAGGAACAACTACAGGAATTTCGGGTTTTTCTGAAATCTTATTTTTTTCTTCAATTGCTTCCTTCTTTTTCACTGTCCTTCTCGGAGTTTTTTTGTGCCTTGTTTCTGCTTTTTCCCCTTTTCCCTTTTTAAAAATATCTATTATAGACATCGCGGTTTGTCGCTCGCCCTCTTCCTGCCTTCGGCAGGCGGCCTTTCGGCCTTCGGGCTCGCTCTTCTTAATTGCCAAGCAACTACAGAGAGCGAAGCGAACGGTTATTAAAAACCCTCTGTTTTTAATATTTTCTTTACCCCGTTAGAAGTCAGAAAAACAATTGAATTCTTAAATCTTTTGCTTTTTCAGATATGCTAGTTTTTTTCGACTAAGTTTTGTCTGCCTGACTTCTAACGGGGCTAGCGGGAGATACCTTAGGGTTCTCCCGACCCCTCTCCGATATGGGTTTTATTATTTCGTTTTTAAAAATGTTTCTTTTATAACCTTTATTGCTTCTTTTGGTATTATCAAATATTTAAAAGATAGTAAATCAAAAACATTCAAATTTCTCACTTCCATCGCTTTTGTTCTATCGATATTCCTTGAAGCTCTATATAAAATTTCGTCTTTTCCTGGCAAACCAATTAAATATGAACCCTTTTTAATAGGTAATTTGTTTAATATATTGGCTACAAATTTTGTTTTTGGCTGTTCTAATTTAAGCTCTTCGAGAATCACCAGGGTTCCGTCTTTGGCCTTAGAGGACAAAACCATCAGTAAAGCTAATCTTTTCATTTTCTTATTAATCTTTTTTGTAAAATTCCTGTTAGTTGTTGGACCAAAAGTTACACCGCCATGACGCCACAAAGGTGAACGAATCGAACCGTGTCTTGCTCGACCTGTCCCTTTCTGTCGCCAAGGTTTTTTCCCTCCGCCTCTGACTTCTCCTCTGTCTTTAGTTTTGGCAATAATCATCCTTCGATTTGAAACCTGGGAAGTAACTACTTGATGAACCAAATCAGAATTCATTTCCACGTCAAAAATCTCCTTTGGTAAAAGAGTTTGTCCGGTTTCTTTTCCTTCCTGGTTGTAAACTGGTACTTTCATAGATCCTACGAATTACGAATTTAATCGAATTACGAATAAATCTTGACAAAAATTTATTTTTTTTCTTTAATTGTGTTAGCACACTCTCAACTCGTGGAGGCGAAAAATGGGCGACATACTTCCTATACTTAGCATTGTTTCGTTTCTTCTAGCGGCAATAGCTGGACGTAAGGGCATTATCTGGGCATTGATTGGAAGAAGAGCTGATCTTGCAGGTTTTTACGGCGCGGTCGCTATCTTCTTTTTTGGTGTAGGCATTGATCTAAGCATTGTTGCTTTGGTCGTCACCCTAAAGTAAAATCAGAGTTCAAACGCATAATCCATATACCATAAGCACCGAACGTCATATGACTAGTAGGTGCTTTTATTTTCCTGATATCGCAAGTTTACGGTAAAGCTTTTCAAGGTGCACCTCGCAGGCTCGCTGGCACGGTTCCGCCCAGGGCGGATAGCGAGCTGAGAGATGAACAAATTTTTCTCGCTGGGAAAAATATTGTGTTTCCTTGAAAAGCTTTGCCTAAACACCTTATCCCCTGATTTCTAAAAATGTTCCCCTTCTCCCTGGTACTGCTCCTTTCACAGCTAATAAATTTTTATCTGGTTCAATCTTTACAATTTTTAAATTTCTAACCGTGGCTATCTCAGCTCCCATCCTGCCTGCCAGTTTTTTGCCCTTTATAACTCTTTCCGGAAAAGACATTCCAACTGACCCTGGCGTTCTTACCTCGTGTTTTGTACCGTGAGTAGTTGGCCTCCCGTGAAAACCCCATTTTTTAACCACACCTTGAAAACCCTTGCCCTTTGATATTCCTGACACTTTAACAATATCCCCTTCTTTAAAAATGTTTACATCAATTTGATCTCCGGTTCTCGCATCTTGAACCTCATCTTTTATTTTATATTCTTTAATAAATTTAAATTCTTTTCCTTTCTCAGTTTTTTTAATTCTCTTTTTTTTTTCTACAAAACCAATTTGAACAGCTTCGTAACCATCTTTATCTTTTGTTTTAATCTGTAGAATTTTGCATGGACCGGCCTCAACCAAAGTTACGGGCACTACTTTGCCATTATCATCATAAATCTGGGACATCTTTAATTTTCTTCCAAGCAATAATTTCATATTCTTTGTGATTACCGCAGATGATAGCCGATGACCACTGATTCATTTTTGTATTACTAACAAAAATCGGGCTCAGCCCGATTTTTGTTTCTAGGCTATTTCTGATATAAACTTAACATTTAAAAAGATTTTCGAAAGGAGTAAAAACAATCTCAGTGGAAATCTGCTAAAATCAGTGGTAATCGGCATCTCACATTTTTATTTCGATGTCGACTCCAGCTGGCAAATTAAGATTGGTCAAGGCGTCAATCACTCTTGGGTTTGGATTTAAAACATCAATCAATCTTTTATGAATCCTCATCTCAAACTGCTCTCGGGCGTCTTTGTGCACAAAAGAAGATCTATTCACTGTGTATTTGTGAATTTCAGTGGGCAAAGGAACGGGGCCCGAAACTTCGGCCCCATGCCTTAAAGCTGTCTCAACAATTTGTCGAGCGCTGTTATCAATCACTTTATGATCGTAAGCCCGAATTCTAATCCTTATTCTTTGTTTTTGCTCTTGAGCTTCTTGAACTTGCACTTTCTTTGTTGCAGACATCTATAAAAGACCAAATTGGCTACGAATTACGAATTTATTACGAATATACGAAAACGTTTTCGTAGTTTCGTATGTTTTTCGTATTTCGTAGCTATTTAATGATCTTGGTAATCACTCCTGCCCCAACGGTTTTGCCGCCTTCCCTTATAGCAAATTTCTGTTTCTCTTCCATGGCAATAGGAGCTATCAGTTTAATCTTCAAATTAGCAGTATCCCCGGGCATAACCATCTCTGTTCCTTCGGGCAAAGTTACCTCGCCGGTAACGTCAGTCGTTCTAAAATAGAATTGAGGTTTATATCCGGCAAAGAATGGAGTATGCCTGCCTCCCTCTTCTTTTGTTAAAACATAAACCTCTGCCTCAAACTCTGTGTGAGGAGTAATACTTCCTGGTTTAGCTAAGACTTGACCTCTTTCAACATCTTCTTTTTTCAAACCTCTTAACAAAACTCCAACATTATCGCCTGCAATTCCCTGGTCAAGTGTTTTTTGGAACATTTCTACGCTAACAGCAACTGTTTTTTGGGTAGGTTTTAAACCAACCACTTCAACCTCATCGTTGGATTTTACTACGCCTCTTTCGATCCTACCAGTAGCAACTGTTCCGCGGCCTTCAATGGAAAAAATATCTTCAACTGACATTAAAAAGGGTTTCTCTATCTCTCTAACAGGTTCTGGAATGTAATCATCTAATGCTTTTACTAAATCCAAAATAGGCTTTGCTGCCGGATCGTCTACCGAAGTCGCGTTAAGAGCCTGAAGGGCAGAACCGCGAATAACCGGAATTTCATCCCCGGGAAACTTATATTTTTTAAGAAGCTCTCTTACTTCTGATTCAACCAAATCAATCATTTCTTTATCGTCGACTGCATCGCATTTATTTAAAAAGACAACGAGAGATGGCAGACCAACTTGACGCGCCAAAAGCACGTGTTCTTTTGTTTGCGGCATAGGGCCGTCGGGAGCAGAAACGACTAGAATCGCGGCATCCATCTGGGCAGCCCCCGTAATCATATTCTTGATATAGTCAGCATGCCCCGGGCAGTCAATGTGAGCATAGTGCCTTTTCTCGCTTTCGTATTCTACGTGAGTAATAGAAATCGTTAAGCCGCGCGCTTTCTCTTCTGGGGCTGAATCAATATCATCAACGCCTTTTTCAGAGGCTCGGAATCCTTTCAACTTTAAAATATGCAAAATTGCAGCTGTTAAAGTAGTTTTACCGTGGTCTACGTGACCAATTGTACCCACATTAACATGGGGTTTTGTTCTTTCAAATTTTTCTGCCATATTAATTCGCAAACAATGGACATAAAACAACAAGCAGTATTAAAAAAATAATATTGTCCGCCGCCTATTGTCCACTGTTAATTATGCTATTTACTATTCTAATGAAATAAAAAATAAAGTCAATGGCTTAAATAAATAATATATTTTTTAAAGGTGTTTCGTCCCGCCAAGCGGAACGACCAAAGGAGTTAGCTTCTTTGGAAACCTGATTTTGTTCGCCTTCGGCGAAGAAAACTTCGGCGGAGCCGAACTTTTTTAGTTCCCCGCCGCAAAGCGGCGAGGTTTACCAAATAATTAACATTCTCCAAAAACAGCCTGTTTTTGGAGAAAATGTCTTATTTCCGTTTTCCTTCGATTATTTCCTGAGCAATATTTTGAGGCACTTCCTCGTAGCTGTCAAATTCCATGGTAAATGTTCCCCGGCCTTCAGTCATAGATCTTAAGGTTGTGGCATAGCCAAACATTTCAGCCAAAGGAACTCTGGCATCAATAACTTTCATATTAATTCTGTCTTTTGTCTCGTCAATTTTACCGCGCCTAGCGGAGAGATCCCCTATAACATCACCGAAGAAATCCGCAGGCACCACAACTTCAAGTTTCATAACTGGCTCCAAAATTATTGGTTTTGCTTTCTTGGCTGCATTTTGAAAAGCCATAGAACCCGCGATTTTGAAGGCAATTTCCGAAGAGTCAACCTCGTGAAAAGAACCGTCATAAAGAGCAACTTCAACGTCCACCACAGGATAGCCGGCTAAAATTCCTTTATCCACTGCCTCCTTAACTCCTTTTTCAACTGCAGGAATAAATTCTCTCGGTATAATGCCTCCTTTAATTTCATCAATAAATTCAAATCCTTCTCCCCTGTTTTTAGGATTAACCCGCAGCCAAACATGACCATACTGACCACGACCGCCTGATTGACGAATGTATTTTCCTTCAGCTTCAGCTTCCGCCTTAATTGTTTCTTTATAAGCGACTTGGGGTCTTCCAACATTTGCCTCAACTTTAAATTCTCTTTTCATTCTGTCAGCGATAATCTCAAGATGTAATTCTCCCATTCCAGAAATAATCGTTTCCCCCGTTTCCAAATCACCTTTAACTCTGAAAGTCGGGTCTTCTTCTGCTAATTTCTTTAAAGCCAAACCCATTTTTTCCTGATCAGCCTTGGTTTTTGGTTCAATTCTAATTGAGATAACTGGTTCAGGGAAAACAATTTTTTCAAGAACTATTGGGTTGTTTTCTTCACAAAGAGTGTGGCCCGTGGTTGTTGATTTTAATCCAATAGTAGCTGCAATGTCGCCGGCGAAAACCTCTTGGACCTCTTCCCTTTCCTGCGCATACATTCTTAAAATTCTTCCAATTCTTTCCTTTTCGCCTGTTGTCGAATTCAATACATAAGAACCCCGCGTCAAGGAACCAGAATAAACTCTAAAGTAAGTTAAAGTTCCAACGTAAGGATCGGCGGCAATTTTAAATGCTAAAGCCGAAAAAGATTCAGTGTCTGATGCTTTCCTTTCGCTTTCTTGACCGGTTTTGGGATCTGTTCCTTTGACTGGCGGAAGATCAACCGGGCTTGGCAAATAATAACAAACAGCATCCAATAATAATTGAATGCCTTTATTTTTTAAAGCTGAACCGCAAAGCACGGGAATGAGTTTGTAGCTTAAGATTGCTTTTCTCAAAACCTGTCTTAGTTCCTCAATTGAAATTTCCTGTTTTGCTAAGTATTTCTCCAAAAGATCTCCGTCTTCAGCAACTATTTTTTCAATAAGTTTTTCTCGCCACTCTTTTGCTTTTTCCAGTAAATTCGCTGGAATATCTGCTTCAACTGCACTCTGACCAAAATCTCCTTCAAATCTAAAAGATTTCATTGCTAAAAGGTCAATTACTCCTTCAAAATTTTCTTCAGTCCCGATGGGTAACTGTAAGGCAACGGCATTAGGAGATAATTTTTGCCAAATCGATTCCAAACCTTTTTCGAAATTAGCTCCCATCCTGTCTATTTTATTGACAAAACAAATTCGAGGAACATTGAATTTATCTGCCTGACGCCAAACTGTTTCTGATTGCGGCTCCACTCCTGCCACACCATCAAAAACAACAACTGCTCCGTCCAAAACCCGAAGAGATCTTTGAACTTCGGCAGTAAAATCAATATGACCGGGAGTATCAATAATATTTATTCTGTATTCGTTTTCTTTTGCTTTTGCTAAATTTCTTGGCGTCCAAAAACAAGTGGTGGCAGCCGCAGTAATCGTAATTCCCCTCTCTCTTTCTTGAACCATCCAATCCATAATTGTCGTGCCCTCATGAACTTCTCCAATTTTATGGGAAATTCCGGTGTAAAACAAAATACGCTCGGTAACAGTTGTTTTACCGGCATCAATGTGGGCGATAATTCCAATATCGCGATATTTTTCTATGGGATAAGCTCTGGGCATTTTTGTCGAAGCTGATTTACGCGGATAGCTACGCGGATTAACGCGGATATTTCCGCGTTCTTCCGCGTTTATATCAGCGTTTCTCCGCTTATATAGTTCTACGCGAATCTCGCAAACGCTCTATTCGCTTTGGCCATTCTGTGTGTATCTTCTTTTTTCTTGATCGCTACCCCTGTATTATTTGAAGCATTCATTAATTCTTCAGCTAATTTTTCTTTCATCGGTCTTCCTTTCTTTAATTTTGCCGCCTGAATTATCCAACGAAAAGCCAATGCTAACTTTCTTTCTCCCCTAACTTCTCTTGGCACTTGGTAAGTTGCGCCCCCAATTCTTTTTGGCTTCACTTCAAGAATAGGACCTGCGTTCTTTAAAGCCAAATCAAAAATTTCCATCGGCTCTCTTTTATTCTTTTCTTTAATAATATCAAAAGCGCCGTAAACTATTTTTCTGGCAATTGTCTTTTTCCCCTTTCTCATTACCTGATTAATGAACTTGGCAACAGTAACGCTATTGTATGTAGGGTCAGGAATAATATTCCTTTTTTCTCTTTTTTTTCTTCGTGCCATTTTATTATCGGTGAAAATCAGCTATTAATCAGCGGTCATCGATATTTTATTTAATCTAACACTTATTTTATTGAGTATTGATTCCACCGATGATAGCTGATTGCCGCTGATATCTATTTTTCTCTCTTGGTTCCATACTTTGACCTCTCTTGTTTTCTTCCTTCTACCCCACCGGTATCAAGAATTCCTCTGACAATATGATATCTTACTCCCGGCAAATCATTTACTCTTCCGCCCCTAATTATTACCACTGAGTGTTCTTGCAGATTATGTCCTTCGCCTGGAATATAAGCAGTCACCTCCATACCATTAGTTAACCTAACTCTTGCCACTTTTCTTAAAGCAGAGTTTGGTTTTTTCGGAGTTACAGTAAAAACTTTCAAACATACTCCCCTTTTGAAAGGCGAATAAGACTCTTTCGGTCTGTTTTTTAAAACATTAAATCCAAATGTTAAAGCAGGCGTATTATCACGCTTTGGAATTTTTCTTCTTCCTTTTTTTATTAATTGTCTGATTGTTGGCATCGTAGTTATATCAAATATCAAATATCAAATATCAAAGACTAAAAAGAAAGCACA
>Ga0210017_1000053_pt1 | contig 75962 bp, 73 predicted proteins | sample CryGeyCG2014_020_FD_183966 | JGI IMG/M metagenome (GOLD analysis project Ga0210017, IMG submission 183966) | Groundwater microbial communities from aquifer - Crystal Geyser CG08_land_8/20/14_0.20 (SPAdes) (version 2) | ecosystem: Environmental > Aquatic > Deep subsurface > Groundwater | place... | reverse complement strand
AGGAGAGATTAAATTCAAGAATCGCATGTTCTTTGTTACAGAATTACTCGCAAAACAGCCTGTAGGCCTTAAAGAAATCGCCGATGGCATCTGGCAGCTTCAGTATAATTTTTACGTTCTTGGCTCCCTAGACCTGAGAAAGAACGAAATTATTAGCTATTAAAAAGTGCAAAGGATGTACCCGGTCTAAAATGTAAACGATGTTTCACTTGCACAGAAACGATGTTTCACTTGCACAGGAGGGGGGTGATAAAATCAAACCTTGAAATGGATTTTCCGTCCATAATACCGTCATAACTTGGGCATGAGTGAAGCTTCATAATAAATAAGTCCTACGGGAAGATAATTCTCACTGGAAAAACACCTGCCCGGTTATGTTCATCAAATCGTTCCACCAAATCTGACGTACAGCCAACATATGGTCTGTTGCGATTTATACTTTTAAGGGCATATACGTAATAAAATTTTGGAAGGGCTGGACTCATAAAACTTCTCCCAAATAGCAAGTTGGCTATGCATTAAGGTAAAAAAAATTACCCGTTAAGGATCATTCTTTTTTTTAACGGCGCGGGCAAACAGCAAAGCTTGTCCCGATCCGCGTTGTTTGCTTTCTTTTTATCCTGAGCAAAAACACTTTCACCCGTAACCCATGACTTTAAATTTTTGATAAAACTCCTCGCGTAAGGATTCTTCGGGCATAAATAGTAATTAGTCCACAGCCCTTCATTCTCGCTTTCAATAAAACCGGATGATCTTAATTTCTTAAGATGGCGCGATACACTTGGCTGCGCAATACCAAGCACAAAAGCAATTTCGCAGACGCACATCTTCTTCTCCTGTAGCATACTCAGGATCCTTATCCGATTAGCGTCTGCCGAGGCTTTTATTGTTTTATCTAAATCTCTAATTAATAAATGATTCATTTTTGTCAGTCTCTATATAGCCAAACTGCTATATAATATACTACTCAATCATCTGATTGTCAATAAAAAATAAGATTTGGGATCGGCCGAACGATTGTTATTTATTATTTTTGAGCTTTTCAGGATGGTGTTTTACGACCTTGGCCTGAACCATATAGATGACATCTTCGGCAATATTTGTCGCGTGGTCGCAAATTCTTTCTAAATGGCGGGCTATTAGAAGAAGCGGTGACCCATCAACTGTTTTTTTCTTCAATACCCTGATATTACTATTACATATCTTGCATTTATTAAAACTAATCTTGGTCTCGCTATCTGCTATCATATTATTATAAACTTTCTCTAGAAACCACACCAAAATCGTATACTACTGCACCCCATCGGCCATCCAAAGGTGCGAATGAAGGCTTTATTTCTTTTCACTTATTTATGAACCTTATCTACCTGCGCGCTTAAATCTTTTTTTTGGCCAACAAATTTAGACGCAGGGCATTTGCCGTTCCAGCAATAAAGGCAAAGTTTTTCCTTTGGCAGGCCTATGGCCTCTACCATATCCTCAAGTTTCTGGTACCTTAATGTGGTAACTTCAAGGTCTCGCGCTATCCACTCAACCATCTTTTTATATTTTTCTGAAGACGAATCCATATAATCCGATATATCATCTATGTCTTTTCCTTCAAGGGCCTTTATTGCGCGCCTGGCGGCAAGCTCATTCATTGTGCGCGTGGAAAGACAAAATTTACACGGAAACATTAAAGGCGGACAGGCAGGCCTCACATGCACTTCTTGCGCCCCGCAATCCCAAAGCTTCCCTATGGCGAAATTCTTAAGCTGCGTGCCTCTTACTATGGAATCGTCGCATACAACTATTTTATTGCCCTTTATAATCTCGCGTATAGGTATAAGTTTCATCTTGGCTATTAAATCCCGCGTTTCCTGCGACGGAGGCGTATAACTTCTACCGTAACCTGGTGTGTACTTAACAAGCGGCCGCCTAAGCGGCTTGCCGGATTCAATAGAATATCCTATCGCATGCGCTAAACCGGAATCAGGCACGCCTGAAACAATATCCACATCTATATCTTTATCCGCGCGCGCCAACGCCTTACCACAACGCTCCCTTACAACCTCAACATTTACACCTTCGTAACTTGAAGCGGGAAAACCCGTATATATCCAAAGAAATGAACAAATCTGATTCGCATTTTTCCCAGGTTGCCTTGCAGCAAGGCCATCTTCATTTATCAGGACTATCTCTCCGGGCTGAAGATGTTTTATTATTTCAAAACCCAAATTCGGAAACGCCGATGTTTCACTTGCCACAGCCCAGGCGCCTTCTTTTTTGCCTACTGCAAGCGGCGTATAACCGGCTCTGTCCCTCGCAGCATAAATACCGTCTTTATGTAACAGCAATAAAGAACATGAACCGTTTATCATATCAAACATCTTCTCTATGCCATCTATAAAATCCTTGCCTTCTATTATAAGTTTGGCTATAAGCTCGGTAACATTAACCGCATCTTTGGATACCTCGCTGAAAGACACACCTTTATTTAAAAGAGAATCCGCTAATTCCACTTTATTCTCAATGAGACCAGTGGTTGCTATACAAAAAGGGCCAAATCTTGAATTCAAATAAATCGGCTGCTCGTCGGAATCGCTTATCGCGCCTATGCCCTTTGTGCCTTCCATACGCCTTGAATCCTCGTAAAATTTGGACTTGAACTGGCTCTGGCTTATATTATGTATATGGCGCGCAAAGCTGCTTCCCAAAACAGCCATGCCGCCGAACTCAGTGCCTAAATGAGAATGATAGTCCGTACCATAAAGCAAATCCATTACGCAATCTTTTTTTGAAACTACTCCAAACACTCCGCTCATAAGCCCTCCAAATTTTCCATTTATCTCGTCTTGAAAATTTGTCCCGAGCCACCCGCTATCACGTTTAGTGGCGAGGGACTTCCTTAAAAACCCGAAACATTTCCTAAATGCACAAATTTAAGCCCGACAGATTTCGCTATTTTTTCGGCGCAAAGTAAAGTCTTAACAGGTGTCGGCGGATAATCCATAAACTTATAATCCGGATGAAACGCGCTTATATGCCATGGCATACCTTTATCAACAGACGCTATGAATTCCGCAATGCCTGATAATTCCTCGTCTGAATCGTTAATGCCAGGAATCACCAGCGTCGTAATTTCAACCCAGATGCCGAGCTTTTTCATAAACTTTATTGAATCAAGCACAGGCGCAAGCCGGGCTTTACATATATCAATGTAAGATGAATCTTTAAAAAACTTCAGGTCTATGTTTACCGCATCCAGATATGGCGATATAGTTTCTATCGCCTGGACTGTCATAAAACCATTGGTGACAAAAACATTCTTAAGGCCGCAAGAATGGGCTTGCTTTGCAGTGTCATAGGCGTATTCAAAAAATATTGTCGGCTCAGTGTAAGTATAGGATATACTCAGGCATTTATTCTTTTTCGCCTCTCTGACTATATCCTCCGGCTTTAATAAGCACAATTCAGATGTATCTGGCGCGGATTTTTTTGAAACCTGGGAAATCTGCCAGTTCTGGCAAAACCCACATTTGAAATTGCACCCTATAGTTGCTATGGAATATGAAAACGAGCCTGGAAGAAAGTGATACAGTGGTTTTTTCTCTATAGGATCAACATTGGAAGCTATCGCCTCGCCCCATACCAATGTATTAAGTTTACCATGATGGTTTTGCCTTACCCCGCAGATTCCGAATTTATTGTCTGGTATTTTGCAGTGATGGGCGCAAAGATAACAATGGACAATATTGTTGTCCAATTTTTCATACAGCATCGCCTCTTTTATCATTTCATTGCCTCTGCCGCACTGCCTCGTAACAAAACAGGGCTGTAGCAGTGGCGGCGTTAAACGATAAGCCTGCGCCTTCCATGGGAAGCGTCAGATTAAAATCAAGATGGCTCATAAGCCCGGGCCTGATGCCTTTATGCTCCGAACCTATGACTATTCCGAGCGGAAAATTTAATGCTGTTTTTGTTATGTCTTGCCCGCCGCCTACAACAGCGCCGGCAATCCAAAAACCTTTTTTTTTGGCCTTTTCTATCGCTATCGCCAAATTTACGGCTTTAACTACCGGCACATAATTTTCACCACCCTGCGCAACACGCAACACGGCCTCTGTCACATCAACCGAATCATGCTTCGGTAAAACTATCGCAAACCCGCCAAAACACGCCGCAGTGCGCAATATACTACCTAAGTTCTGCGGATCATTAAGGCTATCGAGAAATAAAATTACGGGTAATTTTTCTAAAGCTAGTATATCCTCCAGATAGAAGTATTCAAAATCAGAAACCTCGGCTATCACGCCTTGCGAAGGAATGTCTTGCGATTTTTTATTGAATTCCTGTTTTGATATCCGTTCTATCGGGATATGGCGCGATTTAATGGCATGCTCAAGGCCTGCGATGTCAGCTGTAGCTTCAAGCAAAATCTTCCTGATGCTCTTTGGGTTATTTTTAACGCGTTCTGTTACGCAATTACGTCCGTATAATCTCATAGGATATTAGCGGCAAGCGACGCAAGATTGCTTCGTTCGCTTTTAACAAACATCACATGGCCGAAAAGTTTCTGGCCCTTCATTTTTTCAACGCAATATACAAGCCCGTTTGAACTTGAATCAAGATACGGGTTATCTATCTGATACGGGTCGCCTGTTAAAACCATCTTGCTTCCTGTGCCGACGCGGCTTACAACTGTCTTTATTTCATGGGGCGTCAGATTCTGCGCCTCGTCGACAATTATATACTGCATGGGTATACTTCTACCGCGCATATAGGTCAGCGCCTCAAGCTCAAGCATACCGCTGGTCTTAAGCTCATTTATCGTTATAATCCTTTTTGCCTTCTGTTTCCTGGATAAAACCCCTGATTCTGAAGATTTCTCTTTTGACGTATAAAGCAGGTATTCAAGATTGTCGAATATCGGCTCCATCCAACTTTCAAGCTTCTCTTCTTTTGTGCCGGGCAAATAACCTATATCCCTGCCTAAAGGCATTATAGGCCTTGACACAAGTATACGGCTGTATGCCTGAGAATTTATAACCTTTGCCAGGGCCACAGCAAGGGCCAGGAACGTTTTACCTGTGCCTGCCATACCGATAAGCGAAACAAGGTTGACGCTGTCATCTAAAAGAAGTTCTATTGCCATTGTCTGCTGTATATTGCGCGGTTTTATGTCATATATTGGCGCGCCGCTATATTTAAGCCGCACTGCTTTTTTTATATTGGCGTCATATTTGGCCAAAGCCGCATGTTCTGAATTTTTGGCTTCTTTTAAAAGCAAAAATTCATTGTGAATAAAATTTCCAGGCGCATCAATGCTGCCTGAGGCCTGCAGCTGGTTGATCTTTGATTTTTCAACCACCAGCTCAACCCAGCCTTTATATATCTCATCAAAATTTATAGTTTGCTTTTCAAAATCCATTGAACGCAAACCTATCGCATCCGCTTTAACCCTTATATTGATATCTTTTGATACAAAAACAACCTTCTCGCCCTGCTTCTGAAGCGCATAGGCGCAAAAAAGTATGCGGTTATCAGCCTGGCTGTAATTAAGCCCCAGGTGCTCGAACTGTTTATAGTCATTATCTGATATAATCTGCAATACCCCTCCGCCCTCAAGCACAACGCCCTTTCCAAGCTTGCCCTTTCTCCTTAAACGGTCAAGAGTCCTTATGACATGCCTGGCGTTACGGCCTTTTTCATCCGTATCTTTTTTAAATTCATCCAGTTCCTCCAATACCTCTATGGGCAGCACAACCTTGTTGTCGGCAAATACATTTATCGCGTCGGCATTGTGAAGCAGCACATTTGTATCAAGAACGAATGTCTTCTGCATAATTTTGCCCTCTATGTTTTCTGTATTTTATTATAAAAAACAAACTTATTAAATAACCTAAAACCCCTACAGCCAAGGCAATCGTCAAAAATCCCACTATAGAAGGCAGAAGCACATCGCTTGAAAAATCCTTGAGCCGCATATCCTGCCATACAGCCCGCCAATCTACACCGAACATTTTTGATCCGACTTTTATGGAAGGCAAAAGTAACAGCGCAGTCATCCAGGTATTCGTAACAAAACAGCCAATTAAAGCCGAGGCCTTATTGGCCTTAAATATTAATGATGTTATAATAGTAAAAACTACGCCTACAAAAGGAAAAAGGCCGTAGAATACGCCTATGCCGAAACCCAAAGCAATGCGATGAGGCGTATCATTGGCCTTTACCAATTTGTTATATATATTATTTAAATAATACCTTATGCGCATACGGATTAATTTTACCATAAAGCCATTATGTTAGCAAGGACACTTATTCCAGCTCAAGCACGCGCCACGCCGATAAATCAGAGGCCACGGCATCCGTGTGTATCCTTGCGCGGCTTAATATATAATCTGGAAAATTAAGCGAGGCAAGCGGAAATTCTATGAGTATGCTGTCATTATCAACTATGCTCATTTTAGCATGGCTGATAAAAACCCTGTTCTTTTTATCATACGCCCTCAGGCGGGTGCGGGTAATAGCAAGGCGTATCTTCGGCATATCAGCAAAATCCGTATTGCGGCTGTAAGGCAAAAGATATATACTGCTTGTAACGCCTTTTGTTATCTTTCTGCTTAAAGATAATTTTATATACAGTTTCCCTTCTGACTTTGCGTAAAACAAAAATACGTTGTCTTTATCTCTGTCTTTTTCTTTTATAATGGCCTCGGGCCCAAAACTCTCCTGCCAATCAACGCGTGCCGGGCTTGAATCTTTTAATTTTAAAACAGGGTAATCCCCGAACAATTCATTGCTTCTTGCGAATGTATGCAGGTATCTCGGATTATACGGTATCTGGCTTTTATAAAAATCAAACGCCTGGTTTTTCTTGTTTATCTCTTCTGCGGATAAAACCAGGCTCATCCAGTGAATCTGAAAATTCATAAACCACTCCGGCGGCATAAGCGCCATATCCGGATAAAAACCGCGCGGCTCAGGCCACCTTGCGCAATGCACCAGGTAAGGATAAATCTGAGGGGCCTTCAACCTTGCCTCTAAATCCCAAAGCGCAACCCTTAAAAACAAATACAGCGACTGGTGGTCGCCGTTGGTATCAGCCGGATGCGAAACAAAAATCTTTGTCGGTTTTACATCAAGAAACACTGCCTTAACATCCCTGAGTATGCTTTCGCCTGTATACGGCGAACCCCATGAAAGATTTTCCTTGTACGGAACCTTAGAAACTCTTGTAAAAAGGCTTTTGTACGGTTTTGTATTGCCCCAGTGTTTCAGCATAATCCGCATTGTGCCGAAATCAGGATACCCAAGGAAAAAAACCCTATCAGCGCCCACCCCTAAGAATTTCAGAGCATCCAATGTCTCCTTTTTACGCACGCTACCCATATGCAGAAATTCGCCTTTGCGGAATGTAAAACGTTTTTCATACATAATAAACGCGAGTTGGTTCGCGTCACCGTTTGTATAACAACAAACCCAGACGCCGGCGCCGGCATCAAGGGCTTTTTGTATAACGCCTGCCGTGCCTATTGACTCATCATCCGGATGCGGGGCAAATATCAATATTCTGTCATTTTTCGTGAAATCAGGTATTAAGGGAAAGCTTGCTTCTTGCTTCTGAGCAAAACATGAAACCGTTATGAAAAAAATGATGCAGAAAAAAAATAATTTCTTCATAACAGCTGCTCTTTTTTCAGCAACAGTTCAAATCTTTTATCCGTTTCGGCCTGGATATATTCAATCTCTTCTTTCTTTAAATGCCTAAACCGCCCCTGATGCTTAATGTATTCGGCAACCGGCTTTTTATCGCCTGTTTTTCTTACTGTATACTTACCGTCTTTTACTTCATACAGCGGAAAAACCGCGGTTAGAACCGCAAGCCTTGACAAGGCGATGGTTTTTTCCGAAGGATACCTCCAACCCGGCGGGCATGGCGCTATTATATGTATAAACTTCAGCCCTCTTATGGAATTTGCCGTCTGCACCTTTTTTATCAAATCCTCTGGATAAGCAACGCTTGCTGTAGCCATATAAGGAATATTATGCGCCGCCAGTATAGAATCTATGTCCTTTTTATACTCATTCTTAAACATATTTGAAGGCGTTGTTGATGTAGCCGCTCCGTAAGGCGTGGAAGACGAACGCTGTATGCCTGTATTCATATACGCCTCGTTATCATAGCACACATAAATAAAATCATCGTTTCTTTCGGCAGCGCCCGAAAGCGCCTGTATGCCTATGTCAAACGTGCCGCCGTCTCCGGCCCACGCCAAAACATTTATATCATCCTTGCCCTGCATACGCAAAGCCGCCTTCACTCCACAAGCGCAGGAAGCGGCTGTCTCAAACGCCGTATGAAACATCGGCACATTAAACGCGGTTGCAGGAAAAGCGCCGCTTAAAACCGTCCAGCAGCAGGCTGGCACAACAACTATGGTTTTATCGCCTAACGCCTTAAGGCAATAACGCATCGCAAGAAGCCCGGCGCACCCCTGACACGCGGCGTTTCCCGAATAAACCAGTTCCTGTTGCGGTATGGTTAATTTCATTTTTTTAATCCGTAAAAATTAAATTCGGCTGCTTTGTGCGTTTCAATGCTTTTGGCAATATTCATAACATCATTTACCGAAACCTCCCTGCCTCCGAGGCCCGCAGTAAATCCGTATATCATAGGCTTAGCTTTAATATTTGCAAGCGCCGCCTTTATCTCCGTAAAAAATATCCCTTCATTACCAAGTGAAATATTTCTGTCAAGCACGCATAAATTTTTAGCGCCCGGGACCAGCTTTATAAGTTCTTCTTTAGGGAACGGCCTGAATGTCCGCATCTTAATAAGCCCCGCCTTTTTTTGCGCCTTACGAAGTTTATCAACCGCGTCGCGCACCACAGAAACCATAGATCCTGAAGCGGCAAATAAAAAATCAGCGTCATCTGCCTTATAGGGCTCTATCAGCGAATATTTCCTTCCGAATGATTTCGCGTATTCTTTTCCGACGGTATTTATCTCTCTTTTGGCGTCTTGCATTGCCTGATGTATCTTATAACGAAACTCATAATACCACTCGGCTGTAACAAGCCCTCCGAAAGCCCTTGGATTATTGATATCAAGTTTATACTCCGGGTTAAATTCGGGCAGAAACCTATCAACGTCCGCCTGGGGCGGCACATCAACCGCCTCGCTTGTATGTGAAAGAAAAAACGCGTCAAGCGATATCATGGCAGGCAAAGAAACTTTTTCAGCAATCTTATACGCCTGAATCACTGTATCCAGTATTTCCTGATTATCCTCGCAGTAAAACTGCATCCAGCCGGTGTCGCGCTGAGCTAAACTATCTGTCTGGTCGGCCCATACTGTCCATGGAGGCGCCATTGCCCTGTTTACATTTATCATTACAATAGGAAGGCGTGAATTCGCCGCCCAAAAAAGCATCTCATGCATAAGCGCTAAGCCCTGAGAACTGGTGGCTGTAAAAGACCTGCTTCCTGCCGCAGACGCGCCTATACACGCAGCCATGGCAGAATGCTCGCTTTCAACCTTTATAAAATCCGACTTTAATTCTCCGTCGGCAACCATGCAGGCAAGTTTTTCCACAACCTCTGTCTGCGGGGTAATAGGGTACGCCGATATCACATGAGGCCTGCATAATTTAGCCGCGTACGCAGCCGCATGATTTCCGGTAATAACCAGCTTCATCCTTTTGCCTCTATCATCTTTATCGCCTTTTTCGGGCATTCAAAAGCGCAAATGCCGCAACCCTTGCAATACTCAAGTATAATCTTTGGTTTATCTTCGGCGGTTATGCAAATCTCCGGGCAGAATTTCCAGCATATCATACAGGATATACACTTATCATAATCTATAACAGGTGTCAACACCCTCCAGCCGCCTGTTTTATTCACAGACGTAGGCACGCTGGACACTGACATGGGCGGCAGGTCTTTATGGGATTTAAATCTTTTTGACGGTTTTATATGCCTCTTTTGCCGCTTCAATGTTCTCCTCCAGCTTTACATAAACCTTCTCAGGCATAGCGCTAATTATGGACTCTAGTTTTACTATTCCGGTTGCCTTTGAAAGCGCGCCGAGTATTGTGGTGTTTACAATCGGATTAGTCCTGTCACCCAAGGCGCGCTTTACGGCTATGGCTGTAGCGTCGCAGATATATACATTAAACTTTTTCGCAAAACTGTTTATATTTTTAGAGGAGTTTATCACTATTGTTGAGCCGGGTTTTAAGGCGCTGGTTATATTAAGCGCCGTAACAAGATACGGGTCCAGTACAACGGCAATATCAGGGGATTTTATCTGGCCTCTTGAACGTATGGGCTTTGTATCGATGCGCGTATAAGCGGCAACAGGCGCTCCTCTTCGTTCAACACCGTAAAACGGAAACGCCTGCACAAATTTACCTTCTTTAAAAGCGGCGTTGGCCAGGACAATTGATGCAACTACAGCGCCCTGGCCTCCTCTGCCGTAAAACTTTATTTCATTCATAACTTTTTATACGTATATCAGAAACCTGCCAGGATCTTTTTCATTATAATCCCGACTAAAACAGCAACGCCCAACGATAATATATTGCCTAAAATATAAGAATTGGCCGCTTTAGCCGTATCTTTTACATCAAGGCTAAGACAATTTATAGTAAACAAAGCGATTTTTATTCCGAAGATAACAACTATTACCGTATACCAGCCCAACACGAAAGATGTTGTGTAAATAACCCTTTCAATGCAACCTGTCAATGCTGCCCATCTGGATGATTTGGCCTTGGATTTGACGTATTTCCTTACCACTCTGATGTACGAGGTAACAATATAATGCCCGGCTATCGCTGAAACAACAGCGCCAAGCGCCCATACAGCATACATAATATAAGGCGCGTAAATAGATAACGCCCGGGGCGGAGAATCAGCGCCTGGCTGCCTGACAAACCTTTCCTGAGAACCTGAAATAGTCGCGCAGCCGGTTAAAAACGCGCAAAAAAGCGCTGGCCCGGCCTGCTTTAATCTTACTGCTAATCTGACCATAATGCCCTCCTTGGCTTTTTAAACACCTGGCCGTTTATCATTAGTATAATTATAACATCAATATACTATTTGGCAAGAAAATTACTCACAGAGTGATTTTGATCGCTTTGGTGGGGCAAACGCGCTGGCAGCCGGCAAGTTTATCGCATTGCGACTCATCCCTAACCTTACATTTATTGGAGGCTTCGTCTATATACAATATCCTCTCCGGGCACAATACAACGCATTTTCCGCAGGCAGTGCACAAGTATTCGTCTATCAATACTATTTTATTCACTTGTGTTTCTTGCCTATGGTTTCCTGCATAAGGCCCATGGGGCATACAACACACCACGCCCTGTGCTTTGTTAATACTGCAAGCACAACCGAAATAACAGTTGTTATAATGCACATGCTCACAAAAACAGCGCCTATGGAAATAATATTCGCTCCGCTTTTAACAAGCCGCCATACAAGAAAACTCATAAACAAAACAAACAGCGTCCAGCGAAACCACAGTTTTGTAAATATTTTAGGCGCCGGGTTTTTGCGACTCATTTTTGACATCGCTATATCCAGAAAAGCGCCCCTTGGACAAAGGTTCCAGCACCAGTACCTGCCCTTAAAAATAGACATCGCCAGAAGCGCTGCCATCATCGCCAGCACCAGATACCCCAGCTCCGGCGCAAACACCCCACCGATTACTATCAACGGCAACAACCATATCATTATCAATTGAGTTTTTTTCATTTGCGTCTCCGTCTACCTGATTATAATCACAGCCCCCAATGCCATAAGGCAGACGCCGATCCATTGATATGCGCCCAAGCGTTCACCTAAAAATAGAAGCGATAAACCAACCGCGAAAACAAGGCTTAATTTATCAATAGGCGCCACTAATGAAACAGGCCCTATTTGCAATGCCTTAAAATAACAAAGCCATGAAAGCCCCGTAGTAATGCCGGATAATACAAGGAACAGCAAACACCGCCTATCAATAACAAACGGATTTTTCCACTCTTGACGTAATCCAACCAGCGCGCCTAAAAAAAATAAAGATGACTATAGTCCTTAGAAGCGTCGCCAGGTTGGATGGAATATTCTTAACTCCTATCTTCGCCAATATAGCTGTTATTCCGGCAAAAAAGGCAGAACCAACTGCGAATATTTTCCAGCTCAACATCACACCCTCCTGTCCCACGGTTGGAACAGCCCCCTCGGCGTTTCGTTTTGCAGCAACCCCACAGAGCGGCTGCTAGATCGCTTTGATTACGTCTTTGACTAAAACTTGTTGGGTTTCTTTGGTTTTACGGTCTTTGATTTCGATTTTGCCGTCGGTAAGGCCTTTGCCGATGATAACATGGGTGGGTACGCCGATTAAGTCTGCGTCTTTGAATTTGACGCCGGCGCGCTCATCGCGGTCATCTATGATGACTTCGACGCCTTCTTTTATGAGTTTGTCGTAAATATCATTCGCTGCTTTGTTGATTTTCTCATCTGCCGTATTTGTCGGTATAACTATTACCTGATATGGGGCTATTGCCTTGGGCCAGATAATACCTTCTTTATCATGATTTTCTTCTATTGCGGCTGCAAGAATCCTGTTTATACCTATGCCATAGCAACCCATTATAATTGGGTTTTCTTTGCCGTTCTCATCTGAAAAATTAGCTCCCAGCGCCTTTGAATATTTTGTGCCCAGCTTAAATACATGGCCTATCTCAATGGCCTTCTCTTTTTTACCCTTATGCGTAATCTCATCTTCCCCGCTTTCAGATAAAACCATAAACTCATGCGAGGTATCGCCTCCCATAATGCCTGATTCCGCCTCAACGGGTATAGCGTTTAATCCGCATTTTTTAAAAATACTGATATAGGCATTATACATTTTCTCATAATTCCTGTTAAGCCCGTCGGTATCCTTGTCAAAGCTGTAAGCGTCTTTCATTAAAAACTCTTTTGAGCGTATGATGCCAAAGCGCGGCCTTGGCTCATCGCGGAACTTTGTCTGTATTTGATACAGGATAAAAGGGAGCTGCTTGTAGCTTGATATGTCCTTGCGCACGATATCAACGATAATTTCTTCGTGTGTGGGGCCCATAATCATCTCAGAGCCGTGACGGTCCTTATATGAAATCATTATATCTTTTATAACATCATACCTGCCTGACTCTTTCCATATCTCAGCGGGTTGAATAGCAGGCATCAATAATTCTTGCGCGCCTGCGGCGTTCATTTCGCTACGCACTATATCTATAACCTTGTTTAACACCTTAAATCCCAGCGGCAGGTACGAGTAAGCGCCTGATATAACCTTCTTGATCATTCCCGAACGTAACATCAGTATATGGCTAATCGCCTCAGCGTCAGCAGGCGTTTCTCTTAATGTAGGTATATAACTCTGGGTCCATTTCATAGTTTTTTTATCTCCTCAAGCAGCACCTTGACAAAATCCTTTTCTGCAATCTTTTTAATCGGCTTACCATTTTTAAAAAGCATTCCGCTGTTTTTTCCTGCGGCAATGCCTATATCCGCATCCCTTGCCTCACCCGGGCCGTTTACCTCACAACCCATCACCGCTATTTTTACTTGTGGCTTACCTGCCCTCGCAAAAGGGTGACTTGTGACCTTTGATATTTTTTCACTAAGCTCTTCCACTATTTTTACAAGATCCACCTGGCACCGGCCGCATGTAGGGCATGAAATCACTTCCACCCCGCCGGTTACCAAACCAGCTGCTCTTAAAATCTGTTTCGCGGCAAGAACTTCTAAAATAGGGTCGCCTGTAAGCGATACGCGCAGGGTATCTCCTATGCCTTCTAACAAAAGCGCTCCAAAGGCAACTGCTGATTTTATCCTGCCGAAGTCTGCAAGGCCTGCCGCGGTTACCCCAAGGTGCAAAGGATAATCGCGCTTTTTGGCAATACGCCTGTAAGCCTCTACTGTGGCCTGCACATCTGAGGCCTTAAGTGAAACTACTATATCGCGAAACTTCATTTTCTCAAAAAGCCTTATATACTCCATCGCTGATGAAACCATGGCATCTGCCACTGATTTTTTATGCTGCTTGATGACTGAACCGCTGTTTAAGCCTATCCTTATAGGTATATGCCTTGCCTTTGCCGCCTGCGCAACCGCTTCAACCTCATTGCGATGAGTCATATTGCCGGGATTGATGCGTATTTTATCCGCGCCGCTTTGTATAGCAAGAAGCGCTAACCTGTAATCAAAATGTATATCAGCCACAAGCGGAATATTTATCTTTGGTTTTATCCCTGCGATTGCCTTTGCGGCATCCGCATCCTTTACTGCAACGCGCACTATTTCGCAGCCCGCGCGCTCCAAATCCTTTATCTGAACAACAGTCTTAACAATATCGCGCGTATCTGTCTTTGTCATTGACTGTACAGATATCGGCGCGCCATTACCTATCTTTACATCGCCTACCGTTATTTGCCTTGTCTTTCTGCGTTTTATCATTGTTTTGTAAATACCGCTATTATCTTCGCTATCCAGCCTGCTTTTGCCGCGTCATTATACATAACAAAAATCATAAATGTAATCAATAGCGCCATGCCAATCTGCGTTATGCGCTCATAAACTTTTTCACTTACAGGCCTTTTAAATATCTTCTCTATCAAAAGAAAGAAAAGGTGCCCTCCGTCTAAAACAGGTATCGGAAGCAGATTAAATATCGCAAGGCTTATACTTAAAACAGCCATAATACCCAACAGATACGGCAAGCCGGCTATGGCCGCTTTTTGCGTTACCATAAAAATCCCTATAGGCCCTGCAACCGATTCCTTAAAACTCATAGCGCCCGTCATCATGCGCCATAACGAAAGGTATGTAAGCTGCGTCAGGTTCCATGTTTTTTTAGCCGCAAGCGCAACTGCCTCTATCGGGGCGTGCCTGACATACTTCACCTCACTTGACGGGGAAATACCAAGAAGCCCTATCTTAATCTGTTGTCCGAAAATATTTTTAAACTCCCTTGGTTTGGGCGAAATAACAAAAGCAAACTCTTTGCCGGCTCTTTGCGCTTTAAGCGATATGCTGCCGCTGGTTGTCTGGCGCACAACATCAAGTATCTCTTCCCAGTAATACACATCCTTGCCATTAAGCTGCGTTATCCTGTCGCCTGATTTTATGCCAACTGCCTTTGCCGGATAATCATCTACCAACCCACCCACCAATGAAGTTATCTGCGGGCTGCCTGTAAGAAATATAAAAGCGAAAAGCAAAAACCCTAAAATATAATTAAATACCGGCCCTGCAACCAAAACAGCTGCGCGCTGGCCGGCTGGTTTTGATACAAATTCATCTGAGGCGCCTTTTTTATCAGCCTCGTATGGCGTCTCTCCTGCCATCTTTATATAGCCGCCAAGAGGTATGCATGATACGCGGTACTCTGTGCCATTACGTTTAAAACAGAATAGCTTATTCCCGAACCCGAGCGAAAAAACCTCCACCTTTATGCCAAACCTTTTTGCAAAAATAAAATGCCCAAACTCATGCACTAATATAAGCACGCTTAAAACTATCAAAAATACTATTATCGACGACATCCGTTAACCTCTTCTCTAGCCCATTTGTCAGATTTTAAAATATCTGTAAGGCCTGGGTTTTTTACAGTTTTATGTTTATTCATAACTTTTGCAACGCCTTTTGCTATATCGGTAAGCCTTATATTCGAATCAAGAAACATGGCTACCAGCTCCTCATTTGCGGCGTTTAAAACAGCGGGCATTGTGCCGCCTGTTTTTGCGGCCTCATACGCCAGTTTTATACAGGGGAATTTTTTAAAATCAGGCGCCAAAAAGTTTAATTTTTTTATTGCGGCTAAATCAATCCCGTTTAAGCCTGAAGCGATCCTTTCAGGGTAAAGCAGCGCATATTGTATCGGAAGCCGCATATCGGTTGCGCCCATTTGCGCTATTACCGAGCCGTCGTTAAACTCTACCATTGAATGCACAACAGCCTCAGGGTGCACAATTATCTTTATATTGTCAATATCAACGCCAAAAAGCCAATTTGCCTCAATAACCTCTAAGCCCTTATTCATCATCGTCGCTGAATCAACGGAAATCTTTTTACCCATTGACCATCTTGGATGCCTTATTGCCTGCTTTGGGCTTACAAAACGCATCTTTGCGGCAGGCGTATCCTTAAGAGGCCCGCCTGTTGCAGTGAGAAATATATTTTTTATATCGCTTTTTTTAGCGCCCTCTATACACTGAAAAACAGCGCTATGCTCGCTGTCAACCGGAATTATTCTGGCGCCTGAGGCCTTTGCCCTTTTCATCACTATGCCGCCTGCGGCAACGAGCGCCTCTTTATTGGCAAGCGCGATTTTTTTTCCGGCATCAATGGCTGCAATCAACGGCCTTAAGGCAGCGCTGCCTGAAATAGCCATCAGCACTATATCGGCTTTTTTATGGCCTGCAAGCCTTATCAGGGCATCGGAGTCTTTTGCAACGACAAACTCCGGCTTAAACTCCTTTGCCTGAGCCGCGAGTAAATCCGTATTATTGTTGGCGCTAAGGCCCAAAACCTTAAACCGCTTTTTAAACCGCCTTACAACATCCAAGGCATTTTGGCCTATTGAGCCTGTTGACCCGAGAATAACAAGATTTTTCATAAAAAGTATTTTATGTAGAAATAAAAGACGGGCGCGGTAAATATTATACTATCAATAACATCAAGCATGCCGCCTAATCCGGGGAATATGCTGCTGGCGTCCTTTGTCTGACAATCCCTTTTTAAGAGGGATTCGTACAAATCGCCTATTAATGCCATCAGCCCTAAGAATGCGCCAAGGTATAATATATGGCCTGCCGGAATCTGCGGCACAAATCTTCTACAAAAAAACGCCATGAGTATACTGGCAACAAAACCGGCAATGGCGCCCTCCCATGTCTTTTTGGGGCTTATCCTTTGTATCAGTGTATGCCTGCCGAATAAAGACCCAATTGCATAAGCAGCCATATCAGACGCCTTTGTCACTAATATCAAAAATACCACTAGCCACGCGCCCTCTGGCAAAAACTTGATCCTGATTATAAAAGAAAGAAACCAGCTCACGTACAGAATGCCGAAAATAGTGGTAGAAACGCTTAATACCGCCTGATCTTGGCCTCTTCTGGCAAGCTGCATTACAAACAGAATGAAACATGCCGCGGCGACAAAGAAAAATTCCCAACCGCTTGTCAACTTAAACTCCTGATATATAGAAAGCGGTATGGCAATACCCAGAAGCAGCCCGAAAATCTTATAAGTAATCACGCCTTTCTTTTCTATCATGGCATAAAATTCAAATAGCGCTACGGATATTATAATAATGGTCATAAGCCCGAAAAACCAGTTCGGAAAAACAAAAACAGTCAGGGCTATAAAAGAAAACATCAATGCGGAACTTATTAAACGGCTTATCAGTATTTTTTTACCCTCCGAATCTACGGCACCTTAAGGAAAAATCATTTAAGGCTGATTTAAAGTCTTCTTTTGTGAATTCCGGCCACATCTTTTTTGTCACATATATCTCGCTGTAAGATAATTGCCACAATAAAAAATTTGAAAGCCTCATCTCGCCGCTCGTCCTTATTAATAAATCAAGCTCCGGCAGGCCGCGCGTGTAAAGATAACTGTCAAATAAATCTTCCGTAATGTCTTTAGGGGTTATTTTACCGGACTTTACGTCCTGCGCTATTTTTATGGCGGCACTGATTATTTCTTTGCGGCTGCCGTAATTTAAGGCAAGTGTAAGTATAAGGCCGTTGTTTTTTCTGGTCTGGTCCTTTACTGATTTTATTTTTTCTATAACATCAGGATAGAGGCCGCTGGCCTCGCCTATAGTATTAAACCTTATATTGGCCTTTTGCATCCGGGGCAACTCTGCCTGAATCTGGTCCTTGAGTATTTTCATAAGGGCGTCAACTTCTTCTTTGGGCCTTTTCCAGTTTTCGGTGCTGAATGTATAAAGAGTAAGCGCCTTTATTTTCAGCTCAACACATACCTCTATAATCTTATAGACTGTCTTTGTGCCCTGCATATGCCCGGCTATCCTTGGCAGGCCCTTCTTCTTTGCCCACCTGCCGTTTCCATCCATTATTATCGCTATATGCCTTGGGATGCTTTCCTGTTTAGTGTCCATATCCTTATTAAAAAGAGGGGTGGAATTCCATCCCCTCTTTTTGTTACCCGTTTATCTTTTTGTATCTTTGCCCTATCACCTTTTTTTGATTGTTATATTGCTTGACGTCTTAGACGCAGCCGGTTTTTTATTTTCAACTACCGGCACAGGAGTATTTAAAACTGTTTTTAACTTACCGATGGTTTGTTCAAGCCCTGCTGATTTTTGCTGTTCAGCCGCTAACGCATCTCTGGTTGTTTCGGCAAAAATATTCTGTTGGGCTAGTTCTTTTTTTGCCTCTTTAAGTTCTTTTTCAGCCGCATCGTACGCGTTGATTGCGTTTTTATACCTCAATTGCAGTTCTTCAAGCCTTGCGTCAAGAATATCTGTCTTAGAGATCGCTATCTTTCTTTTCTGCCCGGCGTTTATAGCAAATATAAGATTCAAAATGCAGCTTCCAACCAGCACCCATATCAATATTCTGATTTTTTTATCCACTGGATCAGCCATATGCTATAAATGTTTTTACTTAAGCCTTGATACCGGAGCCTCCTGGCCTGCCTCGGCTGCTCTTTTCTTACGCTGCAGGCTTTCAAGGTCTGCCTTTGTAACCTTAGGCAATATTATTATCTCAACGCGCCTGTTCTTTTGCCTTCCCTCATCATTTAGATTGCTTGCGACCGGCCTGTATTCTCCGTAACCGGTTGCCTGAAGCCGCTCCGGCGCTATGCCGCAATTATCAACCAGATAGTGCAATACACTTGTAGCCCTTGCCGTTGAGAGTTCCCAGTTTGATTTCCAGCCGGAATATTTTATGGGTACATTATCCGTATGGCCCTCAACACCTATATTCTTATTGGCAACCTTATCCTTTAATATATTGGCTACCCTGGTTAAAACATCATACGCGCTTGACTTTACAACAGCCTTGCCTGAATCATAAAGCACTTCATCCACAAACGTTATAACAAGGCCCCTATCCTCCATGCCCACAGAAACCTGTTTACTGGCTATCTCACCTTTTAATTTATTCTGTAACTGCGCCAAGGCTTGCTTTAATTCCTCTGTTTCCTGCGCTTTTAATTTTTCCATATCCGTAAGCTGATCGCTTAATTCCTGTATCCTTGCCTTATCGCGCGGATACCGGCTGTAAAGCGCTATTGTGCAGCCTGTTAAAGATAAAATCAGGCCTAGAACCAAAATAATCTTCCCTGTGTTAATAAAATTCTTATCCATTGCCGCTACCTCCTGTTGTTTTATAATGGAATTTTTTAATATTATTGCCGGTTGAACTTCTTTTTTAATTATAACACCTTAAGGGATTTAGTCAATATAAATCACGTATTACGGCCTATTTAATAAGGCTGTTTTTTATTATAAACGCAGCAAACACTATAGATACCATAGACATCAATTTTATGAGTATATTTAAGCTTGGGCCTGAAGTATCCTTAAAAGGGTCTCCCACGGTGTCGCCCGAAACGGCTGCCTTGTGAGAAAAAGAACCCTTGCCTCCATGATGGCCTTCCTCTATATACTTCTTCGCGTTGTCCCAGGCGCCTCCTGAATTTGCCATCATAACAGCCAGCGCAAATCCGGTAACTAACGCTCCGGTAAGCAGCCCTGTTACCGCATTAACGCCTATGGCAAGCCCAACAATAATAGGCGAAAGTATTGCCAATAAAGACGGCAGGATCATTTCTTTTTGAGCTGCGGCTGTTGCAATGTCTACGCAGCGCGCGTAATCAGGCTTTGCTGTGCCTTCCATAAGCCCTGTGATCTCTTTAAACTGCCTGCGGACCTCTATAACTATTTTTGCAGCAGCCCTTCCCACAGCGCGCATAGTCAAAGAACAAAACAAAAACGGAAGCATGCTGCCTATAAACAAACCTACGAGCACACCGGGATCTAAAAGGCTGCAAACCAGTTCTTTTCCATGTAAAGCCACCTGATCTTTATAAGCGGCTATCAACGCTAATGCTGTAAGCGCGGCTGAGCCTATTGCAAAACCTTTTCCTGTAGCTGCTGTAGTATTTCCAAGCGAATCAAGCGCGTCAGTCCTTTTTCTTATCTCCGGCGGCAAGTGAGCCATCTCGGCGTTTCCTCCGGCATTATCAGCCACAGGCCCATACGCATCAGTGGCCAACGTTATGCCAAGCGTGGAAAGCATACCAACGGCTGAAATTCCCACTCCATAAAGCCCGGATGCAAAACTATGCGCCCCGCCTGAGAAAAAATAACTCGCAAGTATTGCTGCGCCTACTACAACAACCGGCACAAATGTAGACATCATGCCTACAGCAAGGCCTGTAATTATAACAGTCGCAGGCCCTGTTGCCGCAGCGCTCGCAATTGAACGAGTCGGCGAAAAATTACTTGATGTATAAAATTCCGTTGACAACCCTATTAAAACGCCGGCAACAAGGCCCGTAATCACAGACCAGTATACCCCTATATGCTCAATACCCAAAATATGTTTAATAAGAAAATATGAAATAACCGCAACTAATAACGAACTTACAAGCACACCCTTTCTTAATGCCCACAATAAAACGCTCTGCGACGCCTCTTCGCTTGATTTTACAAAAAATGTGCCTATTATAGATGAGACCACGCCTACTGCCGCCATAACCAAAGGCACTGTAACGCCCGCTACGCCCAGGCCTGCGGCAACGCCCAATGCCGATGTCGCCACTATTGAGCCCACATATGATTCGTAAAGATCAGCGCCCATGCCGGCAACATCTCCTACGTTATCACCGACATTATCAGCTATTACAGCCGGGTTTCTGGGGTCATCCTCAGGAATGCCTGCCTCAACCTTTCCAACTAAATCAGCGCCAACATCAGCTGCCTTTGTAAATATGCCTCCTCCAACGCGCGCGAACAACGCCTGGGAACTGGCGCCCATGCCAAAACAGAGCATTGTAGATGTAATAGCGGTAATCTTGTCTATACCTAGAGGTATAGGATGCGAAGAATAATACCAGTCAAGAAAATAATACCACACGCTTAAATCCAAAAGCCCCAGGCCCACAACAGTAAGCCCCATTACAGCGCCGCTTGAAAATGCTATATGCAGGCCGGAATTTAAACTCTTCATAGCGCCCGCTGCTGTGCGGCTTGATGCCTGGGTGGCTATACTCATGCCTATAAAACCCGCCAACCCTGAAAAAAAACCTCCTGTCAAAAACGCAAACGGCACAAATATCACAAGATAGCCTTTCAGCGAAAGAAGCAATAATATAAAGAATGCTGTTATAAAAAATATCAACACTCCTGTATATTGCCTTTTAAGGTAGGCGCGCGCGCCTACCCTGACCGCCCGGGCAATCTCTTTCATCTTATCATTGCCTTCGTCCTGCTTTAATATATACGTAGCAAGATAAACCGCAAATAAAATAGCTGTTATCGAACCAACGGGAGCCAACCATAATAAATCCATTTTAAAAAGTCCTCGATTTTTTCAATTAAACCTTAAATGCCTGTTTTCTATCTGAGCCAACCGACACTATAGAAATCCCGGCGCCAATAAGCTCTGATATCCTGTTTAAATATTTAAGCGCTTTTTGAGGAAGATTCTCATATTTCGTTATCCTTGTTGTGTCCTGATACCAACCCGGCAATTCTTCGTAAACCGGCTTACACCGCCATAAACTGCCTATATCGCTTGGGAAATACCTGATGAGGCGCTTGCCTATTCTATAACCTACGCATATTTTTATTTTCTTGCATTCATCAAGCACGTCCAGTTTTGTAATTACAATCTCGTCTATGCTATTTAACCTTACGGAATGTTTTACAAGCACCGCGTCAAACCATCCACACCTGCGCGGCCGGCCTGTGGTGGCGCCGAATTCTTTACCTTTTGTGCGGATTTTTTCCATCATTACGGAACTGAATTCCGTAGGAAACGGGCCCTCGCCTACGCGGGTCGTATATGCCTTGGCGACGCCGATTACCTTATCTATTCTTTTCGGGCCCACGCCTGTGCCGATAACAGCGCCGCCGGCCGTAGAGTTTGATGAAGTAACAAACGGATATGTGCCATGGTCTATATCAAGAAACGTACCCTGGGCGCCTTCAAAAAGTATTGATTTGCCAATTGCTATAGCGTCATTTAATACCTGCGAGCAATTACATATATGTTTTTTTAAATACTGCCTGTATTTTTTATACTGCTTGTAAACCTCGTCAAAAGAAAACCCGTCACATCCGTAAACCTTGCAGAATATTGTATTTTTCTCATCGATATTCTCTTTTAATTTATCGTGGAAAACACTGTCATTAAATAAATCGGCGAGGCGTATACCGCAACGGGATGCTTTATCCGTATAACACGGCCCTATGCCGCGGCCGGTTGTACCTATCTTACCTTTTCCCTTTTGGGCCTCGCGCAGCTTATCCATCATTTTATGATATGGAAAAATTATATGCGCCTGGTCGCTAATTAAAAGATTTGTGTCAACCTTTATGCCTTTTTTCTTTAAACTCTTAATCTCTTCTATCAACACTTCAGGATCAACTACGACGCCGTTGCCTATCACGCATATCTTATCTTCATGCAAAATACCCGAAGGCACAAGATGAAGTATAAACTGCCTGCCATCTACAACAACCGTATGGCCCGCATTATTGCCGCCCTGAAACCTGACGACATAATCAACGTCCTGGGTAATCATGTCTATGATTTTGCCTTTGCCTTCATCTCCCCATTGAGTACCTACTAAAATTATATTCGGCATTTTTATCCTTATGGATTCATTGTAAAAATATTTTTCGCGATGTGCGGGTACTTTGCTATAAATATAAGCTCATCATGCACAAGCGGTTTCTGCGTGTGGACATTCGCGTACCTGACAAGCTCCAGTATCTCTGTGGCTTGTTTATCGTCATTAAATTTAACCTCAAGCTTATCATAGACATTTCTGAAACCCTTAATTCCGCTGTATTCGCCTGCGACTATCTGCCTGCCGGTCTCCAAAAGTTCAGGCTCGCCTCTTCCTAAAACCTCAAAATCATACAACTCGTAATTTCTCCTGTCCTTAAGGGCTCCATCGGCATGTATGCCTGATTCATGCGCAAAAGCGTTTGCGCCGACTCCTGGCTGATTTATAGGTATAGGCACGCCAAATGCATAAGCAGCGTACTTGGCTATTCTCCATGTGATACCCAGATTTACTTTTTCATCAAGTATATATTTACCCTGTATACCGCTTCCATATTTTACCGCAAGTATCACGCTAACAAGATCCGCGTTTCCTGCGCGCTCGCCCATTCCATTTACAGTTGTATTGATATAGGCGTTTACTCCGCCGTCAATAGCAGCTATAGCGCCTGTCACGCTATTTGCCACTACCATGCCTAAATCATTGTGGCAGTGAAGCTCTATATCTATGCCTACCTTATCGGCTATTTCTTTTATCCTTTTATAAATGGTAAAAGGCGTATCATAACCCAGCGTATCGCAATACCTGAACGTGCTGGCGCCGTGATTTTTGGCTGCCTTGGCAAACTTCACCAGAAAATCAATATTAGACCTTGAAGCATCCTCGGCATTAACGCCGACTAATTTTAAACCGCGTTTTTTTGCCAAATCAAGCGCGTCTGTCATCATCTTTATTATATCGGCCTCTGAACTTCTGCCCATAAACTTTTTTTGCAGCATCTGCTTGCTTGTTGAAATGGAAAGGTTCAGATGCTCTACATTGGTGCGCGTGGTGGCCGTATCAACATCCTGCGTAATAGCGCGCACCCAACCGCTTAATTTTATCGACGGCATAGCGCCAATCTTGCATAGCTCTATATTCGCGTTTAAGTAATTGGTCTCATGCCTTGTAACAGGAAAACCGAATTCGCTCCTGAAAACGCCCATCTGGTCAAGATACATATTTATCATTGTCTTCTGCAGCTTTGCAAGGCCTAACCTTGCTGTCTGGACCCCATCCCTGTTTGTCACATCAACCAGATAAATCCTTTTTTGTTTACTCGTCTTTTTCTTTGTCATGCAAATATTCCCCTTTCAAATTTTCAAATTACAATTTTACCAATCTTGCATCATGTATTGATTTCAGCTTCTTTAATTCATCCAACACTTTCGAAGACACATTGCTGTCAACATTAAGCACTGTTACCGCCGCGCCGCCGGGCTTCTGTCTACCAAATGTCATGCCGGCTATATTTATCTTATTTTCGCCAAGCACTGTGCCAACATGGCCTACTATACCCGGCACATCGACATTGGTAATAAACAGCATGAAACCCTTTGGAATAACCTCCACGTAATAATTATCTATTTTCACAATCCTTGGGTCGCGTTTTAAATATAATGTGCCAAGTATTTCATGCTGAGAGCTGTCTGTTTTTACAACCACGCTTATCAGGTTTGCAAAATCTTCTATCTCGGCAAATTTTGACTCAACTACTGATATACCACGCTCTTTTGCTATTGATAAGGCGTTAACGGCATTAACTGTCTCACCCAATACAGGCGTAAGCAGGCCTTTTATTATTGCTATGGTAACAGGCTGCACCTTCTGATTTATAATCTCGCCGCGGTAACGTATCTTTACCTGCTCTACGGGCCCTGTTGCAAGCTGCGCCTGTATAGCGCCTATTTTTTCACCGAGATTTATATATGGCTCTAAAATCTTCAATGTCTCCGAATCAAGCGACGGCACGTTAACGGCGTTTCGTATACCCTTGTTTAATAGTACATCCACCACCTGCTGGGCTATTTCAGTGGATACGTTAAGCTGCGCTTCTTCTGTTGATGCGCCAAGATGCGGGGCAGTAACAATCTTCTCCTGTTTAAAAACAGGATTGTTCATATCAGGCGGCTCTTTCTCATAAACATCCAGAGCAGCCTGAGCCACCTTTCCTGATTCAACAGCCTTTATGAGGGCTGCCTCGTCTATTATGCCTCCCCTCGCGCAGTTAATTACACGCACGCCGTTTTTCATCAACGCAAACTGTTTATCGCTTATAAGGTATTTTGTCTCGTTGGTCATGGGGGTATGAACGGTTATAAAATCTGATTGCTTCAACAGCTCGTCCAGGCTGACCAGCTGAATGCTCAATTGTTCGGCTTTTTCTTTAGTAAGGTAGGGATCGCTTGCTATGACCTTCATACCGAATGAATTGGCGCGCTTGGCAACTTCAGTGCCTATCCTGCCTAAGCCGATGATTCCGATGTTTTTTCCGAAAAGCTCTGTGCCTGTAAACTTTTTTCTCTCCCATTTTCCTTCTTTAAGGGAACCGACTGCAGCGGCAAGATTTCTGGCCATACATAAAAGAAGCGCCATTGTCTGCTCGGCAGTAGATATGGTATTTCCGCCGGGCGTATTCATTACTATGATGCCTTTTTTACTTGCCGCCTCAACGTCAATATTGTCAACGCCGACACCTGCGCGGCCGATAACCTTAAGTTTATCGGCGCATGCTAAAATATCTTTAGTGAGTTTTGTCTCGCTCCTGACTAAAATCGCGTCGTAATCCTTGATTACCTTTTTTAACTCCTCAGGCGCAAGTTTATACTTTTCATCCACCTGAAAACTCTTCTCTGCCTTTAAAATAGCGACTCCCTCTTTGGCAAGAGGATCGCTTACTAAAATTTTATACATCGGGGTCCTCTCCTTTTACTTTTTCGCAAGCTCCTGTTGAGCCGCTGCTATTCCTGCTCCCTGTTTAATCTTAACTCCCAACTCAACTAAAACCATTTCAAGAGCGCTTATTGTCATCAAAATATCTGTGGCTGTCATGTAGCCTAAGTGCGCTATCCTAAAAACCTTGCCTTTTAACTGCGCCTGGCCGCCTGCAACCCATATGCCATACTTTGATTTAAGAAGTTTTACAATCTGCTCACCGTCAATACCTGCAGGCGCCTTTACAGGCGTCACCGCAGCGCTCGGCGCTGTTGGAGCAAATAATTCAAGGCCCATGGCAACTACTGCCGCGCGGGTTGCCTGCGCCATTTTGGCATGCCTTGACCATACCGCTTCAATAGTCTCTTCTTTTATCATCTTCAACGCCTTTGCAAGCCCTATAATCAATGTAATAGCCGGCGTATAAGGCGTATCTGTTTTATCAAGCGCCTTTTTAGAAGCTACAAAATCAAAATAATATTTAGGCGATTTGCTCTGTTTTACCAATTCCCATGCCTTAGGGCTTACGCTTACAAACCCAAGGCCAGGGGGAATCATTAGCCCTTTTTGCGACCCGCTTACAACCACATCCACTCCCCACTCGTCTGTCTTAAGCTGGCAAGCGCCAAGCCCGCTGATAGCATCCACAACCAGCACTGCTTTTGTCTTTGATGTGATATCGGCTATTGCCTTTGTGTTAATCTCAGCGCCCGTTGATGTCTCACAAAGCGTCACAAATACAGCTTTTGCATTCGGCTCTTTCTTTAGCGCATCTTCTATAATCTTCGGGTCTGCGGCATGCCCCCATTCAATATCAATATCAACTGATTTTACGCCGTAGGCCTTACAAATCTCTGTCCAGCGCTCGCCGAATTTTCCTGTGCGCACAACTATTACTGTATCCTGCGCTGAAAGCAGGTTGCATACTGCAGCCTCCATAGCGCCTGTGCCGGATGAAGCAAAGATTAAAACATCATTTTTTGTCTGAAATACATACTTTAAATCTTCCTCAACCTGCTTTATAATCTCCTGAAACTGCGCGGTTCTGTGGTGAATTATGGGCTTTGCCATCTCGAGCATCACAGCCTCGGGTACCGGCGTAGGCCCTGGTGTCATTAAATATAATTTTTTCATTTTTTCTTTCCCTTTCCGATCTCCTGGATCACTTCATCAACAATACCGTATTTTTTTGCCTCTTCCGCAGACATAAAATAATCCCTGTCTGTGTCCTTGGCTATTTTCTCAACTGCCTGGCCGGTATGTTTTGCGATGATACCGTTAAGTTTATCCCTCATGTTTAATATCTCTTTTGTCTGAATGGAAATATCCGCCGCGGCTCCCTGCACCCCTCCCCACGGTTGGTGAATCATTACCTTTGCGTTTGGCAACGCGAATCTTTTTCCTTTTGCGCCGGCGGCTAACAACACAGCGCCCATAGAAGTGGCCTGGCCTATACAATAAGTGCACACATCAGGCTTTACAAACTGCATCGTGTCGTATATAGCTAAGCCGCTTGTAACAACGCCGCCTGGTGAATTTATGTAAACACTTATATCCTTGTCAGCATCCTCCATTTGAAGGAATAAAAGCTGCGCTATTATAATGTTTGCCATGTTGTCCTCGACAACATTACCTATAAAAATAATCCTGTCCTTTAACAGCCTTGAATAAATGTCATACGCCCTCTCGCCTCTTGAGGTCTGCTCAACTACCATTGGCACTAATATTTGCGAATTAGCCATAACGCCCCCCTTATTTTTACTCTTCTTCAATCTTCGCATTATCCATCAGAAACTTCATAACCTTGGCCTCTGTAAGCTGCCAGAACAGGCTGTTTATCCTGTTATCATGTTCAAGCTGCTTCCTTAAGGCCGCTGTGTCTTTAGAACCCTGTCTTTTAGCAAGCTGATCAATAAAACTCTCCAACTCTTCTTCTCTTGCCTGCAATTTTTCCTTTTCAGCTATCTCTTCAAGTATGAAAAATGCCTTTACCTGTTTTTCTGCATGAGGCATAAGCGCCTTGGAAAGGTCTTCTTTCTGGCTGTACCCCTGATGCATCAATTTATGTTTGGCATCTTCCACAAGGCTGTTAAGCTCACCCTCAATCAAAGATGCCGGCAACTCAAAAGAATGCGCCTTTAAAAGCTGGCTTATCAGCTGATCCTGCATGTCAAGCCGCACAGTTTCCTGTTTCTCGGCTTCAAGATGTGTTTTTATATTTTTGCGTAAAGCGTCTATGCCTTCTTTTACCCCGAGGTCTTTTGCAAGGTCATCACTTAAGACAGGAATCTCTTTTTCCTTTATCTGGCGCGCCAAAACCTCAACTATCGCGGTCTTTCCGACGTATTCTTTCTTGGGAAAATCCTTATCGAGGTTTACTGATATGGATTTTTTCTCGTTGATTACGATGCCTAAAATACCATTAAACAAATCAGCTGTCAACGTATTTTTTTCAACAGGCAGAAAGGTATTTTTTCTCTTATCTATTGATACGCCATCCACCACCCATTCTATATCGCACTGCAGATAATCGCCTTCTTTTACCGGCCGGGCTTGGACCGGCTTGTATTGCGCGGCCATCTGCCTTAGATTCTCCAACGCTTTATTAACATCCTCTTCGTTTACAGCGGCTGTTTTTTTATTAAGCTTAAAACCCTTGTATGTTTTAAGCTGCACCTGCGGCCTTACTTCAACTGTCGCATCGAATGTTAAATCGCCGCGCTGATTGAAATTCACATTTTCTATCAATGGGGAGTTTACCGGAAAAAGGCCTGAAGCCTTTAAGGCGTCCCTATAAGAATCCGCCAAAGCCAGTTCCAAAACCTTTTTCTTGGCGTAACCCGCGTAATTTTTTTTGATCAGATCAAACGGCGCATTACCCTTTCTGAAACCAGGCAAGGTTGCATCTTTACGGATCTGGCTGTAAGCCTCTTCATAAAGCACAGCCATCTCATCTTTTGGCACCTCTATTTTAAAAAAACTTTTGCAATGTTCCAACTGCTTTATTTTATGCGTACTCTTCATGACCCTATTCCACCTCTTCTTCCTGTTGATTTTGTTGTTCCTGGCTCATCTTAAGCGATTTATACTCCTTTGTTTTATCCCTGTATTTCAAAAGCTGCTTTTGGAGCTTATGAAGCGCTAAGTCTATTGCCGAATGTATATCATCCGACTCCTCGTTTGCCACAATATTTATATTCTTTGCTGTTAATATAAGTTCTGCGGCATACCTGAAACCTTCTTTAGCAAGAACAGCCTTTATTGAAACTATCTTCGAGAAATAATTTTCTAATTTTTCTAACTTCTCCGTAAGATAGGCCTTTATTTTTTCTTCTGCATTAAAATGCCTTGTTGTAATAAATATATCCATTTCTTAACACCTTTCTTTTTATGCTACTTCGCTACATGCGAAATTTCTCGCCTAAATATATCTGTCTTGCCTGCGGATCTTTTATAAGCTCGTCTGCTGTACCTGAAATAAGTATCTTACCCTCGTCCATAATGTAGGCGCGGTCTGTTATTGAAAGAGTTTCCCTTACATTGTGGTCAGTTAATAAAATACCTATACCTTTTGCCTTAAGCTCTTTTAATATTTCCTGTATATCAGAGACTGCTATGGGGTCTATTCCACTAAAAGGCTCATCCAAAAGCATAAAAACCGGGCCTGTAACAAGCGCCCTTGTTATTTCAAGCCGCCTTCTCTCGCCGCCTGAAAGCGTGTACGCCTTATTTTTGGCAAGATGAGAAATCCTCAAGTCCCTTAAAAGCTGATTAAGCCTTTTTTTTCTTTCGTCCCTTGAAATATTAAGCGTTTCAAGTATTGCCATAATATTTTCTTCCACGGTAAGTTTTCTGAATATGGACGGCTCCTGTGAAAGATATCCTATTCCAAGCCTGGCGCGCTTATACATAGGCAGCCTTGATATATCCTTATCACCGTAAACAATACGGCCTTCGTCAGGCCTGACTATGCCGACTGTCATATAGAAAGTGGTTGTTTTTCCTGCGCCGTTAGGGCCCAGCAGCCCGACTATTTCTCCCCTATTTACAGAAATAGAAGCGCCGTCAACTATTCTTCTGTCATTATACGATTTTTTAAGGCCTTCTATCCTGAGCAAATGCATTATCCGCCTCTTTAGAGTCTATAAAAATAACCGGGTTGCCTGTAAGTATGGCCTTGCCCTCTTCGGCAAAATAAACCGCCTCTTCGCTCACTGAAATACTGTTTCCTCTTATAAGCCGCACCCCGCCATTGGCATTGACCTTTAAAATCTTCTTTTTGTCAGGGTCAAAAAATACAACCATCTCGCTGCTAGCCATAGTGCCTTTGGGGTTTTCTATTACCACATTATCCTTAAATACCGCCGTATTCTCCTTATAGTCAAGCACCAGCGGGCCTGAACACTTTATAGTTGTGCCTGAAGGTGTATTCATAAACACATCTTTATTAAGCTGTATCTTATTTATGCTTTTATCAAGCCTAGCACCCATAGCCTTTGTTTCTAATCCAGCGCTCTTAACAAAAACCGCTCCCGGGGCGGTCGCTATCTCATTTTTAAAAGACCAGTCTATTGTATCAGTTGCAAGGGTTGTGCCATCATCATAGGCCAACACGACATCATCCTTAAATGTGCCCTTGTTCTCGCTTTTCTTTATAACGCCTTTCTTTGCCTCCATCGTAACGCTAGAACCCATTGACTCTGATTTTATTTTTACATTACTCAGATTAACCTTATCCTCCATTATATCGGCTGTCTCACCCTCAAGCTCCCAGTTTGACTGGCCGTCATCGCCCACGCTTGAAAGCGTAAACGTGCTCACTTCCTGCGTCACGCCGTCCTCTAAATTCTTCGCCTGGCTGGCAGTTTCATCCGCCACCTGCGGCTCTTTCGCGCATCCCGAAGCCATAAATAAAACTAAAAATATTATTACTACAGATTTAATCATGCTTTTGCGTCTTCCAACGCCTATGAAACCACATCCATTGTTCAGGATACTGCCTGATGTAGCGCTCCGCGATATCCGACCACTTCTGCGTATTAACTAACAAATCCTTCTCTTTATCGCCTGTCAGCTCTAATTCTATCGGCCCTTCAATAACAATCTTATGAGTACCGTTTTCTCTTATGCAAAACGCAAAAAACATGGGCGATTTGGTTACCATGGCTAATGCCACAGGCCCTGTAGGCGTATAGGCAGATTTATTAAAAAAATTAACAAATACGCCGTCAATGCTGTCTATGTCCTGGTCAGGTAAAATTCCAACAATCTGATTACTTTTTAAAATAGATATTATCCTTTTAAAAGAATTCTCTCTTGGAATGATGTTTATATTCTTGGAGCGCCTTACGGAGTTTACGATCCCGTCATACCTGGGGTCCCTGGACGGCCTGAATACAACATTTACAGTATATCCTTTAAGCCCAAAATACGCTGCTGATAATTCCCAATTACCAAAATGACAGGATAAAACTATCGCGCCGTTTCCTGCTAAAAGCGCATGGTCTATCTTTTCTAAACCTTGCGCCTTAACCAGCCTGTCAATATTCGAACTATTTATCTTTGGCAGATTTATAAATTCAGCGGCGCTTTTACCCGTGTTTTGGAAAACTTGTTTTGCTATTTTTTTAATCTGGTTGTCTGTTTTTTGCCCGCGAAAAGCTGCTTTAAGATTTTCAATTGTCACCAATCTATGTTTTGCGAGAAGAAAAAATATTAAAACACCTAATTTCCCGCCCAAGATAACAGCTATCTTAAGCGGCAGTAAAAAAAATACGGCTGATACAATCCTTACGGCTACATATACAAATCTTCTTCTTATTGCGCGTTTCATGCATTGCCTTTTAATCTTCCCAGAGCTTGAGCTTATATTCCTTGGCCTCTGACTCATTCAACAGGGTTATCTGGTTTTCCTCTATGACAGTTACAAGAAAATCATCTATACTTTCATCCGCCTTTATTATCTGGCCATTAATTATACAATAACTATGTTTTAAATTTTCCTTGTCATACACTATACCTGTAAGCAATATGCCTGTTACACCCGCTGTATTTCTTTTTTTATCGGCCCTGAAAAACTCTTCTGCGCTGCTCTGCCGCTTAAATGGATTTCTGCCTACAACATCCATAAGCATCTCTTCTATCTTACTTTTATCCTCGGCAGCCTTAACAGGCGCAAGCCTACCCATTGACACTGCCTGGGATACGCTTTGGGCTATTTTATTCTTTTTGGCTATCATTGTCCTGGCGAAATTTATAGACACAATGACAAAGATCGCTATCAAACCTGCTGTAACATATTGTTCTATTTTGGCTTTTGCCATATTTTATCGCCTTTGCGGCTTTTTATCCAACAACGCAAAACTGCAAACAGTAATATGAACCTTCAACTTATCGCTGGTTGTCTGCCTTTCGATATTAAACCTATTTATTAATAAATACTGCGCCGGCTTTGCTTCAAGTATACTCATATACTCTATAAGAGACCTGTAAGATCCAATCAGGTTCATCTCTATATTTATAGTATTACATTCCTGGCCATCTACGCTCAAGGTATTACCTTTATCACTATAGGACAAAAAGAATTCTGAAGGCTGCATTGATACGACTTCTAAATCCTGCAACCTTGCCTCTTGCGCAAGTTCCTGAAGAAGGCCGCTGATTTCCTTGGGTTTTATAAATTTCGCATCGTATACATCAGCCTCCTGCCTCATTCTTAATATGCCTTTCCCAAGATCCTCTTTCTCGCCGATAATGGCATGAACCTTATTCATAGAGGCCTCTATCATAGCCAATTCATTTTTCAATTTTTTAAGCTTAGCGCTTTTCGGCGCATAGATAAACAAAAACAAAACGGTTATACTCAAAACCAAAACCGCAAACATTAATAACGCATTTCGCTGTTGTTTTGTAATAGCTATCTTCATAATCTTATTCTATTTATCGGCAACCTCGCAATATATGGTAAAATTCGACATAGCCGTTTGGCTTGTGTTTTTCTGCAGGGATATAATTTTTATATTATCAAAAACCTTTGTTTCCTGCATAACCTTTGTAAAATCCGCCAGAGTAACCTCAGGCCTTATGCCCGCAACAGTGCCTTTTATGCTTATACTGGAATCTGAATTTTTCGCAAACGAATCAAGCTCTATAACAGCCGGCGTTGACTTACTCAGGGCCTTAAGCAACGATGATACTTTATGCTGGCCTATACCTAGTTGCTGCAGCAAAAAACGCCTTTTATCTATCTTGTCTTTAAGCACAGTGACTTCCTGTATAGCGTTATAATTTGCATTGGCTATTTTTATCTGTCTCTGTATACCGTTTACCTGCATGCTCATAAAAAGATATGCCAGAAAAAGCACTGAAAAAGAAATAACGCTGACCATCCTCAGATACGCGCGCTGCAGTTTACGGGTTCTTGCATCCCTGACCTCTGCGGGAATTAGATCTATAGGCCTGGCCGCATCAACGGCAACAGCAATAGCCGCATCAAAGATAACAGACTCTTTGTCTTTGAAATAGGCTATCTCCATGCCAATGTCTTTTTCAAGAATCTTATCCAGGTTTTTAAGAAGCGACCCTCCCCCGGTAACATATATTTTTTTCGGAACGTACAGCTTGAGCTGAGCCCTGCAATACTCCATCGAACGCCTGAGATCATTTTCCAGCTTTTCAACAACAGGCCTGAACATGGATATAAATTGCGCGTTTGAGATCTCCTGCTTTACGACAGGCGCGCCTTCGTCAGGAATACCAACCTCTATTTTAAGTTTCTCCGCCTCATCATATGTAAGTTCAAGTTTTCCTTTGTCAGAAACCAAAGCGCCTGTCATTGTCTTTGTAAACTCATTGCCTGATCCGGGAAGCACTCTTGAAAACTGCGGCAAGGAATCATTAAAAAGTATGAATTCCGATTTAAAAGCGCCTATATCAAGAACCGCCATAATAGGATTTTTCTTGCTTATATCTGACAGGCTGAAGGCAAACAGGCTTATACCTGAAAGATTCAAACCTGCTTTAGCTATTACATCAACGCATTCAAAAACAAACCTCTTGCCCGCAATAGCTGCCAGTATGTTAATTAAAACAGTGCCTTTTGAATCTTTTGCCTCTCCCAATACCTGATAATCTATTATTGTTTTTTCAAGATCAGCCGAAACCTGGTCCCTGACGGCCCATTTCACGGCTTGCTGCAACTCATCCTTTGGCATGGATACCAAAGATATCCTTCTTACAAATATATTTGGGCCGCTTATACAAAGATATGCTTTTTTGCCTGGAAAGTTTATTTCCTTAACATAGGATTTTATAATGCCTGCTACAAAATCAGTGTTCGAATCTATAAAATTGCCCGTCTCTGACCTGGTAACCTGCTTAACAGCGCTGGCCTTAACTTCAGCGCCGGCAGCTGCCTTATGCACCCACGCTATCTTAATAGATGAAACGCCGATATCAATACCAAGCACATCTTCATGCTTCGACATTGCGCCGGAAATATCAAAAATATTTGGTTTCATTTTTTAATAAGCTCTTTTACCTTTGAAAGCAATACATCCGGGTTTTGTGATTTTAAAACATAGGCATCCGCGCCGCACTCTTCTCCTGTACGGCGGTCCTGGTCCTGCGCCTTGGCAGTCAGCATAATTATCGGCGTATGCGCGTACTTTGCATCAAACTTAACCATACGGCTAAGCTTATACCCATCCATCTTAGGCATCATGACATCCATAATGATAAGATCATAATGATGCGCTTTTATTTTCTCAAGGCCCTCTAGCCCGTCTGTTGCTGCGGTAACTTCATATTCTTCGGCCTCTAAAAGGGCTGATATGGCAATCACAAAATCCTTTTCATCCTCTACGATCAAAATCTTTTTCTTCTGCATTTAACCCCCTAAAGGCATATCAAGTTTTTTCAGCAGATCAACGGCAATAGAGCCATCGTTTGGAAAAAACAGAGGCACGGCCCTTATGGCCACGCTTATCTGCCTGTCATCTTTATCTTTAATCTTTTTTTTGCTTAAATCCTTGACAATTCTCTCTATTAAAACAGCGGCACCCGCCTTATCGGCATCCGCGGCAATCAATATCCTGTTTTTGCTTTTTTGCCTTACTACTAAGTCTGTAGGCCTCCGTATATTTTCTTTTGCTGTCTTATACAGCTGTTCCACCACTGCCTCAAACTGAGCCGGCGTAAATCTTTGTTTAAAACCCATTATACTTGCCAGATCAAACGCAAGCAGGCATACATTGCCCTTGGTATCGCTTGCTTTTACTATCTGCTTATCAAGATACTCCACAAAGAAAAATTCTTCATCATACACAGGCAATGTAAAGAAAAATTTGGCGCCTGAACCCTGCTCTGACTCTATCCATATCCTGCCGGAATGCGCCTCCACTATTTCTTTTGTTATGGCAAGCCCCAGGCCTGTGCCTTTTACCTTGGCAGCGTCTAATTTCTGCGGTATCCTCTGAAACTTTACAAACAATTTATCGATATCTTCTGCGGAAATACCAGGGCCTGTATCTTCAACCGATACTTCCACGAAATCAAGCACAGCATTATCTGCAAGCCTGTTCTTTTTTAAAAGCTGCGCCGAAACAATTATCCTGCCTTTATCCGGCGTAAACTTCATGGCATTGGCTATCAGATTAACAAACACCTGTGCAATCCTGTCGTGATCAATATAAACATCGGGCAGGCCTTTTGGCAAAGATGTCTTTAAGTTAATAAACTTGGATGCTGCCTGAGCTCTAAATGTAACCACAGCCTCTTTAACAATATCTTCCAAGGCTTTAGGCTCTCTTTTTAACTCAAACCTGCCTGACTCCAGACGCGAAAGATTAAGCAAATTATCTATAAGCCTTGTCAAGCGGTCTATATTGCTTTGGATTAAAACAAGGTACTCTCTTTGCTTGTCTGTAACTGCGCCGGCTGTGCCTTTCTCTATTATAGACAGAAGATACTTTGATATTCCAAGAGGCGTATTTAATTCGTGCGAAACGTTTGCCACAAAATCCGTTTTTAGCTGATCGAGATCCTTAAGGCGTTCATTAGCAGAGGTAAGATCTTCGTAGAGCCGGTTGTTCTGTATGGCAATAGAAACCTCATCAGCAAGGGTAACCATTATATCCAGATCGCGTTTATTGAATATACTTTTATCCTTTTTGTTGTTTACATTAAGTACGCCTATAACCTCGCCTCTTGCCTTAAGCGGCACGCTTAAAAGACTGTTTGTGCAGTATTTTTTGCCGTTTCTTTTCAAAAATCTGCCGTCTTTTTCTATATCCTCTATTAAAAGCGGCTCTCCATGCTGCACAACCCATACTGCTACCTCTTTAGGGTCTTTCTGGCCAAGTATACTTTTTGCCTCTTTTATTATTTTATCATTAAGGCCTCTTGCGTATTTTATAGACAGCTCATTTTTGATCTTGTCTATAAGCATAATAGAAGCTATCTCAACGTTGATAAGTTCTGTGGTTGTATCAAGTATAAGACTAAGGCAGCTGTCAAGGCCTATCGCAGAACTTATTTCATGGGATATCCTATGGACAGCGACGAGTAAATCAGTATCGCCTTTTATCTCATTTTGGGGTTTAAGTAGAGTCATAGTATTATAATATAATATTATACGTTACTTTATAATTATATTATAATAAACTACGGATGTCAATATAATTAGAAGGGTTAGCAAGCTTATAATAATGCCCAGTTTAAACGACATTGGGCTATATATAAATTCCACATGGTGCGAGCCCGGAGTAAGATAAACCGCCCTTAAAATATAATCCGCGCGAATGATTTTTTGATATTTACCATCAACAATCGCTTTCCATCCGGGATAATACGTATCCGATAACACCAAGAATTTCGGGCTGCCTGATACATTGGCTTCAATTATGATTTTATTGGGGGCGTAGGATGTAATTTCGGCCTTGTCGGTGGGGACAGGTTTATGCTGGGGCGTAGGCATTAGGATAAACCTGTCCCCGAGGTTTTCATTATCTTCCAAGATTACATCGTTCGCCGGATCAAAATCACCCTCTGATAATCTTTTAAGTATCTCATATTCATCTTTAATCACTATTGGGTTACCGACGAGAAATGCGCGTTCAAGAAAACGCTCTGCCTTATAAAGATTAGCCGGCTGCGACTGGTTAACCAGCTTAAAACCAGTCAGCTCCGGCTGCCTGCTGCTTGCCACAAACTTTACATTTAAAAGCGCAAGTAATTTTTCAAGATTTTCTGATTTCTCTCCCATGATAAGATTCAGAAACTTCACGTTTCTGCTGTTATATACGGAGCCATACATATTTACATCATAAATACCAAATTCTACCATCCTGTCAGTAATAAGCCTGTCTTTGGAGGCCTCAAGCCCTTTGCGAAAACCGGGTTCAGGCACATAAGAGTGCTGCCTCGCTGTCTGCGGAGAACAACATATCCTGAATAACAGGCCGCTTTTGGCTTCTTTCATTAAAAATCCCACATTGCTGCTTGGCGATGTAAATTCTTTTGCGTCGGAAACAGGGCTGTATCCGCCGTTAACGCTGGATACATCTATTATCGCAAGAAAAACCAAAGCAGGAATAATAAAAATCTTGTGGCGCGCGCTGTTTTTTGACCCCAGAAAAAACAGCGTGCCGAAAAACGCCAGAAGCAAAAGCGCTCTTCTGAAATTTATCAGGTCCATACTTATAAACTCCGAAAATACAGGCAATTTTACGGCCTCTTCTATATATGTTTTTGACATGTTAAGGCCAAACAAAACCTTAACAGCTATTTCCCTGATAAAATCCAGGCAGCTGTCAAACCTCGCATCAACTATCAAAAATGCTATACTGGCAAAAAATGCCGCGCTTAACATGAAAAACGCCGTTTTCTTAAGCCGCGGGTCAGATTTTATAAACCCGGCATAATAATCAATCCCGATGCCCGCTAAAACAGATATGGCAAACGTCGGTATAAAAAAGAACCTTACACTGTAGCGCATAAATTTAAAACCCGGAACAATCCTGTATAAAAACTCAAACAAGGCCGTATCCTTGCCCAGAGATAAAACAAAACCCAGAAGGCCAAAAATAAATATTGCCTTTGTCTTTTTCGATTTATCAAAAAATATTGCTGTCAGAAAAAATATAAACGCAAGCGCGCCCACATAATAATTATCAAGCCAGCTCTGGCGCTGCCAGTAACTTACAAAAAGTTTGTATATATCATGAAAAAACGGCAGCACCATCCCGGGCAGGTCCTTGACAGGCAGGCTCCATATCGTTGACATCTCGAAATTCGGGCTATTGCGGCTGGTTGTTTTTAAAAATTCCCAAAAAGGAAGAAATTGAAACGCGGACAGGCCCAAAAAAACCACTGCCGCCAGCAGCATGCCGCCTATATACGCAAAATTAAATCTTTTTTTCTCCAAAAACTCCTCTATTGTAAAATAAACAGCGCCGCAGAAAAATAACCCCATCACAATATACAATATTGAAGGTTCACCCCCAAGAAACATTATCGTAAACACAACTCCCAGAAATACAACATACCTAAAGCAATGGGGACAGGTTTCGAACCTGTTCCCATTGCCTGCGGCGCTTTTAATCAACTTATAGTAAAACAACATCGCCAACGGAAACCATGTTACAGCGCTTAACGTCGTAAGAAGATTCACCACGGATGTCATGTAACCACTCAAGGCAAATAAAAAACCGGATAGCGCTGCCGCAAAAAAAGAACACCGCATCTGCCTTAAAAATATATAGGTAAAAAACGCTGCCAGAAAATAATGCGCAACTATAAAGATATTGAACGCCCTGGTAAAATCCCCTATATAATAGATAAAACTCAATGGGTAAAGCACGCAGGACTGCAGGCTGGCAAAAAGCGGGTTTCCGCAGAATATATAAGGGTTCCATAACGGAAAAATACCGCTCTTTACGCAATTTACAGTAAAAAACCTGAGCGGGTAATAATACCGGCTTAAATCGCGCTCTACAAAAATCTGTCCTTTAAAAAGCGCGTCTTTAAAAAACCACATAAAAAAAACAGCCGCCGCGGCTGCAAATATAAATATCTCTATGTTTTTTATCTTGTTTGTTCTCATGCTATCCGATTAGCAGGATGGGGGATCTTTCAATCCCCCATCCTGCTGAACTCTCAAACTCCTAAACTCTCAAACTGAATCTTACCAATCGCTGCTATTGGTTGATATCGTGCCATCAACATAACCACCCACCTGGCCGATATTATTTCCTGTAGTTACATACCACCAACCGCTTGTACTGGTTGTAGAACCATTTACTGTATCTGATACGCTGCTGACAACCGTTGAACCCGTAACCTCATTTTTCGGCACCCTTCCATCAGCAAACAAACTTGTGGTTATACTGCTGGGAAAAGCCGCTGTTCCCGATGTAGCGCTTCTGGCATACTCAATAGCAACTGCTGAACGGATGCCACCCAAAGCGCCTCTTGCAGCCGCTACCTTGGCATCATTTGTAAGGCCTGAAAACTTAGGAATAGCAACTGCCGCCAAAATTCCTATAATGACTATAACCATTACCAGTTCTATAAGAGTAAAAGCCCTTCTTTTACTTTTCATCCTACCACCTCCTCCTGTTTTTTAGCCTTTGTAATATATACTTGTATTTTACTACGATATGGGAAAATTGCAAGTAAAATTTCTATTTTACTCCGCATACTCAAGAAGCTCTTTTATTTTACCTAAAAGCACATCCGGCTGAAATGGTTTTGTTATATATGCATCTGCCCTGCATTCTTTTGCCATGCGCTCATCTGATTCCTGCGCTTTTGCGGTAAATATTATTACCGGCGTTACTTTGCGCTTTTTATCAAACTTAATTATGCGGCACACCTTATACCCGTCTGCTTTGGGAATCATTATATCAAGTATAACAACATCCGGATTATCTTTTCTGATTTTATCCAGGGCGCTAACGCCGTCAACCGCGGTTATAATATCAAAACCCTCAGTTTCAAGAAATATCTTCATTGTCTTTAAAATATCCGGCTCATCATCCACTATCAAAATCTTTTTCTTAGCCATTAATCTCCCTTTCTAAGACCGGCGGGAACCGTAAAAATAAAACTGCTTCCTGAGCCGCTTTTACTTTCAACCCATATCCTGCCGCCATGTGAATCTACTATCTCCTTTGTTATTGCAAGGCCCAGGCCTGCGCCATGGCCATGCTTCTGAAGTATAACCTCAAGCCTTTTAAACCTGTCAAACAATTTCCCTCGATCCTGCTCGCTTATACCGATACCTGTATCGCTTATTACTGATTTTACATTATTTTTTTCATTTGTCAATCTGATACAAACATTGCCGCCGGCAGGTGTATATTTTATAGCATTATCTATCAAGTTTGTATAAACCTCCGATATTTGGTCTTCTGATCCAAAAATCTTCATAAGGTTTGGCTCAACATCCAGGCTAAGAGTTATTGATTTATTCTTCGCCTGCATCTCTAATGATTTAACCACGTTTTTTACCACAAAACCAAAGTCTATAAGGTTGCGCTTTGCCTGCGGCATACCCTTTTCCATCTTGGCAAGATCCAACAGGTTATTAACCAACCGCGACTGCCTGTCAACGTTTGAATCTATTATATCAAGTAATTCAAGTTTCTGGCCGTGACTGTCCATTTTTTTTAAAATAGCGCAGGCGTTTTTTATGGATGTAAGAGGCGTGCGCAGCTCATGAGAAACATTCGCTACAAATTCCGACTTCATTTTGTTAAGCTTTTCAAGCCGCTGGTTTAATAACCTGATTTCGACCTTTATGCCGGCCTCTCTTCTGTAAAGATAATAGGCAAACAGCATGATAAGGCTTAATGAATATACCCGCATAAACGGCGCCGGGAAAATAAGCCTTTTGCCCTGGCCTATATGTATATTCCAGAATGCCTCACCCAATAAAAATGTACAAAGGGCAACCAGCATAGTTATGGGGCCTTTTGGCTGCACTATAACTATAAATGCCATAGTAACAGCTATAACAACAGGCAGGTAATAAAAAACAAGCAGCATATCGCTGCCTTTAAAAAATAACAGGAGCGCAAAAAATACAGCAAGATAAATGAATATTGAAAAAATTATCTTACTTGCGCGCGCTTTTATGCTGGGCAAAAAATTCGCCGAAAGCACTGATAGAAGCGCCGCCAAAAATATTATAAGATACGCCGGGTTAACACTCTTTAAAGCCTGCGGCGATATATTTATAAAAAGCACTACCGCGATAGCCATCATCCAGAACAATACTTCTATTGCAGTCGGCTTAAAATCATTCTCTTTTTTAATTTTAATGTTGTTCTTCATTATCATCCCTTAAATACATGCATCATATCCCATAAAGGCAAAAATATTGCCAGGGCCATTGTTAAAACCATGCCGCCCAGACAAAATATAAGAAGCGGCTCTATTGCTGTGGTCAGATTTTTAAGCGCGTAATCAACCTGCCTGTCATAATAATCCGACACGCGCGCGAGAAGCTGATCCAACTTTCCAGTACTTTCGCCCACGCTTACCATCTGGGTTACTATCGGAGGAAATAATTTATCTATTTTCATAGGTTCATGCATGGGTTTGCCGTCATTAACCGCCTTTTTTATATTGTCTATTGCCCTTTCCACTATGGAATTGCCTGTTGTCTTCGAGGCCATATCCAACACCTGTAACAACGGTATTCCGCTTTTAATCAAACTGGATGTTACGCGCGCAAATCTGGATAACGATATCTTTAGCATTATGGGCCCGAAAACCGGAACTTTTATCTTAAAATTATCCCATGCAAACCTTCCATGCGCGGTTTTTATATACGCTCTAAACAAAAACACAGCTGCCCCGGCCAACGCAATGCATGCGTACCACCACCTTCTCACCACATAGTTTATCATGAGAAGTATCTTTGTGGGAAGAGGTAAATCAACACCAAACCTTGAAAACAAATCAGCGAATCTCGGCAAGACAAATGTCACGACAACCAAGAATGCCACGACAAGCGTAATGACAACTATAACAGGATAGAGCGTGGCTGATTTTACCTTTGCCTTAATCTCCATCTGATATTCAGCCAATGACGCAAGGCGCTCTAAAACCTCATCAAGCGTGCCTGATATCTCGCCTGACTTTATCATATTTACATAAAGATCATCAAACACATTTGGATGCCTTGAAAGCGCATCGGCAAACGTTGAACCACCCTCTATATCAAGAGAAAGCTGTGAAATTACATTTTTCAGAACACTGCTTTCTGTCTGCTCCTTTACTGCTGACAAGTTCATCAAAAGCGGCAGGCCTGCTGACTGCAGAGTAACAAGCTGGCGCGTAAACATTATCATATCTTCAAGCTTAACCTTGTTAAATTTTAAAAGAAAACTTTTTATTGAAAAAGCCTCGTTGTATTCTTCAACGCTTATAGGCGTATACCCCATCTTTTTAAGATAATTTATTACACCTTCCTTATTCTCTCCTCCTAAGGTACCGTTTAAAGGCCTTCCGTATTTATCCCTTACTTTATATTTAAAATTAGGCATATCTTACAATACCTCCTTCCAACCCGACGCAACAACGCTGCTTGAACCACCCGAAAGCCCGGGAGGCAAACCATCTAAGATTAACTCATCGTAAGTTATATTCACATCCTCGCTGTTCTGAAGGTTAAAATTACCGGCAACCAGAACGCTTCCTGTAAAATTTATATCCTCTGCCTTTTGCATAAGAAAGTTGCCTGACAAATTAGCGCCGACATAAATAAGGCCTGTGATAGTTATATGATCAGAATCCTGGAATTGAAAATTCCCCTCTGCTATCAGCGCCGGATTAGGAGATACTGCTGTTATGGTTATATTTTCATTATGATTCATATCTATATTGCCTGTTGATATTATCGAACCATTTATAGCAACATTGCTGTTGACGGTCACATTGCCGTCAACATACCAAACGCCCGAATAAGTACCTGACGCAAACGTATGATTGCCTGAAATTACATGGTCTGCTATGGACTGATAATAGAAAAAATTAACCGATGGAAAATTAGTCACGCCTTCGGCCTGTTCTCCGGTTACTGTAAAATTATCAGCGCCCTGGCTTGTTATGTTCCCGCCTACATACAGCGCGTAATTAAACGCATCGGGTATGCCGCGCTCAACGTGGCATGACACAACCCGCTGCAAAGCCTGATTTTCATAACCTGTCAATACAGCTGTTGAAACCATATCAAGTGAATCTGTCTGGCAATCCGATACTGTTATTGTAAAACTTCCGTTTGCGAAATTCTTAGGCCCTTTGTCGCCTGAAGAGGCATTGTCGCTCCAATTATTATCAGCCTGTATCTGCTCAATGTACCACTCTCTTCCTGCTTCTGCAATATAAAATACCTGCTGCGACTGCATATAGTCAAGCCCTAAACTGCTTGTCGAACCCAATAGTGAAACCCCGACAATACTCAGCAAGGATAATATAAGCATTATGGCTATCACGCCGGCTACCGAGATACCTTTATTATCTGTCATTCTAAATTCCTCGGCTTCACATCCGAACGCAGATTCAAAACAATATCTAAATTTTTTGCTAAAGACATATTAATCCTCACCCTTCTTATATCTGTTTCTGAAGGCGCAACAACAGGCGAAATGATAATTGAATTATCGGCATCATAATATGTAAACGAAAGGCTTGATGCACCTGTTGCTAACGTATTCGTGACAGCATCCTCTGTGCGTTCTAAGGCCCCCGAATTTAAACTGTATGTTATATTTACATTATTTACATCTATTAACTCGAATACAGCAGAATCCGCTGTTATAACGCTTGTTAAATCCTTAATCATCCTTATCTCGCGCGTCATTCTGTTTAAAGACATTTTACCCTGCAAAACAAGTTCTTTTCTCTGAATAAAATTTGACCACGCGTCTATACCTGAAAGCATCGCAGATACACCCATCCAGCCCATAGCTGCCAGCACTGTTATAGTAATAACCAATTCTATTATCGTAAATCCCTTTTTTTTCACTAGGCCCTGGCCCCTAATTATTAGTAACAACTGTTTTCAAACTTACATCTCCTATAATATTACTTGTTACTCTTGCCTCCACCTGTTTATACTGGCCCATTGATGCGTCGATTGCCAGATTTGCAGGCACACTATCAACCCTTATCTGCCAGCTGTAACCTGAAAAGTTACCTCCGAATGAAACAGGGCTGTCCCTGTTTTCATCAACTGTATCTGTAAATGTTTTTTGCATGGCCCTTTCAAGCTCGCCCTCTGCAAGCATAACAGCCGCGTTCATCGCTTCATCATAAACGCTTTTACGCGATATCTCATAAAACGTAAGTATAACGCCTGGTATGGCAATCGCTGCTATCACAATTATCATTATAAGTTCTATTAAAGAAAACCCTCTTTTTTTCATATCAATAAACTCTACCTGTATTCTCTTCCACTGAAACTGTTTTTGTAACACCCTTATAGCTTATCGTAACAGATCCTGCTGATAAAGGAGCACCTATAGAATTAAATTCAACCACAACAGCGCTTACTAAATCTATGCCTGAAAATTTACCGGATGCATACGTAACTGTATAAGGCTTATACGTTGCCGGGTCTTTTATTATATTAGAGATATCCTGCCTGTATGCAAAATAGCTTTCTCTTACAGTATCAAACGAAATGCCATGGCTAACCTGTCTTGCCACAGCAACCTGCTGCACATATCTTATGTCCTGCATAAGCTGCCTGTAGGCTGCTTCTATTTTTATCCTGTCATGGGCGCTGTTAAACATAGGTATAACAACCGCGGCCAGAATTCCAGCTATCACCACTACAATAACAAGTTCCGTTAATGTATATGCCTTCATATATCCTAAGAAAAAGTTTTTATATCAACACCCGCTGTTAAATTCACTCTGCCCTGAAAATCCTTTATTGCGCCGCTTCCTGTATATACAGTTATATCTATTTTCGCTCTTTTTATCAAATTAAGGCTTCCGGCATCCACAGGTGAAGCAATTTCAGCGCCTGCAGTATCAAAAAAACTAAATATTATATCTGCCGCAGCCTTACCCTGAATCTTTGTACTTGCTGTATAATATAAAGGTAGTGATACCTCTCCTGCTGAGTTTATATTACGGTAAAACTTAAGGCTTGGCTGATCCCATCTTATGCTAACAGTTTTATCATCAGCGTCAGTATAATCAATCTGTGTTGCGCTTGCCGAGGATATCGCCTTTAAAAATCTTAACCCCTTTACCTGGGTATTACCGTCTATAATAAGGTCCAGTATTTCCTGCCCCATAAACTCCACTGCTGCCTGCCTGGGTGAAACAAAAAAGAGGTTTGTCAGCGGTATAAAAAAAACCACAGCGCCCACTGCCATCACTGACACAGCGGAAATAACCATGACAAACTCTATTAATGTAAATGCCTTTTTTTCTTTTGCTGAAATCATCATCACCAGTTATACGCAGTGGTTTCGGTGCCGTCTGACATTATAAAAATAACTGAAATAGTTGACAGATTTTTTGAAAACGAAAATGTTGCCGTATTGCTGTAAGTAGTGGAAGCGGCCAGCGTAAAATCATTTTTACCGTCATCGGTAAAATCTACTGTAATTGGCGAAGCTGAATTCCCATCCCAACGCACTGCTGAATCCATTATTACTGACTGAAATTTTATACCTTTTTGGCCTGTAAAAGTAACGATCAGGCCTGTTATGGTTATAGCGCTGGTATCAGTATTAGCCAACGTTATATTTTGAAGATTGCTACCGCTTATGCTGCCACCGGATACAGTAAGATAATCCGCCTGCCCACCCGAAGAAGGTACGCCGCCTCCGCTAGCAGGCCCAAACACTATATTCTGGCCTACATAAGTAGCCGCCTGCGCAATAACCTCGTTGCCTGCAGGCCGCAAAACACTGACTAAAACCATTTTTATCGCGTTAGTCGTGTCTGCGACAATACTTACCTGACGCCTTAAGCTGAAGCCATACCCCTGATAATCGGTTTCGGTATTATCATATCCATCGGAAAGCGTAGGGTCTGAATATGCAAGATTATTAATAACAGACATCTCCATACGCAGGAGATTATTTGTCATGGCTGAATTATTGCAGTAATTAAGGGTTTCTATTGCCTGCTGAAAAAGTTTTGCTGTAGGAAGGATAAAAATAGATATCAGAACTATAGTAATTATCAGCTCTATAAGCGTAATGGCTTTTTTATTTTTTATGGCACTATAAATGGCTGTTGGTTTCATTCCAGGAAGTAATTTTGCCTGTTCCTACATCATATTCCGCAATTATCGTACGCTTCCACGTTATATTAGAAACAACACTGCCTGTGCACTTTATTGTAAAACTATTAGCCGCTGTTTGGCCATTTTTTAATATGTAAGCTGTAACAGTTGAACCGTCAGAAAACAGAAATTCGCAGGTTATCGTCTTGGATGTAACCACAACATCCCATTGCACCCTAAAAGAAGTTGAAGAACCTGCCGTTAATGTATAATTTATAGGTACTAACACCCCGCTGTTAACAGAACCTAACCAATCAGCTCCGCCTATACTTATCTTTGTGAGATTTTCCGATATGGCGTTAGGCTCCCAGATTAATCGCACATCTGTTATAGTCATGCTTGATGCGCCGCTTATGTTTTTAAGATTAATCTGGCGCAGGGCCTTGCCTCCTGCTTCAACCTTAAGCACAGTAGCATCAACCTGCAGGTAATTCGCAGCGCCTCCGCCTGTTGTATAATATTCATTACCCCATATTAAAACGTTTGTTTCCGGATTATAATAACCACGCCGCTTAAAATCCTCAACTGCCTTGTATATGCCGCATTGCGCGGCGTTTATCGCCTTTGTCTGATTCTGTTTGACTACCGCAAGATTTAAAGATTCTCTTATAAATGTCACGCTGCTGAATATAAGTATGCCCGCTAAAACCATCAGTACTATGACAAGTATTAAAACAACGCCTTTTTCGTTTTTTACCATAATACGCTTAGTGCTCTATGCTGACTCTCATTACCTCTTCTAATGTTGTAATACCGGTTCTGGCGCGCGCCAAACCGTCCTCGCGCAATGTCCTCATACCGGCTTCCTGAGCGGCCTTTCGTATCTCTTCACTTGACGCCTTAGTGGATATCAATTTTCTTATTTTATCATCTATTACCATAAGCTCAAATATGCCGAGGCGGCCGTGAAAACCCGTATTCTTGCAATATCCGCAACCCTTACTTCTGTAATAGGTATACTCTTTGCCGTCTTCTGTCTCTTTATGCGGCTCTTTACATTTAGGGCATACCGCCCTGACCAGACGCTGCGCCAATATACCAATAACAGAACTTGACACAAGAAAGGGCTCTGCGCCCATATCCAGCAAGCGCGATATGGTGCCTGCTGCGTCATTTGTATGAAGTGTTGAAAAAACCAAATGCCCTGTAAGCGCAGCCTGCACGGCTATATCAACTGTCTCAAGATCCCTTATTTCACCAACCATTATTACATCAGGATCCTGCCTTAATATGGAACGAAGCCCTGCGGCAAACGTAACGCCTGCCTTGGGATTTATCTGCGACTGCCTTATGCGCGGCAGATGGTATTCAACCGGATCCTCAAGCGTTATTATATTTCTCTCTTCTGAATTTATGGTTTGTATGGCAGCATAAAGCGTTGTTGTTTTGCCGCTTCCTGTAGGGCCTGTTACAAGCATAATGCCATTAGGCTGCTTTATCAGTTCCTGAAATGTTGCAAGCACCTCTTTTACAAACCCGAGCTGTGAAAGCTCCAATATAACATTTGCCTTATCCAGGATCCTTAATACGACATTCTCGCCGTAAACAGTGGGAAATGACGCAACCCTGACGTCAATGTTACGATTTTCTATGCGCATCTGCAGCTGGCCGTCCTGGGGCTTTCGTTTTTCCGCTATATCCATCTTTGACAAAACCTTTATCCTTGATATTATGGCTGCCTGCATATTTTTAGAAGGCGAAGAAATCTCGTGGAGAAAACCGTCTATCCTGAAACGTATCCTTAAAGAATCCTCCTCGGGTTCAATGTGTATATCCGATGCCCTGCTTTTTACAGCCTCCATAATAAGAAGATTGACAAATTTTACAATAGGCGCCTCCTGAGCTAAATCCTCAAGCACCTTTGCGCTGACATTGTCAGGCAATTTTATAAGTTTATGTTTGTCTATCGCCTCTAACACATCCTCCATGCTGCCCGTTACCCCGTAATACTGCTCTATGGCGCTTCTTATAGCGCTGTCAGTGGCAAGCACTGTCTCTATGTCAAAACCTGTTTTAAGGCGCAGCTCATCTATAGTGATAATATCCTCAGGGTCGCCCATTGCTACAGTCAAGGTATTTGATATCCTGAAAAGCGGTATAATATTTTTATCCCTGGCTAATTTCTCAGGCACAAGTTTTATTGTGTCCGTGTCTATAAGATAATCTTTCAGGTCCACGAAAGGTATGCCTATTTCATCAGCTACTGTATTTGCAAAATCCTCCTCTGAAACCATGCCATCCTTAATCAATACCTTATCAAGAGTCGCGCCGCTTATTCGCGAATGCTCCTGCGCCTTGACAATCTGTTCTTTAGTAATAAGCCCTGATGACAAAAGTCGCTCAAGAATTACAGCTATGTCTTTCATCCGAGCCACCTCCTGGTTATATCTTCCCATTTCTGCTGCGACTTTAAAATAAGTTCTACCGCCTCCCTTACAGCCCCCTTGCCTCCGGGCCGCTGGGTCACATAATGGGCAATCTGTTTAACCTCAGCCACGGCATTGGGCACTGTTACAGCAAGCCCTGCCTTTTTCATCATCGGCGCATCAATAATATCATCTCCCATGCAGCATATATTTTCATGGCCTATGTTATATTTTTTTAGCAGGTCATAATAAACCTTTCCCTTGTCAGCAACATTCATGAATAAATGCGTAATGCCGGTTTCTTTTGCGCGGCGCTTCACAATCTTTGATTTTTTCGCGGTTACTATGGCTGTTTTTATATCGGCATAAGCCAAAAGCGCCAGGCCCAAACCGTCGTGCACGTCGAAAAATTTCAACTCATCGCCGAAATTATCATAGATTATACGGCCGTCTGTCAAAACCCCGTCAACATCCATTATAAACAGCCTTATCTTGCTTGCCCTCTCATCTAATAACATAAATCACCTCGCATATTCGCTTATACCAACCCGGCTTTTAACAAATCCTGCACATCAACTAATCCCACCGGCTTGTTATTTTTATCAACCACCGGTATCTCGTCAATCCTGTTTTCCTTTAAAATCCGCAATGCCTCTGCTGCAAGCTTTTCTTTTGTAATCGTCTTGGGCGAACGCGTCATCACATCTTTAATCTTACGCAAAGCAATATTTTCTGCGCCTTCAATATGCCTTCTCAAATCTCCGTCAGTAAATATCCCTGTCAGTTTCCCTTTTTTATCCACAACGCTGGCAGAGCCTGCGCGCACGCTTGTTATCTTGACAAGCACATCTTTTACAAGGGCATTTTCCTCGACTATCGGATTTTCAAAATCCTTGCGCATTATATCTTCAACCTTTAAAATCAATCTCTTGCCGAGCGTGCCGCCGGGATGGAAAAATGCGTAATCCGCTTCTCTGAAACCTTTGCGTTTTATAAGCGCCACTGCCAAAGCATCGCCCATTGCAAGCGTCGCTGTAGTCGAAGCTGTCGGCGCCAGGCCCATAGGGCAGGCCTCTTTTTTAACGCCGACATCCAAAATTATATCGCTGTGCCTGGCAAGCGTTGATTTAGTATTTCCTGCAAGGGCTATTAATCTTGCGCCTATTTTTTTGATAAACGGTATAACGCGCAAAACCTCCTCTGTCTCGCCTGAATTTGATATGGCAAGCACAACATCTTCTTTGGTCACCTTGCCCAGGTCGCCGTGCACTGCCTCGGCAGGATGCAAAAATAAACTAGGGGTTCCTGTAGAAGTAAGCGTTGCCGATATTTTTTCGCCTATTATGCCGGGTTTACCCATACCCATTATTACAACGCGTCCTGTTGTGCGGTAAATCGCCTCAACCGCGCGGTCAAAATTTTCATCCAGCCGGCCTGCCAGGTCTTTTATCGCCTCTGCCTCTATCCTAAAAACCTCTTTTGCGATATTTCTGCTTGACATTTTCCACCTCTGAAATTTCCGGCTATTCCGATTTGAAATTTCATCCCGAGCCATCCGCTATTACGAGTAATGGCGAGGGATGTTACGTAGCCAGCAATTTTGTCAACCTGTAAAGCTCGCGGTCTAATACCATCTTTTTCGGCGAATGCTGACAGGCCTTGGTAAAATCAGTAAGCACTATCTGGTCTGACTCTATTCCGATGGCCTTGTCTTTTTGGCCGTTAATCAACGCCTCGACTGCGGCTGCGCCGAAACGGCTGCCCAGAATCCGGTCAAACGCTGTGGGCGAACCGCCGCGCTGGACATGGCCAAGGGTTACATGGCGCACCTCAAAATCTGTATTTTCATGAATAAGCTTGGCGATTTCCTCGGCGCTTGCAACGCCTTCAGCCACAACAACTATCCAGCTGACTTTGCCTTTTTTGCGGCCCTTTTTTATATCCTCACATATATCGTCTATTCTATAATCATTATCAGGCACAAGGATATCTTCAGCGCCTCCGGCAAGGCCTGTGCGTATAGCGATAAACCCGTCTTGCCTGCCCATAACCTCAACAACAAAAATACGCTCCATGCTGTGCACTGTATCGCGTATCTTATCCATTGCGCCAAGCGCGGTGTTGACTGCTGTATCTGCGCCAAGCGTATAATCCGTGCCTGATAAATCATTATCTATGGTGCCAGGAACGCCAACCACCATGCCCTGCCACTCCTGCTGCAATATATGCGCGCCGGTAAATGAACCATTGCCGCCTATTACTATCAGGCCGTCTATCTTATATTTATCCAGATTTTCTATTGCCTTTTTACGGCCCTCTTTTGTTAAAAATCTCTCACTGCGCGATGTCTTTATTATCGTGCCGCCTGCTGTGATAATATTGCTTACGCTGCGCAGGGCCATTGATTTTAGCTCGCCGTCAATAAGCCCTTCGTATCCGCGCATTACGCCGAATACCTCAATGCCCTTGGATACTCCTGCCCGGACAACCGCGCGTATACACGCGTTCATCCCGGGCGCATCGCCTCCGCTTGTAAGCACTGCAATCTTTTTTAACATATTAAGTTCCTATCTCCCAACTTTCTAAGTATTTTTTCTGTTCAGGCGTCAATGTATCTATTTTAATGCCTGTTGCCTTAAGTTTCAGCCTCGCGATTTCTTTATCTATGTCCTCCGGCACGCAATAAACCTTTCTCTTTAATTTTGCGTGATTTTTTCTTATAAACTCCGCTGACAGCGCCTGGTTTGCAAAACTCATATCCATAACGCATGACGGATGCCCCTCGGCAGCCGCTAAATTTATCAGCCGGCCTTCGCCCAAAAGATTTATTTTCTTACCGCCGGGTAATGTAAACTCTTCGACAAATTCCCTTATCTGCCTTACTGATTTACTCATCGCTTTTAATGCGGGTATATCTATCTCGACGTTAAAATGCCCGGAATTCGCAAGTATTACGCCGCTTTTCATTGTTTTAAAATGCTCTTTGCGCAATACATTTATATCGCCTGTAAGAGTAATAAAGATATCTCCTATTCTGGCCGCATCGGCTATCGGCATGACGCGGTAACCGTCCATTGTTGCCTCAAGCGCCTTTAGCGGGTCAACCTCGCATATGATAACATTGCTACCCATGCCTTCTGCGCGCATTGCAACACCCCTGCCGCACCATCCGTATCCCGACACAACAACATTTTTTCCTGCAAACAAAATATTGGTTGCGCGAAAAATACCGTCTATGGTTGATTGTCCCGTGCCGTAACGGTTGTCAAATAAATGTTTTGTGTTGGCGTCATTTACGGCAACAATAGGAAACAAAAGCATATTCTGCCTTTCTAAGCTTTTAAGCCGTATAACGCCTGTTGTCGTCTCTTCTGTGCCGCCTAACACATCCTTTACAAGGTCGCGCCGCTTGCCGTGAATCACGGATATAACATCAGCGCCGTCATCCATTGTAATGTTCGGCTTGTGTTCCACTGCCGCTGTTATGTGTTTATAGTATGTCTTTGAATCCTCGCCCTTGATCGCGAAAACCGGCACCTTCATATATTTAACCATAGCCGCGGCAACATCATCCTGGGTACTTAAAGGATTTGACGCGCACACCCTTACATCAGCGCCGCCTGCTGAAAGCACTTCTGCCAAGTTTGCAGTTTCAGTAGTAACATGCAGGCATGCAGAAAGCCTGATGCCCTTAAGAGGTTTTTCTTTTCTGAAACGCTCTTTTATTAATTTCAAAACAGGCATCTCCTCTGAAGCCCATTCTATCCTAAGCGCCCCCTTTTTTGCCAAACTCAGATCTTTAACGTCGTATTTCACGCTGCCCTCCGCAATACATCTACTTTATCTGTTCTTTCCCATGTAAATCCCTCGCCAGACCTGCCGAAATGCCCATATGCTGCTGTTTTTCTGTATATGGGCCTTCGCAGGTTAAGCTCTCTTATTATTCCCGCGGGAGTCAGATCAAAATTCTGCCTGATTATCTTGTCAAATTTTTCCTGAGAAACCTTGCCTGTGCAATATGTGTCCACAAAAATAGAAAGCGGCTCAGGGACACCGATAACATATGCCAGCTGTATCAGGCATTTCTCGGCAAGGCCTGCGGCAACTATATTTTTTGCCACATACCTTGCCATGTATGCCGCCGAGCGGTCAACCTTTGTAGGGTCCTTGCCGCTGAACGCGCCGCCGCCATGCGAAACAGTGCCGCCGTATGTATCAACCATTATTTTCCTGCCGGTCATGCCTGTATCTGATTGCGGCCCGCCTATAACAAATTTTCCTGTGGCATTGACATAAAATTTTGTATCCTTGTCGATATAATCTTTAAGTACCGGCTTGATTACAACATCTATAATCTCTTTTCTGGCCTTATCAGACATGTTCTTGCCGCTCTTATCAAGCACATCTGTTGTGTGCTGGCTTGCTATTACAGCCGATATAACCTTTTTTGGTTTTCCGTTCTGGTATTCTACGGTAACCTGTGATTTACCGTCAGGGCCAAGATAATCCAATACCTTATTTTTTCTTGTCTCAGCCAGTTTCCTGGAAAGCCTGTGCGCCAGGGTGATAGGCAAAGGCATAAGATCTTCTGTTTCATTACAGGCAAAGCCAACCATCATGCCCTGGTCGCCTGCCCCGCCGCGGTCTACGCCCTGTGAAATATCAGGCGACTGTTTATTTATGGCATTTAGAATAGCGCAGGCATTTCCGTCAAAACCGTATTTTGGGTGCGTATAACCTATATCGTTAACCAAAACATCCCTGCAAATCTTATGTATATCAACATAGGCTGATGTGGTTATCTCTCCGCCCACAATAATAAGGCCCATTGTTACATATGTCTCGCAGGCAACCCTGCCTGTAGGATCCTGCCTTAACACATCATCTAATACCGCATCCGAAACCTGATCGCATACTTTATCAGGATGCCCTTCTGTCACGCTCTCGGAAGTAAAAACAAATTTCTCCTCGCATATCCCTGCCTTTTTCGCCATTGAATTTTCTCCTATTTAAATTCCATGTCCGCTTTTTTATACGACTGCATATCGCCTATATCAAACCACCTGCCGCCTAAAACATATCCGTAAACCGAATCATTATCCTTTAGCCACTTTATATAATTTCCGGATGCATCTTTTGAGTTGCCATCGCCGCTTAAATATTTGCTAAAAAGCCCGAGTTTTTCTGACGGAAAATAATATATGCACGTGGATACAAGCGTGGATTTCGGCTTTTTTGGCTTCTCCTGGAAATCTGTTACCTTACTGTTATCATCTACGGATACTACGCCGTATTGTATAGCCAGTTTCCTGTCAGCAAGATCAAACAACCCCACGCAATTTGGATTTTTCTTTGATCCGGCAAATTTAATAAAATCTAGAAGCCCGGCGTCAAATATATTATCAGCGCCTACAACCAAAAGGCCGTCTTTTACGCCTTCTTTTTTTATCGCAAAATCTATATCGCCTATCGCTCCCAGCCGGTCATCGTTTGAAAAAGTGCCGTCATCAAGTATCTTTATATTAAATGCCTTGTCTTTTTTAGCGGCCCAGGCAGTAAAATTCGCAAAAAATTTATGGTTTGTAACAACATATACTCCGTCGATTTCCCTGACGCGCTTAATATCGTCGAGTATATAATCTATGATGGGTTTACCCGCGACCTCAAGCAATGCCTTTGGCTTATCCAGCGTTAAAGGATAAAGCCTTGTCGCGTATCCTGCTGCAAGTAAAAGCGCTTTCATTTTTTCCGGGCCAATTTTTTCTTAAGATATGTAACGTTATTTACAGGAGTCGGGTCAACATTATTAAGCATCGCAAGGTAGAAACTAACAAAGGCGCCTGTGTAAATAAGCGAAAAAGTCCTTGCCAATAAAGACTTGCCTGTTGAGCGCACCTCGATTATATTTTTTGTTTTTCTCCTGATTAATTCCTTACTGATTTCTATCCTGCGGCTAACCCTGGAATGTTCACTCTTATCGCGTAAAAATATTACCGCAAAATCCTTTGAGATGTGCCTTACGTCTTCCCATCCTGTAATCTCGTTATGATTCATCTCAGGGAACAGTCCGGATAAACAAAGTATCTTGGAATTTTCCTCCAGCTCCTGGCGCCATCTCGTAGCTACGCCCCCGAGAAAATCTTCCGCGGCATATATAATAACAAACTTATTGTATATCTTTTTGGCTATATTTTTGGCTATATTATTTTTAAACCCGGCCAATACACCTATCGCTTCTTTTAACTGGTTGGCCTGATTCTTTATAAGGCCTATTCTTGATAAAACAACCAGAGGTATAACGCTCATATAACCTATGGCTGTCCTTGGTGGAATGCCTGCGGGTATTAAAATACACGGTATTTTATCCTGCTTGCAAATGGTCTTGAGCCTTCCGCCTGAAGTAATTGCTATTATCTTGGCGCCTGTTTTCTTTATCCGCCCGTAGGCGCTTATGGTCTCTTCTGTGTTTCCCGAATAGCTGCATACAAACGCCAGGGTTTTTTTGCCCACAAAAGCAGGGATGTCATAATTGCGGTTTACAATTACAGGCGCACTAATATCAGCTGATAAATATGTCTTTACTATGTCCCCGCCTATGGCTGATCCGCCAAGGCCGGTAAAAAAAACGTTGTCAAAAATATACGGCTTGTATTGGCCGGGCAAATCTATTCTAGCGGCTATCTTTGCCGCGTCCCGGCATTGCCCGGGCAGGCCCAGCAGTATATCCAGCATATTTGACCTGTCAAGTTTCCTTATTGACTTTATATCGCTTAAATCTATCATGCAAACCTCATTCAAAAAATTCCGGGATAAGCTTTTTAAGCTGATGCCTTGCAAAATCCTCAACCTCTTTACTTGTTGAAAATTCAAGGGCCTTTTCCGCTATTTTTTTTGCGTCTTCAAAGCTTACTGAACGTATAATCTTTTTTATCTGCGGTATGGCAATAGGGCTCATGCTGAATTCGTCAAGCCCAAGGCCAAGAAGTATAAGCGCAAAATGCGGTTCCCCTGCCATCTCACCGCACATCCCGACCCAGATATTATTTTTGTGGCCTGCGTCTATTGCCATTTTAATAAGCCGTAAAACAGCCGGATGCGACGGCTCATACAAGTAGGCTATCTTTTCATTAACCCTGTCAACCGCCAGGGAGTACTGTATCAAATCGTTTGTGCCTATGCTGAAAAATTTAACCTCCCTGGCTAATGTATCCGCGATTATAGCGGCTGACGGTATCTCTATCATGACGCCTACTTCTATATTTTCGTCAAAATCTATTTTTTTGCCTTGCAGTTCTTTTTTGCATTCCTCAAGAATCTTATTTGCCTGGCGCACCTCTTCTACGCCTGAAATCATAGGATACATTATCTTAAGATTGCCGTGCGCTGAAGCCCTTAATATAGCCCTTAGCTGCACCTTAAAAATCTCAGGCCGCGCAAGGGAAAACCTTATAGCGCGCCATCCTAAAAACGGATTCATCTCATACGGAATCTCAAGGTGGGAAACAAATTTATCCCCGCCCAGATCCATGGTCCTTACAATAACCAATCCGGGTTTTGTGCGCTGCGCCACATCCTTATACGCCTGATACTGCTCTTCTTCGCTTGGAAGGTTTTTTTTGTCAAGATAAAAAAATTCAGAGCGGTACAACCCTATACCGTCTGCTCCGTGGGCAATGGCAGATTCAACCTCTGACGGAAATTCTATATTAGCACCAAGGCCAACCTTTACGGAATCTTTCGTCTGGCACGGCAGGTCCTTAAGGTTTAAAAGATCATGGCCTGTTTTTTCCAATCTTTCTATCTTATTTAAATATTTATCCTGCGTCTTTCTGTCAGGATTTATTATTACAGCGCCGCTTGAACCGTCAATTATCAGCAGGTCGCCGGTTTTAGTCTGTTTTGTGACATTTTCAAGGCCCACTACAGCCGGTATCTCAAGTGACTTTGCCATAATAGCCGTGTGAGATGTCCTGCCGCCTATATCAGTAACAAACCCTAAGACATTCTTTTTATGCATGGAGGCGGTATCGCTGGGCGAAAGGTCATACGCGACAACAATAACTTTATCTTTCATGTCCAGAAGCGAATCCTTGCGCTTGCCTATAAGATTTCTCAAGACCCTTTTGCCTACATCCTCGACGTCGGAAATCCTTTCTTTTAAATACTGATCTTTGATTTTAGAGAAGACCTTGGCGTAATTCTTAAGCACGTCAAGAAAAACATATTCCACGGCAAGTTTTTCTTTTTTTATACGCGATATAACTTCCTCAATAACCATCCTGTCTTCTAAAACCAAAAGATACGCGCCGAATATCTCGGCATGTTTTGAATCCATTTCCCTGGATATCTTCTCCTGAATCTTCAATATATCAGAACGGGTTTGTATCAGGGCTTCTTCAAAACGGGCTATCTCATAAGCAATATCCCGCTCTTTTATCTTTCTCTTTGGGATGGAAAATTCTTCGTTATCCAAAAGAAATACCTTGCCTATAACAACGCCCGGAGACGCTGGTATGCCGCCAAGTGAAATCTGAGGAATATTCTTTATCTTTTTATCTGTTTTTTTGTCTGACATTTTCATAATCAGTATTTATCCAGTTCGCCTGTAAGAAGCGCCTCTAAAGCATCCATGGCCTCGTGCGCATCTTCTCCTGAAGCGGTAATGTAAACTGCTGAGCCGTATTCGGCAGCAAGCATCATTATGCCCATTATGGATTTGCCGTTTACCTTTTCGCTGTCTTTCTGGACAACTATATCGGAATCAAATTTATTGGCTATCTGCACAAATATAGCCGCCGGCCTTGCGTGAAGGCCCTGCTTATTTTTTACTTTTACCTTTCTTTTTATTATCATTATTATTTCTTCTGGTCTTCTTCCTTGATTATACTCAGAATATCTTTCGCTTCAGCCGCTTTCTTAAGCGACTCTCTTACAAATTTTTCTTTTAAAAGCCGCGAGATCCTGGCCAATGCCTTAAGATGCGGGCCGGCGGTATCCTGCGGAGCCAAAAGCAAAAAGAATATATGCGCGGGCTCTGCGTCCAGCGAATCAAAATCAATGCCATTTTTTGATATGCCAAACGACGCCACAAGTTTCTTGACGTGATCAGATTTTCCGTGAGGAATGCCTATACCTAAACCTATGCCTGTTGAACCAAGCGATTCTCTTTCCATAATTATATCAAGAATAGCGTTCTTGCCCTTTGATTCAATATCGCCTGATTTTATAAGCAGGTCTAAAAGCTCCTTGATTATTCCTTTCTTGTCTGTTGACTGTAAATCCGCGCTGATTGCTTTGGGATTTAAAAAATCCATGGTTTGCATGTTGCGGCTCCTTCGGTTGATGGTTAATATAAAATCTTTCGTTTGCTGCGTTAAAAAAGGCCCTGTTTTGCCACTCGCGATATATTGCAAAACAGGATCATACTTTTTGTCTAGATTTTTTCTTACTGGACAAAAAGTATGGAGCGGGGGACGGGATTCGAACCCGCGACTTCAACCTTGGCAAGGTTGCATTCTACCGCTGAATTACCCCCGCGGTTTTTTTAGATGGTGCGGATGGAGGGATTTGAACCCCCAAGGGTTTCCCCACCAGCTCCTAAGGCTGGCGCGTATGCCAGTTCCGCCACATCCGCGAAATTTCCTGCTATCTCGTGCTGAAATTTCGCCCCGAGTCACACGGTATCACGTTTAATGACGAGGGACAAAACACAATAACTTCTATGCCCCTCGTCCCGAGACATCAACATGTAAGATGCTTGTGGCGAGGGACTCGGGACAAATTTCGCAGCACCCAATAGCTAGCGAAATTTGGTACCCCCAACAGGGGTCGAACCTGTGACCTTGACATTAAGAGTGTCCTGCTCTACCAACTGAGCTATGGGGGCGCTAATGCTTAAATTGAAATATTATAATAACATATAATAGCATTAGCGTCAAATTATTTTATATGGCGCGCCTGGCCCGATTCGAACGGGCGACCAAGTGGTTCGAAGCCACCTACTCTATCCAGCTGAGCTACAGGCGCTCTAACGATTTATTTTTTTCAAACACACCATCAATAAACTGATGGCGGCAGGTGTTATGCCTGATATCCTTGATGCCTGGCCCAGGTTCAGGGGTTTAACTGCCTTAAGCTTCTCACGCACCTCCCTTGATAATGCATTTATGCTGCCATAATCAAAATCCGGGCTTATTTTAATCCTGTCAAGCTGCCTGAATTTTTCAACCTCTTTTTCCTGCCTCTTTATATAACCGTGGTATTTTACATTAATCTCCACCTGAAGCGCGGCATCATCTGTAATGTGGTCACCGTCGCCGGTTTGCCTTAATTGAGAATATGTTACGCCCGGTTGCCTTAAAAAATTCTCAAGCCGCTGTAAACGAAGCCGTTGAATCTCTTTATCTATCGCGGATTTTTTCGCAAGCACACCCTGGTGCCTTTTTTTACTAATCAGCCCAATACTATAACCTATACCGGTAAGCCGCAAATCAACATTGTCCTCGCGTAAAATCAGCCTGTGCTCTGCCCTTGAAGTAAACATCCTATACGGCTCTTCAGTACCCTTTGTCACCAAATCATCTATAAGTATACCTATGTATGCCTGATTTCTGCCTAAAATAAGCGGCGATTTTTTTCTGATTTTTAATACCGCGTTTACACCTGCCATAAATCCCTGCGCAGCCGCCTCTTCATAACCTGTTGTGCCGTTTATCTGCCCCGCAAGATACAAACCGCTTATCAGTTTTGTCTCAAGTGTTGCAAAAAGTTGAGTTGGTTTTACCATATCATGTTCAATGCCGTAACCAAACCTCAAAACCTTTGCCTTCTTTAAACCATCTATGCTGTGAATCATCTCAAGCTGGACATCTTCAGGCAGGCTTGTTGATAAACCGTTAATATAAATCCTGTCTGTGCCAAGGCCTTCGGGCTCTAAAAAAAGTTGATGCCGCAATTTATCGGCAAACTTTACAACCTTATCCTCTATCGACGGGCAATACCTCACGCCCCGGGCCTTTATCTTACCTGAATAAAGCGGCGAACGGTCCAGGTTGCCTGTTATGATTTTATGTGTTTTTTCATTTGTATAAGTAATGTAGCATGGCACTTGCGCCTGCGGCAATTTTTTCGTTGTAAAAGAAAAAACCAGCGGTTTATCGTCTCCATTTTGCGCGCTAAGAGCGCTGTAATTAATTGTTTTTTTGTCGATGCGCGCGCAGGTGCCTGTTTTAAAGCGCTGCATGCTAAAACCTATTTTAAACAAAGCAACCGACAAATCAATTGCCGGAGCTTCGTTAATCCTGCCTGCGGGAAAATGTTTCAGCCCAATGTGCACTACGCCGTTTAAAAATGTGCCTGGCGTAATTATTACTGCCTTTGCGGTAATTTGTTTATTATCTATAATTTTAACCCCTGTTATCTTTTTATTTTTTATTAGTAAATCAACAACCTCTGCTCCTAAAATCTTAATGCCTTTTTGTTTTGTTAAAACATTCTTCATGTAAAGACGGTATTTTTCCATATCCACTTGAGCGCGCGATGAACGCACAGCAGGGCCTTTGCTTGCATTAAGCAAGCGGTACTGTATAGCTGTTGCATCTGTGGCGCGGCCCATCTCACCGCCCATTGCGTCAATCTCACGCACAAGCTGGCCTTTGGCAAGCCCGCCGATAGCAGGATTACACGACATAGCGCCAATGGTTTCTACGCTCATAGTGATAAGGCAAACCCTGCACTTCATTCGCGCAGCTGAAAGCGCAGCCTCAATCCCAGCATGCCCGCCGCCCACAACTATAATATCATAATCGTATTTCATAACCCTGCTATTATACCAAATTTAACGACCATTTTAAAGCAAATTCATTGTAATAGACAATGCGCCTAAACTATAACGTGAGCGTGTTTGCTCTAGCTTGCCAGCCGCAAAGGTGGGGTTGGAGCAAAACCTAGTTTGCGCGAACGGCCATGGTTCCTTTGCCGCCTGTTATTACGTGCTGCGGCAAAGGAGAGCGAGCGCAAACTTGGAGTCCCAAAACCGACGGTGGCGGTTTCGGGACGCTTTTGCGAAATGCCCCGCCGAACGGCTGGCAAACGAGTATTCCGCGAATAAAAAAACCCGGGAATCACCGCTTGTAATCTCTCCCGCCAAGGAAGGAGATCTACGAAACAGCTTACCCGGGCTTTATTCCAATACAATCTGTACTAAAAGTATACTTTATAAAAGGACCTTTGTCAATAGATAAAATCTACATTTTGTTTTTCCTAACATGATTCTAGTATTAAAACGCCTACCAAATTAATTGGTAGGCGTCCCTTGGGCTATATTTTGTTAAATTTTTAGACGTTTGGCCAAGGCCTCGTATTCCTCCCAAATCTCTTTAGGCAGGCGCTCACCGAACTCCAGGAAAAATTCTTTGTGGCCTTTTAACTCTTCTTTCCAATTATCCACATTGATAGATAAAAGCTTGTCTATTGCTGCCTTTGTGATATCAAGGCCCTTTTTATCTATATCTTCGGGATTTGGGATATATCCTATCGGTGTTTCTTTAGCCCCAACCTCACCTCTGCAACGCGCAAGTATCCACTCCAAAACACGCAGATTTTCGCCATACCCAGGCCAAAGGAATTTACCTTTATCGTCTGTCCTAAACCAGTTTACATGAAATATCTTTGGCGCAGGCAACATCTTCTTGCCCATGCCAAGCCAGTGCCCAAAATAATCAGCCATATTATAACCGCAAAAAGGAAGCATTGCCATAGGATCCCGACGAACCTCACCCTGTTTTCCAAATTGCGCAGCAGTGCGCTCTGACGCCATTGTGGCTCCGACATAAACACCATGCTGCCAATTAAATGATTGATAAACAAGCGGCATAAGATGTGCCCTTCTGCCTCCGAATATAACAGCTGCTATAGGAACGCCGTGATGATGTTCAATTCTGAATGATGCTGTAGGGCATTGAGACATAGGCGCTGTAAAACGACTGTTAGGATGAGCGCCTTTTATAATATTACCGTCTTTATCCTTTAAGCCAGGTTTCCATGGCCTGCCTTGCCAATCAGTGCCTTCTTTTGGTACCGGGCCATCTCCATCCTCCCACCATACAGTCATGTCTGGCTTTAAAAGAACGTTTGTAAAAATCGTGTTTTTCTGTACTGTTTTTACTGCATTGGAATTTGATTTTGAATTTGTGCCAGGTGCCACTCCAAAAAATCCTGCCTCAGGATTTATCGCCCATAACTGGCCGTCTGTATCAACACGCATCCATGCAATATCATCGCCAACAGTCCATATTCTATAACCTTTTTTCCTCAGGCCTTCCGGAGGAATAAGCATGGCCAAGTTTGTCTTGCCGCATGCCGAAGGAAACGCTGCCGCAACATATCCTATGCGGCCATTCGGCTCCTCTATGCCCATAATAAGCATATGCTCTGCCATCCATCCCTCTGTTTTTGCTATATGTGAGGCAATCCTCAAAGCAAGGCATTTTTTCCCCAAAAGCACATTGCCGCCATAGCCTGAGCCAACGCTCCATATCGCGTTGTCTTCCGGAAAATGCAGAATCAGCCGTTTTTTTATATCAAACTCTGCCTTTGAATGCAGGCATTTTGTAAATGTCGCATTTGATTTTTCCAACTCTTTTAAAACAGCGCTGCCCATACGCGTCATAATACGCATATTCAGCACAACATAGATACTATCAGTAAGCTCAACGCCTATCTTTGAAAAAGGCGAACCAACCGGCCCCATTGAAAACGGTATTACATACATGGTGCGGCCCTTCATGGATCCGGAAAATATTTCGCCTGCCTTTTTATACGCGTCAGCCGGCGCCATCCAGTTATTGTTCGGGCCTGCGTCTTCTTTTTTACTTGTGCATATAAATGTCAGGTTTTCCGTACGCGCCACATCGTTTATAGCAGTCCTGTGATAAAAACATCCTGGCAGTTTTTTATCATTAAGGCGCGTGATCTCACCTTTTGAAGCCGCCTCATTTTCAAGTAATTCTTTTTCGCGCAAAGACCCGTCTATCCATACAATCTTATCGGGTTTACATAGTTTAGCGCATTCATTTACCCAATTCTTAAGCTCTGTGTTTAAAGTCATATTATTCTCCGATTATCTTAATTAAAACTCTTTTTCTCCTCTGTCCGTCAAATTCTCCGTAAAAAATCTGCTCCCACGGCCCGAAATCAAGCTCACCAGCTGTTACGGCAACAACAACCTCCCTGCCCATGATTGTCCTTTTTAAATGGGCATCGCCGTTATCCTCGCCTGTTAAGTTATGTTTATATTTATCCTTGCCGTATGGCGCAAGCTTTTCAACCCATTGCAAAAAATCCGCGTGCAAACCGCTTTCATTATCATTTATAAAAACACTTGATGTTATATGCATGCTGTTTACAAGACACAGGCCTTCTTTTATAGCGCTTTTTCTTAAAGCGCTGCGCACACGGTCTGTAATATTTACAATATCATACCGCTTGGCTGTATTAAGCTCTATATGCTCTGTATACGCTTTCATTTTTTTAAATTAATTTTTTGCGGATATCATGGGGAATCTGCTTAGGCTTAAAATCCCTGTCTATACAAACCACTATTGTCCTGGCCGCGGCTATTATTTTTCCAACCTGGTTTTTTATCTGATTGGTAAATTCTATTTTTGCAGCGCCTATACTCTCAATGCGCGCGTCTATGTCAAGGATATCTGCGTAAAATGACGGTGATTTGTAATCTATCTCCTGGCGCGCCACCACAAAAAGCAGGCCTTCTTTTGCAAGCGTGCCTATAAGCACGCCTTTTTTTTCAAAAAATTCCGTGCGCGCCTCTTCCAGAAATTTAAGATAATTGGCATAATAAACAACCCCGCCGCAATCCGTATGATGATAATAGATTCTCTGCTTCATTATTTTTTACGCCTTTTTTCTGTTTTTTTTATTCTTTCCCAGTTGGAGATAATTTCTTTCGCGGATTTAACCTTAACATTGCCAAACACATGAGGATGCCGCCTCTTTAATTTCTTTATCAATACATCTATAACATCCTCTATATCAAACCTGCCTTCTTTTGAGGCCAGCTGCGAATGAAACATAACCTGAAGCAATATATCGCCTAACTCCTCCTTCATGTGCTCCAGCTTATTGCTTTTTAAAGCATCAATAAACTCTTCTGCTTCTTCTCTAAGATACGGTATAAGGCTTTTGTGCGTTTGCTTTTTATCCCAAAGGCAGCCTTTTGGGCTATGAAGAACCTGAAAAACATTTTTTAATTCTATGAATTTTGTGCGCCCGGGGCTTACCATATGCCGTTTTCAACCATAAAACAGGCATTATGCCTGACATTGATCCCGGCATCCTCTGCCTTTTTTATGGCAGCGGGTGATTCTGATCCAGGCTGCATCCAGATCTGTTTTATGCCAAGTTCTATTGCATCCTGAACAACTTTTTCAGTAACCCCTGGAGGAACTATTGTAATAATCATATCTATGGAGGCATTAATATCCTTTATGCCCTTGTATGTCTTTCTGTCTAAAACCTCTATGCCTCTGGGGTTTACGCCTGTTATATTAAAACCGGCCTTTATCAGGTCCCTGAATATTTTAAACCCGAATTTTTCTGTTCTGTCAGAAACGCCTATAATAGCTATATGTTTTTTGCGTATATCTTCCATTTTGAAATAATATTATACCATATAAACATATATATTCAAGACATTTTAAGCGAAGGGTTTGCCTATCTGCACAGGTAGAAAAAAGGGCACCACTGACAACGGATGGGATTTTCGCGGTCTGAAACAAAGGCGCAGTCCTGGCTGACTATATCGGCTAAAACAGCGCCAAGGGCTTTCATATAAACCTGCATGCGTATATTTTTATCTGCCGGCTGCAAATCGCAGTCAAAAAGCGCTTCAAGCCTTAAATTTTCTTTCGGGCCTTTTATAAAATAAAGCGCGGCGTCAACCTCTTTATCTTTATAGTTATTATCATTTGCCACCAAATAATAATATAACGGAAGCTGAAAAGATTTTATTGACTTTTTCAATACAGCCCTTGAAAAACCGGCTGCCTCTATGCCAAGAACATCCGTTGAAGGCATCACATCGGTATCGCCTGTTTTATAATCAAGTATGAGTATATCCTTATTCTCCAACATGTCAATCCTGTCAACTATTGCCTTAAATTTAAATGCGCCTGGCTTAAATTCTATCCTTGACTTAAACGTGCTCTCAAGGCATAAAACCTCTTCTGCGCAACGCTTTGCCTCATTATCAAGAAAACTGTTCATCCTTACGTCAAGAATCTCCTTAACAAGAAAAGCGTCGGATTTCATCTTCTTTTTAAACTCGCTGTCAAATTTTTTATCAAGCAGATCAAAAAACGCCTTTCTAAATTTACTGTCGATAACTACGGGCTTATTGAGAAACACGGAAAACGCCTGCTGAAACAATTCGTGTATAAACACGCCTATATCCGCTGCTTCAGGCTCATCCAGAGATTCAGCCCTTTCTTTAAGGCCTAAGACATACTGGTAATAAAACCGCAACGGGCAGTGCAGGTATGTATTTACGCTGGAAGCCGAATATTCAAGGCCTTTTAAAAACTCTATTACCTGCGGCGTTTTTTCTATTTTTATGCTCGGCGCTATAACCTTTACGTTAAAAATCGCGCGCGGGGCATCTATAACATTCAAAGACCCGGACTTTTTCTGTTTTTCCCATATAAGCTCCTCTACAAACCTGCTCTTTTCTTTATCAGGGGTATCCTGATATATTATATGAACCTTGCTAGCCCCTGCTATAAGGCGCCTAAATTGGTAGCGCTGTATCTGTTCCTCTTTTTCAAGGCTGTTTAAACCAAGCCCCACCATAACCTCTCTTGGTATCAATGGCTCATATATCTTAAGGCTCGGCAGCACAGATTCGTTGGCATCAATAATCAAAACATTTTCAAAATTAAGCGAGCGCGTTTCAAAAAAACCCAAAACCTGCAACCCTTTAAGCGGTGAGCCGGCAAACCTTATCTTTTCGCTGTCAAGCTTGTTTATGAATATCCTGAATATATCGTCTTTGGAAAATCTTTCATCCTTAAATGAAGCGTTACTAAGTTCATCTGCTATTGAAAAAATCTTATCCACCATCGTGACATTTAAAGGATAGCTCTGCAAGTGGCTCTTTTGTACCAGGGTATTTAAAAAAGCCTCGAGGCATAAAGAAAAATCGCCAAAACTGGATATGTCCTCCCATTGCATAAATAAAATCTGATGCAGCTGATTTAAGGCATCTTTAGTCTCCACGCGGCCTGCATTTATATCCGCCCTATCCATTGCCTTAAGGGTTAAATCATAAAGCTGGCTGCAGGCGCTTATATCCTCGAGTTTGACGAACAGGCTGCCTCCCAAAGTTGTTTTTTCCATACCCAGCAGGACTTCTTCGATTTTATGAACAAGCACCCTTACTGCCGACTCATCACGAAAAACCTTCAGGTTTTTTACCAGAGGATGAAGTAATACAGCCAGGTAATCTTTTGCGTAATAATCATTTTTATTCATGGTCTCCTGCGCCCTGAATATACACTTAAACAAAGAATAAACCGAACTCCTGTTTAAAGGATACCCCATCGAAACATTGAAATCACCGATGAAACCGTGAATTTCAGAAATCAGCGGTAAGACATTCTCAGGCTCAGGCAGCACAACAACTGTTTTGCCTGGATTTTTGACTTTTTTAAGAATCTCCCTAACAATACAGGCCTGGGAATGCACATCAAATCCGGCGTATATTGAAAAATCAGGCGCAACCCAGGCAGGGCTTTCCTGCTTATGCTCTAAGCTCAATGCTTTATATATATCCGCTATGGCCGGCCACTCGGCCGGGTTACCATGAAATATAAGCGCTGCCTTTTGACTTTGGTATAGCTGTTTTATTAACTGCTTCTCTGCTTTTGAAAGATAAAAAAATCCACAGAATATTATATGATCGAATTCCTCAAAACCCACAAAGCCTGCGGCTTCTGAAGCGCGCAAATACATCAACCCTCTTGAAAATGTATTTTTTTCAATAAGAGCGGCGTGATAGGCCTTTCTTATCTTAATAAGGCTCTGAAGCAGCTTATTTATATTTTCCGGCACATCGTAGCCGATTTCCGCGTTAAACTGTATATTACCCAAATGTTTTTCCTCTACAGCCTCCAGATCCATTTGCTCTATAAAACTGAGGATCTCTTTTGCCCAGACCAGAAACTGTGAAAAGTTTTCCCTCCCCTTTAATATATCCGGGGCTATGGTTTTGGCTATATTATATATAAGGAAACAGGCCTCCAAATCGTTGATATTTGAAAAAACGCCGCTTTTAGAAAGCGTATATTCTACAAACTCGTCCATGGAAAAAAATCTTGGAGGGAAAAAATCATTTTTAATTCTTCGCGAAAGCTCTTTTTTAAGAAATAAAGCCGGCCTGTGGCCTCCGAAAATAAGTGCAACCCTTGATATATCCTTGCCCTTCTTTATAAAATCGTTTTCCAGAAGCGCGGCGAGCTCTTCTATTAAGTTTTGTGAAAAATCAAAATTAATTACCCTGTTCAAAAGATACCTCTTCTGCAGTTAAGCTATCAAGGTACAAAAGCACACCTTTGACCATGCGCCCGGGATAGATATGCTTAATGATATTGACGTATTTCACAACCTGTGCGCGATAGTCGTCTTTTAAGCCTTCATCGCCTGTACTTTTATAATCTATAACGATAATTTCTTTTTTAGAAACTATGAGCCGGTCAATCCTCTCTGTATCGCCAAAAGAATTGACAACATCTTTCTCCAAAAAAACATCAGCGCCTTTTGTATAAAAATATTTTCCCAGGCCCTTATCATTAACAATACGCCTCAGGCAGGATTTTATATCTTTAAAATCTTTTATAAAAACAAACTTTGCAGCTGTCTTTTTAAACGCAAGATTTAATGTCAAATCCTTGTCTTGGTTATCTAAGTTCCCTACAAAAGAAAGCGCATAATGTAGTATGTTGCCTCTTAAAATACTGTCTCTGCCTTTTAGAATATTGTCCTGACGAAATTCTCTTTTAATGAAATCTATAAGATCTTTATATGCGCAGCTTGGAATACGGATAACGCTATCTTTAGCGCCGTTATCTTTTTTGACGCATTGGGCAGTTAGCTTTGCGCCTATTTTTATTTTATCTTCTGTAAAAAGTATTTGGGCCAGGTTAAAACTTGTCTCAGAACCCTCAGGCACAAATACATAAAGTTCATCGGCTGCCCTTGTCAGCGCAACATAAATATTATTTATCTCGTCTATGAAAGATTTCTTGTATTCGTCCTTATGCACCTGCTTTAAACGTTGCGAGAAATCCGCGTATTTCCTTTTTATGCGCAGAAGGCTTAAAGAAGTATCGTTTTCAACAACTATCTCCCGGCTTACCTTGACATTCATGGTAAGCATCGGTATTATAACCGCCTTAAACTCAAGGCCCTTTGCCTTATGCACGGTGAGAATCTTTAATGAATCGCTTTCAGCGGCATTTACATACAGCTTTTCATCCTCGCAGTCCTGGAAGAATTCAAGAAAATCAGATATACCCGCGCATTCCGACTCCTCTTGTTTTATGAGTTCAATAAACCTCATAAAAAATCCCTGTTGATCCGAAAACTTTTCAATTACTTTAAACCTGGAGTATATACTTACCACCAGCTCATATAAAGGCACAAATCCCACGCTTTTAAAAAATTCCTCGAAAAAACGCTCCCATATGCCGGTAAACTTCAATCTGAATTCTTTATACAGGTAAATATTATTCCAGTCAGGCGCCTGACGCAGGCCAAATATAAAATCCCTGATATCCTGCATAGGCACGCCTGATGAATGAGAAAATATGTCGCCCAGAATAAAAGACGCGAATGAAATATTGTCTATCGGCGAATTAAGAAATTTGAGGAAGCTGACTATCTCTTTTATATAATAATTTTCTTTTATATTAAGAGTATTCTCAGATTCAACGGGAATACCCCTCTCAAGAAACCACGATGTAAACATCCCGACATCATCGTTTTTCCTGGTGAGTATGGCTACCTCGCCAGGCGCAAATCTTTTTCTTAAATCATCCACGGCCCCATATAAAGCTGTTTTAAGGCCTTCTTGTGAAGATATCTTCTCAACGCTCACATATCCGCCAACAAGCTCATCAGCGGATTGCTGCCCGGAATCTTTAAACGCGCTCAATATTTCAGATATATCTTCTGCAGACAAATCCGCTTTTATCTTTTTAGCTGACTGAGCCTGTTTTAAAAATCTTTGAAGGTTGTATTCGGAAAACAGATTATTATTAAAATCTACTATATTTTTTCTGCTTCTGTAATTTTTTGCCAGGGATTCCTGCGTAAGGTTAAAATCTTTAAAATGGTTTTTTACCAAATTCATCAGCCCGGCCTCGCCGGCTCTAAAACGGTATATGGCCTGTTTTCTATCTCCTACATAAAACAAAGACCCATCGGAGGAAAGCGCATTCTCGACCATCGCAAATATATTTTTCCACTGCAACACGCTTGTATCCTGAAACTCATCTATAAGAAAATGCTTAAATCTGGCGGCAAGGCGGTAATAAAGTTCAGGCAGGGCAATGGATTTTTCGTCAAAAAGCCGGCAGGCGTTTTTATTTAAAGCCTCAAGAAACAACACATCCTCGCGGCCTGATATATCCTTAAGAATAACTGACAAAGCGTCAAATATATCTATGTAATAATTAAATGAGGATAGCGATTCCAGCTCGCACAGATTTGCGATTACCTTTCTTAAATCAGACCACAATTCTATGGTTTGGCTTGAAACATGAGTGCCTTTTCTAGCAGGAAAATCCGGCCTTTTGAAAAAATCGGATATATCCTCTATACCGAATCCGTTTTCGTTTTCTTTTAAAAATGAATCCAGTTTTTTAGCAAATGCGGAATTGGTGCCTTCGGGAAGTTTTTTAACCAACTTGCTGTTAAGCTTTAGTATGTCTTTTTTACAGGCAATAATATCTTTCGGGGTGATATCATTGCGCGCAAAATCCTTTGAATACTTATTGCTTTTTGAAAATAACGACTGCATCCTTAAGTATATACTCTGCTTGGGAAACCAGCCGCTTTTATTTTCTATATACAAATACTGGTTCAAAAAACGCTTAAAAAGCCCTAAAACAGCTTTATCTGTGGCAGCCTGATCTATAAGTCTGTCAAGGCTAAAGCTCAGATAATCCCGGTAAAGTTCCTCTGTCTTAAAATTCGCCGAAAGCCCGAGTTTGAAAGAACATCCGTAAAGTATGGAATTTATAAAACTGTCTATTGTCTGCACCTGGAAAAAATTATAATTTCTTATAATATAATCCATTGCAGAACGCGCCTGGAGGTTGCCGCTTAAGGCCTCTTCTTTTAAAAACTGGAGTATCCTGGCCTTCATCTCCATAGCGGCTTTATTGGTGAAGGTTATGGCAAGTATTGTATTTAGCGGGATTTTGTTGTTTTCGCGAGGTAAGCCCAAAAGAAGCTGTATATACCTTTTGGAAAGGCAATACGTCTTTCCTGAACCTGCGGATGCCTCTACTGTATGAACTTGGGGAAATTTCACTTCTTTGCTTTACCCTGGGCTTGAACTGCCTCCATAGCCTTCTTAATATCTTCTGGATCACCCAGATAATAATGCTTAATAGGTTTTGAAACTTCATCTAACTCGTATACCAGCGGGATGCCTGTGGGGATATTCAAATTTACGATTTCGGTTTCGGATACATTATCCAGGTATTTCACCAGAGCACGCAGGCTGTTGCCATGAGCTGCTATTATAACGCGTTTGCCTGATTTGACAACAGGCGCTATTGTTTCGTGCCAGTAAGGAAGGAACCTGGCAACAGTATCTTTAAGGCATTCGGTTAAAGGAATATCCTTAGGATCCATATCCTGATAAAGCGGGTCATTCTTAGGTGAACGCGGGTCATCGTTCTTTAACGCAGGCGGCTGGATATCGTAACTTCTTCTCCATATTAATACCTGTTTTTCCCCAAACTTAATAGCCATCTCTGCCTTATTTAATCCCTGCAGCGCGCCATAATGCCTTTCATTCAGTCGCCATGAATTTTTAACAGGAATCCGCATCAAATCCATTTCCTCAAGCACTATCTGCAGGGTTCTTGTAGCCCTTTTTAATACAGAGGTAAAGGCTATATCAAATACAAAACCCTCTTTCTTTAAGGCAGCACCGCCTTTTTTGGCCTCTTGGACGCCTTTAACAGAAAGATCCACATCTGTCCAGCCGGTAAACCTATTTTCCTTATTCCAAACGCTTTCTCCATGACGAAGTAAAACTATTTTATACATTTATACCCCCCATGCTATCAATTATATAGTCGTTATACTATTATGGCAAGAATTATCTATGAAATAAAAAAGGCCCGGCATTGTATTAGCGCCGGGCCTCATATACATCCGAAATTACACTTTTCGTACGTTTGTTGCTTGTAGGCCTTTTGGACCCTCTTCGACTTCAAATTCAACTGCTTGTCCTTCAGCTAAAGATTTAAAACCTTCGCCCTGGATCGCATTGTGGTGAACAAAACAATCCTTACTTCCATCATCAGGCGTAATAAAACCATAGCCTTTCTGATCGCTGAACCATTTAACTTTACCTAGTGCCATTATCCGCTACCTCCTTCCGATTAGAATTTAGCAAATAACAGCAGAAAGAAAAAACGCAAGGCGAATTATTTCTTGACCTTGCGGTTGTAAACTTCTACTCGCCTATTTACTATGGTGTGTATTATACGCTAAACCCAACTTTTTGTCAAGTAAAAAATTACAAACTGGCGCTTAATTTCTTTCTTACTTATTTAAATAAACCTTTGCTTCCGCGACAAGCTCGGCAATCAGCTCTTTCACTGACACTATTTTATTGATCCTGTAAGCATTGCTGCCGCACATAGTAAAACCTTCATTCAACTGACCATGATACGCATTTAAGAGCGCTTTGGCTATACAATAGTTAACCTTCTTAAAATCACAGGTAAACAGGCATTTGTATTCGCACGTAAAAACAACACGTTCACCTTTGATTATCTTCTTTACAAAATCATTGGAAATAACCCTGCCGGGCATGCCTACCGGGCTTTGGATAACCACGATATCCTCTTCTTTTGCGTCTATATAGGCCTGTTTATATTCCATAGACGCGTCGCATTCATGGGTGCAGACAAAACGTGTGGCCATCTGTACCCCGCTTGCGCCCAGGCGCATAACCCTGGCAATGTCTTTACCGTCAAAAATTCCTCCTGCTGCGACAACGGGTATTTTTATTTCATCGTGTTCGAATTTACGCACAACTGCCAATACTTCTTCCAGTATTTTATCCAGATAAACATGCTCTTTATCTTCAAGCTCGGCTAAACTGTATCCTAAATGCCCTCCTGCCAAGGGGCCTTCAACCACAACTGCATCAGGCAGCCGATTATATCTTCTCTGCCAGGTATTACAGATGATCTCCGCTGCGCGCGCAGAAGATACTATAGGCACCAACTTTGTCTTTTTGTTTTTAATCAAAGAAGGCAGCCTTAACGGTAAGCCTGCCCCTGAAATAATCACATCCACCAATTCGCTCTGGGCCGCATCCACTAAATCATCATAATTAGTAAGGGCGCACATGATATTTACGCCGAACGGATTTTTAGTCATGGCCCTGGTTTCGCGGATTATATTAACAAACTCTTCCCGCGAACGCATCTTATAATCACGTTTCTCGTCCATGCATTCTTCGCCTAAACCTACCGAGGCAATAACACCAAGCGCCCCCTGGCTGGACACAGCCGAGGTTAACGAAGATGAAGATACCCGTACCCCCATGCCGCCCTGGATAATCGGAAGTTCTATTTTTAAATCGCCTAAATATAGACTCTTAAACCCTGCTTTCATGAAAATTCCGGATCCTTCTAATTTTTGGTTATCTATTATATCAATTTTGGCCTATTATGGCAAGTATTATCTATCCTGGAAAATCAAATCCCCTGAGAAATCATAGATAACCTTGCTAAAAGGTATGACGTAGTGGACTCGGCCCCCTGATTAAGATTAATATACCCTTCTCCTAAACCATCATAACATCCGCCTGTGGCCCTGTCATAAACAACCTGTTTTAAGCTGTTATCGCCTAAAAACCAGTTAAAAGCTTCATGCATAAGCTTTTTATAAAAATCCTTTCCGGTTATCGAATATGCCGTAGCAAGAGCGCAAACCATCGCCGACACATCCTCCGGTTGTTGATCAAAATAGCGGCGCTCTCCATCCTTATGATGCCAACCATCCTGGCCTATTGGCGCATATATACCGTTGATAAAAGTCTTGCCTATCAAAAAATCCAACGTCTTGATGCCTATATCCAGGTATTCGGTGTTGCCGGTATGTTTATGCCCCAAAATAAGGGCCTCGGGCAAAACAGCATTCGAATAAGTCATATATTTTTCAAACCACTGCCATCCTTCAGAAGATACGCCCCGATAAAGCGATATCAATCTGTCGCAATGAGTGACTAACAGCCCATTTAAATTTTTGCCTTCAATCTCCTGAATATTTCTTAAAAGCAGGCAAATCCCTTTTGCGCAAAAAGCGGTTGACCGCGGAGATTCAAACATCTTATATATTTTTAATCTTTTTTTTAATAAAGAAAGGGCTTTATTTTTTACGGCCTCCGGCATGTAATCGGCTGCGGCAACAACCGCCAATGCCCAAATAGCCCGGCCATTAGCGTCATCAAGATTATCCTTTTTGTTAAGCTTGTCATCTATTGACCTGTCAGGCCTTACATAATTACAAAACATGCAATCTTCGCCTAAAACAAACTCGATAAAACATAAATATACATCTATACGCTTGAGCAATTCACTTTTCTGTTTATCAGGATAAACCGCCTTAAGCACTCTTCCTGATTCACCGTAACATAAACATGCGACTATCATAGCGCGCGCGTTATCATCGAGCGTATAGCCCGATGAAATATCCGGCAAAGATAATCTGGCAAATTGTATAATCCCAAAACTATCTGTCAGGCGAAGAATATGATTAAGGTTAACGCGAGGTATTTTCTTATGCTCGCTTACTTCGGCAATATCGCTGGAATATTTTGAGAATAATTTTGAATACTCAAGGGCGACATTTTCCCATGTCATGTTGCGGGTCCTGAAGTACGCGTTCTTTCCAAACTGCTCTCTTAAGGAAGGATCTTTTAAAAGCTTAATGATAGCTTCGGAATAAGAACCGGGGTCTCTGAAATTAACCAATATGCCTGCCTCCGAATTGCTAAGCTCTCTTGCTTGCGCAAAAGGAGTGGAAATTACCGGCCTTCCCGAACCCAATGCATAAGAAAATGTCCCTGAAACAGCCTGATTCTGATCAAGGGAGGTTGAGATATAGATATCCGCGGCCCTTAAAAAATAAAGGAGCTCATCCACGGAAACATATTCATTATAAAAATTCACGTGGGAAGAAAGCTTAAGATCGTGAACCTTCTGAATCAGGAATTTACGGTAGCTTTCTCCTTCTTCTTTTAGGACATTCGGATGAGTAGCCCCCAGAACTATATACAAAATATCCGGGCAGGCATTAACAACTTTGGGCAGCGCCTCTATTACATATTCAATCCCCTTGCCTCTGCTCAATAATCCGAATGTAAAAAGTATTACTTTCCTTGAAAAACCTAAAGCAGCCTTAGGTTTTACGCTGGAGGCATAAGGCGCAGAATGGATACCGTGAGGAATCACTGAAATTTTTTCTCCGGATATTGCGTATTCGCTAATAAGGATTTCCCTTGAAAGATTAGTCATCACCACTAATCCGCTTGCTTTTTCAGCTATCAAGCGGACTGTTGTTTTAAGCTTATCGGCAGGCGATGGCAAGACACTGTGAAAAGTCACAACCGAAGGTTTTTCAAGCGCCGCCAGGAAAGAAATAATATATGAGCCGTATTCTCCTGAAAATATACCAAATTCATGCTGAACGTTGACAAGTTTAACCTCTTTTATTGCGTTAATATTTTTGGCAGTCTCAATGTATTCCTGCCTGGAATACTGATTTATTTGAAAAATGACTTTTTTTGAATAACGGTAACGCGATATATCGTCAATATTAACCGCGACAACCCTTGACTCAATGGCAGGTTCAAGTAAATCATCCATCGCAGCCGTAAGGTCTGCTGTAAATGTGGCTATACCGCATTCCCTGGGAGGAAAAGTAGACAGATAAACTATTTTTGTGTTTTCTTTTAATTTTAACGGGCGGGTATCAAATATCATTTTTCAATTCTTTTAAAAGCTCATCAATATCCACGGATTTAACGGCTATAAGCTTATCAGCCGCGCCGTAATAAATATACAATCTTGCGTTTTTCTGGATACACCCTGTGGGAAAAACCACATTATTAACATCCCCTTTCTTCTCCCACTCTTCAACCGGAGAAAACAAAGGCCTCTTCATACGGCCTATAATCTTTGCAGGGTCCTTAAAATCTAATAACGCAGCGGCCGCATGATAAATCCTGCCTTCATTAAAATTCTCTACAGCATGGTAAATCATCAACCAGCCGTCTTTTGTTTCAATAGGCGGGCATCCACCTCCCACATTCCTGTTTTCAAACCTGTATTTAGGTTCAAGCAGAACATGCTCACCCAGATTTTTGAGATACTCTCTCCAATAATTATCTGTAAGTTCTTTGAAATCATTGAAATATGCTATCTGTATTCCCGGAAGAATGCGGTGCACCAGAGCAAATTTGCCGCTGATTTTTTTAGGAAAAATAAAAACGTCTTTCTCCCATAAAAGTATATCATTGCCCTGCCTGTCCTTTATATATGACTCGAACATAAAATATTTCTCTGCCATTTTTACCTTTGAAAAACCAAAAAGACGCCCGGCCTCAGCGTAAGAAAATCGCGGGGAGATAATGCCGTGTTTTGTAAAATTAACAAGATCAGTAGTTGTAGCGTAGGCAAAAAGCGCGTTTTTCCCGTCGTAAACGGTATAAAAAATATAATATATTCCGTCTAGAAAAACAATCCTCGGGTCTTCTACGCCGCTTTTTTCGTAATCATATTCCGGAAAAAGAACCGGCTTATCAAGCCTTTTTACAACTTTATTGTCAATCAACTGACAATAACCTATTGACGAAATCATATCGCCGCGCCTTACGGCCCGGTAAAACATATGCGTTACGCCATTTACCTCAATACAGGCAGGGTTTAAAACCGCCTGGCTGTCAAACTCATTCTTGGAGCTCTCAAGTATTACACCTTCGCTTCTGACTTTAACCATATCAACCTTTCTTGTTATCCGAAAAAAATGGGACGTTGGAAGTAACTATCTTATTGTGAGGATTTGGGGTGGCTGACGGGATTCGAACCCGCGACCACTAGATCCACAATCTAGTGCTCTAACCAGCTGAGCTACAGCCACCAAATTCAGCGAAGCTGAATTTGATCCTGTTTTGCAAGCTA
>Ga0210017_1000051_pt1 | contig 77315 bp, 73 predicted proteins | sample CryGeyCG2014_020_FD_183966 | JGI IMG/M metagenome (GOLD analysis project Ga0210017, IMG submission 183966) | Groundwater microbial communities from aquifer - Crystal Geyser CG08_land_8/20/14_0.20 (SPAdes) (version 2) | ecosystem: Environmental > Aquatic > Deep subsurface > Groundwater | place... | reverse complement strand
AAACTTATTGAAATACTTGCCAAACATACAGGACAGAAAATTGAAAAAATTAAACAGGATATGGAAAGAAACTTCTATATGTCAGCGGAAGAAGCAAAAGAATACGGGCTGATTGACGAGATAATTGTAACCAGAAAGACATAATATGACTAACCTGAAACAGTCAGGCGGATTATATAAATGCATATTTTGCTCTAAAGGGAAACCGGAGGAACTAAAACTTGTCGGGAAGAATGGAATATATATCTGTGAAGAGTGTATCTATAACTCTTATGACCTGTTGACAAAAATTGTCAGGCATGAGCAAAAACAATCTATTTCGCTTTTACCAAAACCTAAAGAGATAAAAAAAGTGCTTGACGACTATGTCGTGGGGCAGGACCGTGCAAAACGCATACTGGCAGTGGCAGTATATAATCACTACCGGAGGATAATTGCTTCAAATAATAAGGCTGAAGATGTTGAACTACAAAAATCAAATATCCTGTTGGTCGGTCCAACGGGTACCGGAAAAACACTGCTCGCAGAAACTCTTGCTAAATTGTTGCATGTACCTTTCACGATTGCAAGTGCTACACCGCTCACTGAAGCAGGATATGTGGGTGAAGATGTGGAAAATGTTGTCCTGCAACTCCTTCAGTCCGCGGACTATGATATAGAAAAAACAGAAAAAGGGATAATTTATATTGACGAGATAGATAAAATTGCACGCAAAGGCGGTTCACCCTCCATAACCAGAGATGTCTCCGGAGAAGGTGTCCAGCAATCATTACTTAAAATTATTGAAGGCGCTATTGTAAACGTTCCCCCTAAGGGGGGCAGAAAACATCCACAGCAGGAATTTATAAAAGTTAATACGAATAACATACTTTTTATCTGTGGCGGAACATTTGACGGAATAGATAAAATCGTAAATTCAAGAATCGGCAAGAGCGGTTTGGGTTTCGGCACCGAACTGAGGTCTAAACATTCAGATAAATCTACAGACAGTCTGCTGCAAGCCATACAACCTGAGGATTTGGTACAATTTGGTTTGATGCCGGAATTTGTCGGCAGGATGCCCGTAACAGCTGCTTTGCAGAGTTTATCCGAGGATGACCTGGTAAATGTCCTGGTTGAGCCAAAGAATTCAATAGTAAAACAATATAAGAAAATGTTTGACCTGGAAGGCGTGGAACTTATATTTACAGACGAGGCCCTTAGAGAGATTGCCCGGCTTGCAATCAATCGGCGGCAGCGGGCCAGGGGACTGCGGTCAATAATAGAGGAACTCCTGATTGACATAATGTATGAACTGCCGGGACAAACTGACCTCGTTAAATGTGTGGTTGACATGGAAACGGTAGCAAAAATTCATCCCCCTCTATTAGTCTATAAAGAGGAAAGGAAAATAGCATGATTGAAAATTTTAAAAAACAAATAAATATTCCACAGAAGTTACCGCTTCTGCCTGTACGCGATGTCGTGGTATTTCCGACAATGGTAACCCCTCTTGCTGTCGGAAGAGAAAAATCCGTTAAAGCAGTTGAAGATTCAATGTCTCAACACAAACTGATATTCATCTCTACCCAGAAAAAAGTCCAGGTTGAAGACCCGGCCCAAAATGACATATACGAAATCGGTATAATTGCAGAAGTATTACAGCTGTTGAAAATGAGCGACGGCACGCTCAAGGTACTCGTTGAAGGCATTAAGCGCGGCAGATTATTATCTTTCAAATATTTACAGGAAAAAAATTATGTGGAAGTTGAAGTGGAAACCATAGTTGAGCAGGAAGAAGAAACGCCTGAACTTGAAGCATTAAAACGCGAAGCCCATAAAGTTTTTGCCCAGTATGTGAAAATCAATCGCAGACTACCATTAGAAATCTCCGCCGCCATTATTAATATTGAAGACTCTAGCAGGTTATCAGACATAATTGCCTCGCACCTCACGATTAAATTGCATGAACGGCAAATACTGCTGGAAACAATTTCTCTCAAAGAACGCATGGTAAAAATCGTTGAAATATTAAACCGTGAAATAGAAATTCTAAACATTGAACGGCGCATACAGGGTCGTGTAAAGACACAAATTGAAAAGACACAGAAAGAATATTATTTAAGCGAACAGATGAAAGCGATTCAGAAAGAACTTCACCAGAAGGACGATTTTGCAAAGGAAATAGACGAACTGCGGACAAAAATAAAACAGGCAAAAATGACCAAGGAAGCACAGGAAACCTCAGAAAAGGAATTGCAAAGACTTGAAAAAATGATGCCGTTTTCGCCTGAGGCAACTGTTATACGAACATATTTAGACTGGTTGATAAACCTGCCGTGGGCAGTGACAACGCAGGATAACTTTGATATAAAACGTGCTGAAGCAATCCTGGAAGAAGATCACTACGGTCTAAAAAAAGCTAAAGAGCGAGTGCTTGAATACCTGGCTGTCCTGAAAAGAGTTAAAGATTTCAAAGGGCCTATACTGTGTTTTGTCGGTCCTCCCGGGACCGGTAAGACATCCCTCGCAAAATCCATTGCCAGAGCCCTGGGAAGAAATTTTGTCCGTGCCTCGCTGGGCGGTGTGCGGGACGAAGCGGAAATACGGGGACACAGGCGGACCTATATCGGTTCACTGCCCGGAAGAATTATTCAATGGATGAGAAAAGCTAAATCAAAAAATCCGGTATTCCTGCTGGATGAAATTGATAAAATGGGTATGGATTGGCGGGGCGACCCATCAGCGGCACTGCTGGAAACGCTTGACCCCGAACAGAACAATTCATTTGTTGACCATTATCTTGATGTTGAATTTGACCTGTCAAAGGTTATGTTTATAACAACCGCTAATACCGTGGACTCAATACCACCCGCACTCGTTGACAGACTTGAGATTATCCGTTTCCCCGGCTACACGATGGATGAAAAAATAAAAATCGCCCAGCTGTTCCTCATACCCAAGCAGTTAAAACAGCACGGTCTAACCGAAGAAAACGTTAAGATTACTACTGAGGCGATTAAAGAAATCATGCAGGACTACACCCGGGAAGCGGGCGTGAGAAACATGGAACGGGAAATAGCAAGTATATACCGGAAGGTTTCAAAAGAAATCGCTCTCCAGGAGAAGGAAAAACTTATAACCATTACAAAGAAAAACTCAAACAAATATCTTGGAATACCGGAATTCTACAGGGAAAAGGTTTCACCCAATGATGTCGGTATAGCAACGGGACTGGCCTGGACAGAACATGGCGGAGAAACACTTACGATTGAAGTCCTGATGCTTAAAGGTAAAGGGAAATACACGTTGACGGGTAAATTAGGCGAAGTTATGCGGGAATCCGCACAGGCGTCGCTTTCTTACGTGCGTTCCATTTCCAAATTACTGAATATAAATGAAAAAATCTTTAAAGACAGGGATTTTCACATACACGTTCCTGAAGGCGCTATTCCAAAAGACGGACCTTCTGCGGGCATAACGATTGCCACTGCAATCGCATCTATTGTAACCAATAGACCCATAAAAAAAGATTTGGCTATGACCGGTGAAATAACTCTCCGCGGTAGGGTTTTAACTATAGGCGGGTTCAAGGAAAAAGTTATTGCCGCATATCGGGAAAACATTAAAACCATAATCTTCCCTGAAGGTAATAAGAAGGACTTAAAGGAAATACCTAAAAAAATACAACACGAAATGAAACTTATGCCTGTAAGACATATGAGTGAAGTATTTAAAATAAGTTTAGAAAAATTCTCTGCAGAACGGACTAAAAGGGAAACAGAGCAAACATTTCCTGAAAGTAAACCAGTTCATACACCCGCTTATCAATACACCAAAAAATCAACAAATTGAAGGGAGTTTCTTATGAAGAAATATTTTTTATTAACCCCGGGACCCACCCCCATACCTCCGGAAGTGGCTCAAAAAGAGTCGTTACCAATCCTGCATCACAGGACCTCTGAGTTCGGTGAAATTTTTAATGAGGTTATTGAAGGATTGAAATATGTTTTTCAAACGAAGGAGGATTGTTTCCTGCTCTCTTCTTCCGGGACCGGGGCAATGGAATCGGCAGTGGCAAATCTAATAAGCCCGCAAGACGATGTTTTAGTGGCGAGTTGCGGTAATTTCGGCGACAGGTGGGAAAAGATATGTAAAATATACAAAGCGAACGTGACAAAAATTGATGCCGAATGGGGAACTGCCGTCAATCCGCAGGAGATAAAAGATAAACTTGAGAAAAACAGGAACATTAAAGCTGTCTTTACAACTCATACAGAGACTTCAACCGGTGTAGTAAATGATTTAAAAACCATAGGTGAGATTGTCAGTAAGACATCCGCTGTTTTAGTCATTGATGCGATAAGCGGGCTTGCCGGCCAGCCATTGTTCAAAGACGAATGGAAACTAGACGTAGTCGTTTCGGGTTCCCAGAAAGGTCTTATGTGTGCACCGGGATTGAGTTTTATTGCTATAAATCAAAAAGCCTGGAACCTGGTTGAAAAATCCACATCGCCAAGATTCTATTTTGACTACAAACTGATGAAAAAATCAATACCCAAAAAAGAAACACCTTTTACGCCTGCGGTAAGTCTGATAGTTGCCCTGGCGGAAGCGATAAGAATTATAAAAAAAGAAGAACTTGAAAATATATTTAAGAACATAGAAAAACTCGCTAAAGCAACCCGTGCGGGAGTAAAAGCGTTGAACCTGGACCTGTTTGCAAAAGAGGAAGTTGCCTGTAATGTCCTGACAAGTGCGAAATTGCCCGATAATATTGAAGGAGACAAACTCGTCAGTGCTCTTCGTAAAGAATTCGGTATATCCATTGCCGGCGGGCAGGATAAACTTAAAGGGAAAATTTTCCGTATAGCACACATGGGATTTATTGACCAGTTTGACGTTATAGTCGGCTTAAGCGGTATTGAGACTATGCTGAAAAGGGCAGGACACAATATAACTCCGGGTAAAGCGGTGAGTGCTTTCAAGGAAGTTTTATGAACAGATCATTATTAGGCAAACAGGTTAATAAAGAATTGATTGGTGAGCTTAAAAATAATACGCAAGCTCTATTGTCTTTTTTGCAAAATAAAAATGATGGAACAATTGTTTATGCCTTGGAAAAGATGGGAAGGTTGGAAAATACCTATAGCAAAGAGCCTTTATTAAGTCTATTAAATAATCAAAACGAAAATATCAGGGCGTTATCAATAAAAAATCTTGCTAAAATAGGCGATGTTTCTCTTTTACCTACTTTTGTTAAATATGCTCGTTCAGACGAGAGTACAGAAGTTAGAAGAGAATCTGTTTCTGCGGTTGGTAGATTAAGAAATGAAAAAGCAATCCCGGTTTTAATTGAATTTTTGAAAGACAACGATCCAAAAGTGGTGATGCAGGCAATCAGGGGGTTACTTGTATTTTCTCAAAGGGAAGAAGTAAAAAAAGAACTCAAAAAGTTAATTGACCACCCAAATGAATTGATTAAAGAGGTTATAAATAAAGAAGTAAACGGCGTTCAATATAAATCAAATAACTCTCAAAGGCATGATGAGTTTCCATCTTCATTAAAAAATACTGTTGTGCATGGAGATGTTCAAGAAATACTAAAGCATGTGCCAGATGAGTCTATACACTTAACATTTACTTCGCCACCATATTATAACGCAAGAGATTATTCAATTTATCAAAGTTATAATGAATATTTAAAATTTTTAGAAAATACTTTTAAAGAAGTGCATCGCGTTACTAAAGAGGGTAGATTTTTTGTGCTTAACACTTCGCCGATTATTATACCCAGAATAAGTCGAGCACATGCCAGTAAAAGATATCCCATTACTTACGACATACACCCATTGTTAGTAAAAATGGGTTGGGAATTTATTGATGATATTGTTTGGTTAAAACCCGAAGCGTGTGTTAAAAATAGAAACGCTGGCTTTCTTCAACATAGAAAGCCACTAGCATACAAACCAAATGCAATAACAGAAATGTTAATGGTTTATAGAAAGAAAACTGATAAGCTAATTGACTGGAATATTCAGCAGTATAGCTGGGACAAGGTTAAAAAAAGTAAAGTGCTAGATAAATACGAAACGACAAATGTTTGGCGTATTGATCCGACATTTGATAAAATTCATAGTGCTGTTTTTCCGTTAGAATTGTGCAACAGAGTAGTTAAGTATTATTCTTTTATTGGTGATTTAATTTTTGACCCCCTTGCTGGTAGTGGCACGCTTGGACGAGCGGCATTAAATTTAAATCGCCACTTTTTTCTCACCGAAAAGGAATTAAAATATATTGACAGAATTAAGGAAGAATTAAATAAAAGCAGAAATTTATTTAGTTTAAAAGATAGTCAATCAGGTTTTGTTGACCTTGAAAACTTTATTAAATCATTTAAAGGAACAATATGACAATAACAGAACAAGTTGCAAAAAACATAATCAAAAAATTGCTTAAAGGTGAGGATTATAGAATTGAGGTTGTAACTCTAATAAATGCTGGGTTTTTACAATTTGCAATCGATTTTTTCAAAAAAGTTGTTGATGCAAAACTCAAAAGCAAAAACATAACAGTTGATTGGTATAAAAAGGAATTTCTTAATCCCGATTTACCGGCTCGAGACATTGCGATCAATTCTGGATTAAACGAAAAGACAATCCACAATATGTTTAATTCCTCAACAAACAAAAAACAATTAAATAGCCGAAAAGTTGAATGGGTTGAATTAAGAAGTGATGGTGGATTTAAAAGATTTGAGACTGTTCTATACCATTTAAAAATTCCGCACGGCAAATTGCCTGAAAATATTGATAAAAAATTAGAAGTTGCGTTTAGGGAAATTTTTAAATAAAAATACAGGGGAGACCTTATGACAAAAATTTTAATGACATATTCCAGCACAGAAGGTATGGAAAAACTATTAAACAACAGTGAATTCAAGATTGATGTCCACCCGAAACCTTCACCCGAAGAATATTTAAAAATCGTAGCCGGTTCGGATTACGATGTCTTGCTTCTGCGTTCCGAGGTAAAAGTTACATCCGATATAATAAAAGCCGGAAAAAATTTAAAACTCATAATCCGCGCAGGAACAGGTGTTGACAATATTGACAGTAAAACCGCTACGGAGTATGGAGTGATTGTAATGAACGTCCCCGGCGGAAACACTATCTCAGCGTGTGAACACACAATCGCTATGATGCTCGCTCTGGCAAGGAACGTCCCCCAGGCGTCAGGTTTATTAAAAACAGGTGTATGGAAAAAAGAAAAGTTTTTAGGCACAGAACTGCAGGGTAAAACCCTGGGTGTAGTTGGTCTGGGACGCATAGGCAGGGAAGTTGCAAAACGGGCACAGAGTTTTGAAATGAGAATTATTGGCTATGACCCCTTCGTATCGGAAGATTTTGCTAAAACAATCAATATTGAACTTAAAACTCTGGATGAATTGTTCGCTGAATCCGATTTCATCACCCTGCACGTCCCAAAGAGCGACTCTACAAAATATATGATAAACTCTGAAACCATAAAAAAGATGAAGGAGGGTGTGAGAATAATCAACTGTGCAAGAGGCGGTATTATTGACGAAATCGCGTTGTGTGAAGCAATAAAATCTGGTTATGTAAAAGGTGCTGCGATAGATGTGTTTGAAAAAGAACCGGCACCCCCGGACCACCCGCTTTTCAAATTAGACAACGTAATAGTTACCCCCCACCTGGGAGCATCAACCGAAGAAGCACAGGTAAAAATAGCACAGGAAGTAAGTGATATGATACTGGATTTCTTTACAAATAACATAGTGTGCAACGCTATCAATATGCCTTCAATTGACCGTGAAACCTACAAAAAGATAAAACCATATTCAGACCTTTTAGAAAAAATGGGACTCTTACAAGCCCAGTTGATAGAAGGCGGTATTAAGGAAATTCTGCTGCAATACAATGGTGAAATATCCCGGTCAAATCTTTCTGTCCTGACACTCTCATACTTAAAAGGACTGTTGAGCCCTATACTTGACATAAAGGTAAACTTTGTCAATGCCGGTCTCCTTGCAAGAGAACGGGGTATAAAAATCAAGGAAATAAAAAATGAACAGGCAGAGGATTTTACTTCGTTAATAGACGCCAAAGTGATAACCGATAGTGAACAGTTGAATGTCTGCGGCACAGTGTTTGCAGACCAGTTTCCAAGAATCGTCAATTTAAGGGATTTAGATGTGGACGTCAGACCCCAGGGATGTATGATAATCCTTGAAAACGCTGACACTCCGGGTATTATAGGTACCGTGGGAACAATTTTAGGTAAAAACAAAATAAACATAGCTAATATGCAGGTCGGCCGCAGACAATCTGGTGGAGATGCAATCACAATAGTAAATGTAGATACCTGCCCTTCAAACCAGGTAATTGACGAGATAAATAAAATCAAAGGTGTAAAGAAAGCCAAATTTGTCCAGTTGTAAAAACATGTTCGCAGTAAAGACTGAAAATCTGACAAAAATATACCGCAGAAGTCATTTAGGTAAAGTATATACCACTGTCGGGATAGAAAATTTAAATCTTGAAGTCCGGGAAGGAGAGATTTTCGGACTTATCGGATTAAACGGCAGCGGTAAAACCACGACAATAAAACTTATACTGGGGTTACTTTTTGCTACTGAAGGAAAGATTAGTATCTTCAACAACCCTATGCCCGACAGAAAAAAACTGGCACTCATCGGATACCTCCCGGAGATACCGTATTTTCATAGATTCCTGACAGGTGAAGAAATATTAAAATTCTACAGCGAATTATCAGGCGGCATATCTAAAAACCGCATTAATGAAGTTCTGGAAGTAGTCAATTTAGGGACAAATATTAAAAAATTCGTTAAAGAATTTTCCAAGGGAATGACACAGCGGCTTGCCATTGCCCAGAGTCTGCTCCATAACCCGCCGCTGTTAGTCTTTGACGAACTTATAAGCGGGCTTGACCCGCTGGGTGTACGGGAAATGCGCGACCTGGTGATTAACCTGAAACAGACAGGTAAAACCGTATTCTTTTCATCGCATCTAATTTCAGAAGTTGAGAAAATCTGTGACCGTGTCGGCATAATTCACAAGGGGGGACTGATTCGTATAATTGAACAAAAGGAATGGCAGTCCAATAATTTAGAAGAAATTTTCATAAACACAATCAAATGAAGATATATTCCATAATAAAATACACAGTAACCCAGAATATCAGAAACAGGATTTATTACATACTTGTAATATTTGCTGTTGTGCTGATTTTTGTAACCGCTCTTTTTAGTGTCCTGGGAGGTGAACAACCTACACGGATAATACTTGATTTCGGTCTGACATCAATAGAATTTTTTGCTCTACTGCTTGTAATATTCAGCGGAGTAAGTCTGATACTTGAAGAAATTGAATCAAAGACTATATATCTTGTCTTAATAAGACCGATACCAAAATGGTATTATGTAATCGGCAGGTATTTAGGACTGCTTTTATCTGTCTATCTTAGTATGATTCTGATGTACGGGATGTTAATATTAATTCTTTTTTATAAGGGCTGGGCCTGGGACATAAACTACGTATATGCAGTTTTATCAAGTTTTCTCAAGATAGCTATCGTGGGTTCGCTGGCTGTGTTTTTTTCATTATTCTCCACATCATCTATGGCGTCACTCGTTTTTACTTTTTCAATATGGATACTCGGACATTTCAGTCCAGAAATTATGTTTTTAATCAAACGAATAAATCTCCTGCCCGGGAAAATTGTTATGAAAGTTTTATACTACATAATACCGAATCTGCAGTATTTCAACTGGCGTGATTACATCGGTGCGAATGTTCAGCCTGCTAACTGGATACCCCTGGCTTTAATATACGGTATTGCCTACTGTGCTGTCTTTTTATGTTTGTCAATAATGCTTTTCAACCGCAAAGAAGTGTAATGTGTTTACAAGAATTATACTACTCATCTCACTAATAATCGTTTTAATATCCCAGACATACCTGAGTGAAAAATTTGTATTCCCTTTCAAAGATGCTGATATAACGCTGCCTGAAAACAAACTCCCCTTAGAAAAATATTTATTACTTGACCTGACAGGAATTGTCTTTGGCATGAGAAAACTTGCGTCAGACATAGCGTGGATACAGGTCTTGCAGTATTATGGCTCATCTGAAGAAGAATGCGATGAAGGCGAAACGGAACACGGTCATTCCCACGAACACTGCCATCATGGAGCGGATTATGGTAGAGGCAAATATTATGACTTATTGAAACTATGCCAGCGGGTTGTCCGGCTGGATCCATATTTTAACTATGCATACCTTTATGGCGGTGCTTCATTAGCATGGAACTTAAATCGGACAGATGAAGGGCTTTTATTACTGGAAGAAGGCAGGAAAAGAAACCCTGAATACTGGCAGTTTTATCTATATATAGGCGCAATTGTGTACAAAAAACAAGCCCAGTATGAAAAAATGGTTCAACTCCTTGAACGCGCATTAGCACAACCCGATTGCCCTCTAACAGTAAAAGCAATACTTGCAAATATTTATAGTAAGGCAGGAAATTACAGACGTGCTCTTGAAATATGGAGAGAAATCTATGAGTCCGGTGAAAGTGAATATTACGAATATTCACAAAAACAAATCAACAAACTCCAAACCAAAACTCCCAGATAAATAACGAATTTTATTCCATTTCTCTTGCTTGACAAATTAATATTAAAGTAGTAAACTTAAATTGTAAGATGGGTAATAGTAGGGAGGGTTATGAAAAACAAAAGTAAGTTTATCGCAGTTTTTGGAATGTGTATTTTGTTTACCGGGATTTGTATGGCAAATGGTGGTGGTTTCAGCGGCGATTTTTCCCAGCCGGGCGGCGCGGTATATGATAGCAGCTATGGAGACTGTGCTTACGATATAGCAATAGATACTATTACTGGTGGTGGTCCTTATATTTATGTCGTAGGAGAATCGTCAAACGGTATCGCAGGTATAGATTACTTAACGATAAAATACGATGCAAACGGAAACATGTTAAACTCAGTAACGCATAACGGCACAAAAAAATGACTATGCCAAGGGTGTTGCGGTGGACAAATCAGGCAATGTTTATGTCACGGGCTATACAAATAACTATTCAAATGTTAAATGCCTCACAGTAAAATATAATTCATCTCTGGTGTTCCAGTCGTCTGCGGTATTTGATATCTCGAGTACAAAAGGTAACGGTATTGCAGTAGATAATTCAGGCAATGTTTATGTTGCGGGCTATTCAAATAATGGTATGGATACTGATTACCTCACACTAAAATACAATTCATCGCTTGTGCTACAATCATCAGCGACATTTGATAGCGGGTCTTATGAAGAGGCTACTGATATTGCGGTGGACAATTTTGGTAATGTCTATCTTACCGGAATCTCCAATATTTCGGAAGATAATCTCATAGTAAAATACAATTCATCGCTTGTATTTCAGTCCTCAGCAGTATTTGACAACGGGACTGATAACTGGGGCGAAGATATTGTGGTGGATAATTTGGGCAATGTTTATGTTACAGGAGATTGGTGCACGACATTGAAATACAATTCATCGCTTGCATTTCAGTCTTCAGTAACATTTACCGGCGGAGGTGTTAACGCTGCTTCTGGTATAGCGCTGGACAATTCGGGCAATGTTTATATAACAGGCTCTTCGGACATCAGTGGCTCCTATGATTTTCTCACGGTAAAATACAGCTCATCTCTTGTATTTCAGTCCTATGCGTTATTTGACAGTGGGTCCCCGGACACTGCCTACGGTATTGCGATAGACAGTTCAAATAATGTTTATGTTACCGGAGTGACCGATGCTAATTTTCGCACAATAAGACATACGCCGGCTGCGTTTAGTATCGCGCCGGTACTCTCCTGGACAGGCGAAACAAACTATACATCTGACGGGCTTGACCCCCAAACAGGGACTTCAACGACAACATTTATATACCGTGTAAAATACACGGATGCTGATAATGACACACCCGCAGACGGTTATCCAAAAGTTTATATACAAAAAAATGGCTCAGACATCGTTGGTAGCCCGTTTACAATGACTGCCGCGGACGGTAATCCATGCTCTGCTGGAAGAATTTACACAACTTCAACGACACTCCCCGGCGGTACTGATTTAACATACTATTTTGCAGCATACGATATCTGGAATGCTACCGCTACAGGCGACCCAACAGATCCACCAATTGACGCGCCTGATGTTGCTAATAACGCACCGACTTTAGACTGGACAGGCGAGACAAACTATACATCTGACGGTCTTGACCCGGAAACAGGCGATTCAACAACCACATTTGTCTATCGTGTAACATATACGGATATTGATAATGACGCGCCGGCAAACGGCTATCCGAAAGTTTATATTAAAAAAGGCGGTACAGACATTCAAGGTAGCCCGTTTGCAATGACTGCCGCGGACGGTAATGCGTATTCTGTGGGCAGAAAATATATATCTTCTACGACACTTAGTGGCGGAACTGATTACACATACTATTTTGAAGCATATGATTTCTGGAGCAGTTCTGCCTCGGGTACACCAACAGGTCCAATTGACGCCCCAAATGTAGAATCACCCACTTTACTTGAAATAAATCCTACAAGTTTGAATTTTGGTGAAATACCACCGGCAACAACAAAAACACTGACATTTACAATCTCAAATACTGGCGGCGGGACATTAAGTGGGACAATAAATGACGACAAGGATTGGATAAGCACTGACAATACAACTTTCAATTCTAATAGCGTTACTGTATCTGTTACAGTAAACACAACTAACCTGACACCCGGGGCAGAATACACCGGAACAGTTTCAATAGATTCAGACGGCGGGAATGAGACTGTCAGTGTTAGCGTAACCCCTACCTGTGTAATTGTATTTCCGAACCCGTTAAGTCTATCTTCGGGAAAATTACTTAATTTCTGGGGGTCAGGTGTTCCAAACTGTGAAATAAAGATTTATACATTGAGTGGTTCACTTGTCAAGACATTAAAAGAAATAGAAGGCAAAGACAAAATATACTGGGATGTGACAAATGAGAACGGTGAAAGAATTGTCAGAGGAATTTATTTATATACGACGGTAAATCCAAAAGAGAAAAATGTCGGCAAATTCACAGTGGTGAGGTAGAGAACTGCAGGAGGAAAAATGAGAAGAATTATTTTATCAGCAGTAATTATTTGTTTAGTTACAGTCACTTTAGTCTTTGCTTCAGGAACCGGCACTGTCGGCGGAGATTTTCTTAAGATAGGTGTAGGTGAAAGGGCGGTTGGTATGGGAGGAGCGTTTTCAAGTATTGCAGACAATGCCACGGCAATATACTGGAATCCCGCGGGACTATCACAACTTACAAAGAGGGAACTTTCAGGTATGAAACTTGATTATCTGCTTGATATTGACGGCGGGTATTTGAGTTACGCACATCCTGTTTCAAAAATAGGTGTATTCGGATTTCATACATCATTTTTAACCTGTTCTGATGTGCGCAGGGATGAAAATGCCACACGGCTTGACGAATTCACAAACGAGCAGAAATCTTTTACATTGAGTTATTCAAGATGGATGAATTCTTCTTTATCACTTGGTATAAATCTTAAGGGTATTTACAGCAGATATGACACAGATTCCGCAAGCGGAATAGGCATTGACATAGGCGGTTTATACAAGACACCACTTTACGGTTTGAATGTTGGTATAGTTGTCCAGAATATCGGGACAGGTTTGAAATATACTGCTGCAGAAGAAACAATGCCGTTGACTGTTAAAATAGGCACTTCTTATGGATTCTTCAATAGAAATTTGCTACTGGCTGTTGATGCGGATAATTTCATTGACAGCAGTCCAAACCTTAAAATTGGCACAGAATACATGATCATACCGTTTGCTAACATACAGATTTCTGCAAGACTCGGATACGGGACACCTGCAAATTCCAGCCTCAGTGCAATAACAGGAGTATCAACAGGGTTTGGATTGAGTTATAAGGACTATGCTTTTGATTATGCTTCTGTTCCGTATGGTGAATTCGGCACAACAACCAGAACATCCCTCACCATAAAGTTCTGATTTACATAAAGAATCAGAACCGTCCCCATTCTTTTTCTTTACTTTTTTTTCTTTAATTGCTATAATTTTACACAATGTTTTCAATGAAATGAGCCTGTAGCTCAGCTGGTAGAGCACCTGACTTTTAATCAGGGTGTCGTGGGTCCGAGTCCCACCAGGCTCATTTTGATTATTTTAATTACCTCCGTCCCCATTATTTTATGGCTGGAATTATTATTATAAGCGGTAAATTCAGAGGAAGGAAAATAAAAACTGTCCCTGACGACAGGATTATAAGGCCTATTCTCTCAAGAATAAAAAAATCGCTCTTTGATATAATAAATCCAAGAATTAAAGGTGCAAACTTTCTTGACTTATATGCAGGCAGCGGTGCTGTCGGCATTGAAGCACTTTCAAGAGGAGTAAAAAACGTCGTTTTTGTTGAATTGAATAAAATTTATGTGGATTTGATAACAAAAAACATTGAGATACTCGGCGGAGAAGATAATGCTAAAGTGTGCCATGCAAACATACATGACGGTCTTGCCTGGTTGAAAGTTGAAGGTAGGATTAAGCATTTTAGTTTAATTTTTCTTGGTCCGCCCTATAAGGATTTTATTGTAACAAAAACACTGGAATTAATATCAAAAGCGAACCTATTGTCTCCGAACGGCATGGTAATAGCCCAGCATCACAAAAAAGAAAATGTTAACCAGGAATATTTTAAACTTGTCAGGCAGGAAAATTACGGGGACAGCAAATTATCGTTTTTTACCCAATGAAAATAATTTTAATAAAATACGGCGGTAGAGCAATAAAAAAAAGTCTCACGAGAAGTAAAATATTAAAGGGCATATCCTGCCTGCAGCAAACTGATTCAGTGATTATAGTCCACGGAGGCGGCCCGCAGATTACAAGAACACTTAACAGACTCGGGATAAAGACGAAATTCGTCCAGGGAATGAGATACACTGACAAGAAAACGCTTGATGTCGTAGAATCAATACTCTGTAATAAAGTAAACAAAGATATTGTCAAAAAACTCAGGAAATTTTATCCTGAAGTAGTTGGGATTTCCTGTAAGGAAGGAAATATTGTTACAGCCAGGCGGATTAAAAAACTTGGGTTTGTCGGAGAAGTAAAGACCGTAAACACAAAATATATCAGATATTTAATGGCGAAAAAAATTATACCCGTTATTGCACCTGTTGCATATGATAATAAGAAGAGGACATTGAATATAAACGCTGACAATGTCGCGGTGGCGCTTGCCTGTGCTTTAAAAGCAGACAATCTGATTTTTATGACTGATGTCCCGGGCGTCCTTGACAAGGATAAAAAGGTTATACCTTCAATAAAAATCAACAGGATAAAAGAACTCATAAAAGACAAAGTCGTCACAGAAGGAATGATACCGAAACTTAACAGCTGCTATAAGGCGATAAAAAAAGGTGTGAAAAAAGTTATAATAACAAATGCCGAAAACGGATTATTAAAATCATACGGCACGACAATAGGGTAAAATCCCCCTCATCCCCCTTTGATAAAGGGGGATAATAAAGGGGATTTAAGAGGATTTTTAGGGTGACTGAAAAACAAATTTTTCTGAATGAAAAGAAATATTTCATCCCTGCATACGACAGAAAGAAAGTTGTATTTGTCAAAGGTAAGGGGCAATATCTGTGGGACATAAACGGCAAGAAATATCTTGACTTTTTTTCAGGCATAAGCGTATGCAGTTTGGGTCACTGTCATCCGAAAGTTACAAAATCAATAAAATTCCAGGCAGATAAACTGGTTCATGTATCAAACCTTTATTATACTCTCCCGCAGGTAAAACTTGCAGAACTGCTGATAAAAAAGAGTTTTAAGAAAGGTAAGGTTTTCTTCTCAAATTCAGGTGCTGAAGCAAACGAATGCGCAATTAAATTATCAAGGAAACTTGGTTCACAATTTAAGAAGTATGAAATTATCTCATTTAAGAACTCATTCCACGGCAGGACACTTGCAACCCTGTCTGCCACAGGGCAAAAGAAATTTCATAAGGGGTTTGCACCGCTTATGTCTGGCTTTAAATTTGCTACTTTTAATGATATTAGTTCAGTAAAAAAACTTATTAATAAAAAAACCTGTGCTATAATAGTTGAGCCTGTCCAGTGTGAAGGCGGTGTCCACCTGGCAGAAAAGAAATTTCTGCAGGGGTTAAGAAAACTTGCAAACAAACATTCGCTTTTATTAATTTTTGATGAAATACAGTGCGGTATGGGCAGGACAGGTAAGTTATTTGCATATCAGTACTATAATGTAGAACCCGATGTAATAACATTGGCAAAGAGTGTGGCGGGCGGATTACCTCTTGGCGTAACAATTGTCAAAGATAAATTTGCAAATCTTTTCAAACCGGGTGACCACGGCTCAACTTTTGGAGGGAATCTGGTGAGTTGTTCCTCTGCAATTGAAGTTTTGAATCTCATTGATAAAAAAATGTTAAATAATATTACACAGTTAAGCGAATATACTGTTTATAAACTAAATGAACTCAAGTGTAAATATAAATCAATTAAGGAAATACGTGCTGTGGGTCTTATATTCGGCATGGAATTAGATAGAGAAGTTAAAGATATAATTGACCTGTGTCTAAGGGAAGGTCTTGTTATAGGTTCTGCAGGAAAAAAAGTCCTGAGATTTCTCCCGCCTTTTGTTATTACAAAAAGAGACGTTGATTACGCCATAAAAATACTGGATAAAGTATTTAAAGTCGTCCTGTAGCGTCCCGATTTATCGGGACGATTTTTTTATTTTTTCGTATTTTAAAGTGACTGTCGTTATATCCGTGACAGAAGAAGGTCCGAAATACTGGACCGGCCCCGGGAACAGATAACTTTCAGTCAGTGCCCATTTCTCCCTGTTTTCCAGCAATGTCCCGAAAGGCTTACCGTCAAGTTTAACCAATGCCTTCTGTATAACCGGTTTTTCCTTCCCCTTCCTTCTTTCTATATTCATCATCATAGTCAGGGGCGCCCCGCCGCATTCCCACTGAGCAGGTTTCTGGACAAGATTTCGGACAGAAGAAAGATATCCTGTAAGATTGTTCAGGACAAGTACAACCGAGTTGTATCCGAGTGCGTATGTATAGTTTGCGTCAAAATTAGAAGGTGCACCACACCTGCCTTCATAACCCAAGAAATGCGTTATGGCAGAAAATTTACCTGCGTATTTCCCTTCCTTCTTGAGTGCCGAGAGTTTTACCTTTATCATCTCAACAAGAAGCCTTTCTGTTTCTATCTGTGAGACCTGGACGTTTCCGTGAGGGTCACGGTCAATCAGCAATTGTGATGAAATCAGTCCCGGCAGTGATTTCATAAGTGAGGATAAGTTTTCAGGCAGTTTGGTGTATATCAGACTCTTTTTTTCTTCAATATTCTGCATAGTATTTAACTGGACTTCGTTTTCTGCCAGGACATCATTCAATGCAGATATAAGTTCTTTCATTTCAGGTATAAATTCTATCAATCCTTCAGGAACAAGTGCGACTCCGAAATTTTTCTTTGAGGCAGCGCGTTGGACAATCACATCAACAACATAATCCACAACCTGCGATAGCGTCATTTTATTCTGGCGGACTTCTTCTCCTATAAGCGTAATATTCGGGTGGGTTTTAAGTCCTACTTCAAGTGCTATGTGTGATGCACTCCTGCCCATAAGACGGACAAAATGCCAGTATTTTCTTGCCGAATTTACATCCCTGCAAATATTACCTGTAACCTCTGCGTATATTTTTGTTGCCGTATCAAATCCAAATGAAGCCTCTATCTGCTCGTTTTTCAGGTCACCGTCAATTGTCTTGGGAACTCCTATGATGCATATATTGATTCCTTCTTTTTTAAAATACTCTGCAAGCAGTGCTGCATTGGTATTAGAATCATCGCCGCCAATAACTACGAGCCCGTCCAGTTTGTTTTCAAGTACTGTTTTTTTTGTCTGTTCAAACTGTTCAGGCGTCTCTATTTTTGTTCTGCCTGACTGTATCATATCAAAGCCGCCTGTATTCCTGTAGTTATCAATCAGAGAATCCGTTATTTCTCTATTCTTATTATCAATTATACCGGAAGGACCTCCAAGAAATCCTATGAGTTTATTTTTTTTGTTAGCTTTTTTCAGTCCGTCAAAAAGACCCGCAATGACGTTATGTCCGCCGGGTGCCTGTCCGCCGGAAAGGACAACTCCAACTTTAACGATTCTTTTTGAAACACCCGGGTTCTTACCTTTTATAAAGGTAATTAAAGGCATCCCGTATGTATCAGGAAATAATCTCTTTACTGTTTCCTTATCAGATATGCTTTCTGTTTCTTTTCCTGTCATGGGTTTGATTGACACAGGTCCATTTTTAAGTACCGAAGGTAAAACAGGTTTAAATTTTTTTCTTTCAATCTGTAATTCTGAAATCTGCTCTTTTGACATGTGTATCCTTAAAAGGTAAAATGGGGTCAGGTCTTGCCTGCCTGCCCTCAGGCGGGACTTCACAGTTTATCGCTTATAATAGATTGTTCTACTTTCCTCTGATTTCCACTGTGGTTGTCTGAAGCGTGGTTGGAAATATGTTTAGTACCACAGCCAGCAAATAATCACTAAAACTATAATATGTCTTACAAGAAACTTCCATTCCAAAGAATCGTCCCGATAAATCGGGACGCTACATTATGTTTGTAATTACCTGGTTGGAACTTTTACGCACCTCCTCTTTTCTAAATCCCCCTTAACTTCCCCCTTTTATTCCTACGGAACCTACTTTTGGTAAAGGGGGTATTAGAAAAATTGAGTATATTTAATCAAAAAACTAAAATTTTGTCAATAGAAGAGCTGTCAAACTTAATTTTCATTTTTTACTCTGGGACAACAATTTTTATATCCTTCATAGGATAGTGTTTATAATTAAAAGTAAGAAGATTCGAACTGCTTATATATGCAGTGGCAGCAATTAAACCATCTCCTAATTGCAAGTTATGACTTCGATGGTAATCTTTTAAGTATAAACCTGCTTTTTCTCCTATTCCTTCAGTAACGGGAATGCACTCCATGGATTGAAATAGTAAGTTTACTTCTTTTTCCTCTCCTTCCCGGATCCCGTGAAATATCTCTGCTTTTGTAATTGGAGAATAAAAGATTGCTTTTCCTTTTTTATTTAGTAATTTCATATAAGAAATTACGTTTTCTTTTCCACGCAGTATCTCAATCACCACATCGGTATCTATAAGATATTTGCTCATCCGATTGCTCTTGACCTTCGGTCTGCCCTGAGTTTTCTTACATAATCGGTTTTAATATCTTCTCTGTCTTTCCAAATCCCGCCTGCTTTGTCTAGAGCTTGAACAAAATCATGTTTCTTTCTTGAATAGCACTTATCAATAGCTTCTCTGATAAGTTCGCTAACAGTCCTATGCTCACTTACACTTATAGATGAAAGAAGGTTTCTTTCTTTTTCCGATAGATAAATTTGTGTTCTTTGCATTGTTTATCACCTCTGATGTATATTATACACCAAATCTACGGTTTTGTCAACCATTAGGTTGACCTACTTGGTCAAGGGGGATTTTTAAATCATTAATGGATTAGATAACTACAGATTTTTTCTAATCAATTCTACCGGGATGGAGCCAAAACTCAACAGGGTTTCGTGGAATTTTTTTAAATCGAATTTGGCCCCGTATTTTTTCTTACATTCGTCCCTCAACTGTGTAATCTGTAATTTACCTATTATATAACTCATCGGCTGCGTCGGAGTTAAACAATAACGTTTTACTTCAGATATGGCATTTGTTTTTTCAAGTTTTGCCTCTTTTACCAGAAAGTCCACCGCGGAAGTAAAATCCATTTCTTTTGTATGTAATTTTACGTCTATAATCACCCTGCAGGCACGCCATAACTGGTCTTTGAGTTTAATCAAACTCACTTTAGAATCATTATAGTACCCCACCGTATTCATCAATTCCTCGCAGTATAAAGCCCAGCCTTCAACAAAAACGCTCGTATGATACATTTTCCTGACTTTTGATAACAAGCGGTTTGAACGGGTCAACTGGAGATGGTGTCCCGGGTAACCTTCATGAACAACTGTTACGGGTATCTTTGCAAATGCATGTCCCTGCAACTGTTCCTCCCGTGTCGCATTGTCTGCTGTTTCATTGACAGGGGTTACATAGAACAATCCTTTTTGTTCTTTTTCAAAGGGTGCCGGGGGCATATATGCAGCATAAGGAGTCGTGGCACGTTCAAACACGGGTGTAGGTATGATTTCCAAAGATTCATCTTCCGGTATATCCACTATATTATATTTTTGGACAAATTCCCTGCTCCGCTCCATTTCTTTGCGGTAAGCATCAATGAGTTCATCGGGCTGTGGGTGGTCATCTTTAAGACCGTTTACCAGTTCCCACCAGGTTTTTGTTGAGTCAATTTTTTTAGCTAACTCCGCCAGTTCCTCTTTTGTTTTTTTGAATATTTCATCTCCGATATTGAGCAAATCATTGGTATCATATGGAAGCATATGTGTGTTCTTTAATTTCCAGTTGAACAAATCCTTACCTATTGCAAAATCACCCTGTGACTTTACAAGGTATTCCCTTTCAAGAAAGTCCAGATAATTCTGCATCGCTGACAGGACTTTCCTGTTTGCTTTCAGCAAGTTACCCTTCAATCCGGGAATTTTTTCAGCTAACTGCGGTATAAATATTTCAAAGAATTTTATACCTCCCTGGGTTATTTCAATCGCTGTATGGGTAAAAACTTTAGGCGAATTCTTAAGGTTTTTCTTCCCCTCTTGTAAAACTCCTGGTATTTTTTCAAGCCGGGAAAGGATACATTCCGCACGCTCTTTTAAAGATGCAAACTCCCTGATTCCCATTATAAAAATGCCATACATACATATTTCAACGGACATACCGGGGTCTTTCTCCCAGAAACGGATTTCTTCAAAATCTTTGATTTCTGATTTTAATTCATTGATAAGTAAAACATAATCAATCTTTTCCTCTTTATTCAATTCCTCCGGGGAAATTTTCTCAAGTCTTGAAAGGAAAACCTTCGTTTTCTCATTTATCCGGTTCAGTTTATCCCTGCTAAACCCGCCAATTAAATGGTCATATTTGTGAATACCGGAAATAGTTGCGGAAACAGGCATACTCTTCCAGTTAAATTCCAGAATCTCATCAATTAATTTATCCGCAGGATTATCTAATTTACTTAATTTGTCCATTTTTTGATATCCCTTTCTTAACTTTGAGAAGATATTCACGCGTAAAAATATCTTTTCCCCTGCCTTTTAATACATTCAGCATCTGCCTGTGTATTTTACCATTTGAAGCAAGTGTTTCTTTTTCATAATGGCTGTATTTATTTCCGGAAAAATCCGTAACCCTCCCACCTGCTTCTTTAACAATCACATACCCTGCTGCGGTATCCCAGGGATGCAAGTCTGCTTCCCAGAACCCGTCAAGCCTTCCGCAGGCAACATAACACATATCAAGTGCAGCCGAACCAAACCTTCTCAGCCCCTGGGCAAAAATTATAAAGTCAACGTAATGGTCTACATTATTGCATTTTGTTTCTCTCAAAACATATGCCGAACCGGTCGCAACCAGACTTTCACTCAATTTATTTGTCTTTGACACATATATCCTTTTGTTATTAAGATACGCTCCTTTATTCTTCTCAGCATAAAAAAGTTCTCTCCTTATGGGTTCATATACAACGCCGAGTACCGGTTCTCCCTTATATTCAAGTGCTATGGACACACAAAACAATGGAAGATTATGTGCAAAATTCGTTGTCCCGTCAATCGGGTCAATAACCCATTTGTAAACTGACTTACTTTCTCTATTACCGCCTTCTTCACCTAAAATCGAATAGTCAGGAAATTTTCGTCTCAGTCTGTTAATAATAAGTTTCTCTGATTTTTTATCTACATCAGTTACAATATTCCTGACTGTTTTAAATGATAACTCCCTTACTTTGCCGAGACGACTTTTTATAAATTCCCCTGCACGAACAGCTGTCTCAATTGCCGCTTTTTTCTCTTTAGTCATTTTAAAATCTCACTTCAAATTTACTGAATTCACCGCTGTATTCTCCCCAGTCAATTTCCGATTTTCTAATATACCTTTTCATTTCTTTCTCTATACTCTTTATGAAATCTTCTATGATTTTTTTCTCTCCTTCAACTTTTACTTCCACGTCTCCGGTAATTAAGTTTCTTACAAAACCCTTAACAGGATATGTCCGGGCTATATCCATAACAGTATATCTGAACCCCACTCCCTGCACTCTCCCCTTAAAAATTATATGACAACTCTCCACAATTGCTCCATTTACTTATTGTACTTATTGGGACGGTTCTGATACTTACAACAAATAAAAAAGGATAATAAGAATATTGCGGAAAAAGAGAAAAATGTCTAAGTTCCGTCTTCTTGAAAGAATCAGAACCGTCCCCATACTTTCCATACTTTCTTTTTAGACAAATCTAATTAGTAAGTCTTTATGGAATATTTCAGCTAATCTTTCAAGTGTTTTTGTAGTCGGCCTGTAATCATCTTTTTCAAGACGAGCTACTGCTTGTTGAGATGTATGAAGGCGTTTAGCAAGTTCTTGTTGTGAAATGTGATTTTGCTTTCTTAATTCATAAATTTGCTGAGCAATTCTAATTTTTGTCAGTTCTCTTGAATAATCTTTTTTAACTTTTTCGTTCTTAAACAATTCTTTCTTTAGGTCTTCTAAAGTGTAGTTTCTCATTTTGCAAATCTCCTCTTTTCTTTATCTATTTCAATATCTTCTCATTATGTTTATTGCCTTTTCTATTTCATTATCCGGCACAGTTAATGAGGGTCCCTTTTTTCCGAAAGTAACTGTAAGTATGCCGCCACTTTACTTTGAGCTCCTTCAGGTAGAAAAAGAATAAAATCTCTTGCCGGTATTTCTCCTCTTTTTGTTTCAAAGAACGTAATTTTATATTCATTCATTTAAATTCCTGTTCGGCTAAGCGCCTTCATTCACTATATATTATACATCAAATTTGATGTTTTGTCAATGGGTTTCAAAAATTTGATTTTTTATTATCTGTAATCAAAAGATTTTTAGAGTATAAACGGAAGATGTGTAGTAGTATTATGTTGTGAGTTGATAAAAATGCCTTTTCATATATCATTACTTCATCGACCCAAAAGAAAATACTGAAAAAAACTCCCAACATAAATATTAAAAACATATTTTTGTCAAGCGTAGGGGTTGGGTTGTCGGGTAGGTGGCTGATGTGGTGAGCGTAAAGAACGAAATTTATATATCCTTGATTATCTGTCGTACTGTTCTTTGGTGAAAAATATGTTTTCTCTCTTTTGTGTAATTTCCTTTGCCGGATTGGTATTCAAGTAAGAATCTCGTCGCTCCTGCAACACCCAGTCTAGTGACTAATGCATTCCACCCTTCAATTCTGATTTCCTCATTTACCATATGATTAACTGTCTGCATTTTATTCACCCTCCATTGCTACGAATTCTACTGGACTAACCGTACTTATTTCTAACTTTATTTTCAAATTTCTAATTTTATTTAGTAATATATTATCGCAAGTAATAAAATAATTTACTTTTGATTTTTCTGCTACTGCTAAATGTAATGCATCAATTGAAGGAATACCATATCTTTCCAATATTATAGCTCTCTCAATAACTGATTCGTCAATATTTATTTTTTCACTACTTAATTTTAGATATGTCGAAACTTTTTCTCTTCGCTCTATATAAGGATTTTGTTTATTTTCGTATTCCAAGATAATGGAATTTACTACATGGTATTTCTTTTTTTCAATTTGTTCCAATAAATACAAGAAAACATCAGTTTCTAACTTAATTTTTGGTTGCTTCTGGTCATCAAAAGGCCTATTATAAACACACAAATCAATATAAATTTTTTTCATCCTAAAATTATTTTAACATATTATGTTCCCAGTTTAATTATGTTCCGAGTTTTGTTGTTTTAACCTTCTTAACAAGAACAACTAAAAATTATATAATGTAGAAGCTGTCCGTTAATTAACTCCCCTACCAAAGGAGTTTTAATATGCACAGTCCAGCTTCTACAGAGTTAATAATAGCAAAAATTAGGAGTTCAGTCAAACAGTATTCACATAATAGTGAGAAGTTTATTGAATCATATAAATGTAACCGTTGTCAACGTCCCACCGACCTACCTGGTAAAAAGAATTGTTGCATATACTGGGAATGTAATTATTTTGGTAGAAGGATAATCAATTTAGACGTCTTCTCTATCGTCAAGCCACCTGAATAACTCTGCACTAAATCCTCCTCGGTCAAATATTACTGTCATATCTTTTGCATCTATGCCAACTTCTCTTGCTAACCACTCGCCTGGCTTACTAATCCTTTTATCCCATTTCCTTTATAGGCATTTATGTAATTGTATACTGATTTAACATTCACTCCAAATGCTTTTGCTATATCTTCCTGCGTTCCTTTCCCAGACTCATATAACTGAACTATTCCCATCCGTTTTGATCCCTCATCACCTTTCATAAATCTCATATACACTTTTCCATCTATTAATACATCTGTCGTTTCTATTCCATCTAAAACCTGGATTTTCCAAAACGCATCCCTTCCTTTGCTTAATTCATTACTATTTATTTTGATATACCTCTTTTTGAGGTATATCTTATCATAATATTATTAAGTTTCAAATCCGCAAAGGATTTTTGAATTTTCTCTCCGTCGGTAACGTCTTTATCGTGATTGAATGATCAGACCTCTGGGATTTGTGCAGTTACTTTCTTCCTCAAGTCTTTTTTGGCTGACTGGAACTTCTTCAATTCAAGAATTTTTTCTTTTGCCCGTCTTGACCTCTTACGTTTCTGTCTCCTTATCTTCTCTATCCTCTGCCTCTCGGAACTCTCCCTGCCAAGAACCATTTCCTCAATCCTGTTTGCAAGAATCCTGCGTGCCAGGAAACGGTTGAGCGACTGTGACCTTTCTAACTGACATTTAACTTCAATGTTTGTGGGAATATGCTTAAGATAAACACAGGTGGACAACTTGTTGACATTCTGTCCGCCTTTACCGCTGGACCTGACGAACTTCTCTATTAAATCGTGCTCGTAAATGCCCAGTTTGTGCATCTTTTCCTCAAGGGCTTTCTGTTTATTCGGATTTACGCCGTAAAGATTCATATTTATCCTTCATTTCCTCTACCTGTTTTGTAAAAAATACAGGCAGTTGTTTTGAGTCAATTGTCTGTATTCCGGACTTATCATAATTTGGTTTATTTCTGTGGGCACGAAAGATTTTTATATCAAATAAACAAATAATTATCAATAAAATTACAATAACCGGGGTCAGCTGCTTTTTATCAATCCTCTCTCTGATTTTCTTGCCAATCCACAATACTGCCATAGTTAAAATGAAGAACCCGATAGAAAGAGATGGGCCAGGTTGTGATTTTGTAAAAAGTTGTTTGAAAAAGTTTATTGTTACCGGCAGGAAATTTTTTTGTTTATTAAAAATCTCTTCCGGTGAAAGATAGTTCAGGAGGTCTAATCCCAGATAAGCATTGAAATGCAGTAGTGTCGTCCATATAACAGGTATAACGATTAAAGAGAGAAATGGTTTCTTGTACCACAGTCCTGCAATACCAACCGCTATCACTAAAGACGAACTTGTCATCTGTCTTAATCCAAAAGAATGTCCCTCCCAGAATGCTACGCACAATGAATTTATCAATACCTGTAAACATATAGCAATTAATAATGAACCGTATACAACCAGGTCTTTTTTAAGTGAATACAACAAACCTGCAAAGGCAACAAAATACACCGGTGTCCAGAACAATATCCCGTGGTAAGAAGAAAATAAAACTTCCTTCAATGCAAAGTTGTTTAAACTTACATTAAATCCGGCAGGTGAAGCAAGAAAATTACCGTATATGAACTTCCATATTAAGAGCTGCGGAGATAAAGTTATAATAAAAAAAACAATAAATATTCCAACCTGTTTTAATATATTCATAAAATCTTTGTGTTTAAAAAACCTGTATGTCCATTCAATAAGAACGCATACCATAAAAAGTCCTTCCTGCGGACGCACCATAACCATAATTCCGGCAAATATGCCTAACAATATATACCTGCCGGGTTTATCCGGGTATGAAAATGATTTAAGCCAGTACCAGAGGAAAAGAGAAACAGCAAAAACCGAAGTGCCGTGTGAACTGCAGGGTATGACAAATATATAATAAAAAAGCGGTGTGCCGAGAAATGTCATCAGAACAATTAAAAAACGGGATTTCGCTATGTTCAACAATTTCAGACAATCAAATATCAGCCAGAAAGTTAAAAACCATACACCATAGTGCCGAAATTTACAAATCTCCAGAACCAGCCTGAATAAGGCGTTACTCTCTGTATCCCTTGAGTAGAAACTATAAATTTTGCCAGTAAATAATACGGTGTCCATAAAAAAGCCGAGCCAAACGACCATATATTACTCACATAACCCTTTTCGGTTACTGCTATGGGCACAGGGATATGCATATTTATAAAATCGTTATAAAAATCCAGTTCATTATCATAAAAAAGGGAAGACAGATAGGAAAAGTATCCCTGCCCATCTGGAAAATAATAAACGGATGTGGTAAAAAAATAAATAATAAAAAAAAGAATGAATGGGTACAAATATTTTTTTCTTATCATCATGTCCGACAAAAGCTCTATCTCATGTTATCTATAATTTTAATAATTTCTTTTTCCATACATAGTGTATATTTCGTCCTTGAAAGAAGTTATATTAAATCATAGAAAGACTCTCTACCCAGGTGATAACAATATTCCTTAACAAGTGTATCAATATCGCCAATATCATAAAGTTCAAGCCAGCCATTAACAAAAGACCGATAACACATTCTTTCAACTGTAAATATTCTTTTTTCTTTATCAATAAGAATAAATCTCATTGTTGGACTATATAACAAGAATTTCTCGCAATATTTTTTGTCAACATTATTATGACCAAATGAAGAAAATGTTTTAATCATTTCTGTTATATTTTGGTCGGGCTCGTAAATAACAATTGTATTTTTTTTAACATCAATTTTGAACGACTCTAAATTTGAATATTTTTTAATACTAGATTTTACTATCTCGATTTCTTTCTCTGATATAATTTTCTTAGACTCGGGTCTTAAAAAGACTTGTCCATTAGGATTTTCATATATTTCATACTTTTCAGGTATATTTTCTAATAGATTGCCTTCAGTACTTTTGGAAAAATAGTATTTAGATTTTCCTGCAGCGTTTCTCTTTTCATGAAGATAATATGTATCGCCTTTATAATTTATGTGTTTGATTGTCATATTAATCGTTCTGTGTCCATTTTTTTAATTCTACTAATAGATAATCCTAATACATTTTCTGGCTTGACCTTTTTCTGAAATAGGTTCTACGTCAATACTTTACAAAATTTCTTTACCGTATAACTCGTTTAAGATAATCAAAAATTTTCTTTCATAATTTAACATCATTTTTTAACGAGACATCCCCTTCGATACTAACTAGAAATCGCTCATCATTACGTATTCTCTCTTCAAAATGGTCAATTGAAAATAGCAGAAATAAGTTTTTGTCGTGAAACGGATAGGAATACAAATCTAAGAAATGTACTTTCTTTTTCCTCCCTCTCTTATGTGACTTCTGTAGCATATATTCGTAAACTATATTCAATGCATCTTCAATCTTGAGTATTTTGGGATTACCTTTCCACGGAAATGTTTCAACTGGTTCCCCTAATCTCTCTAATGATTTGAGTAAAGTATCAATTGCATTTGGACTATCGGGATGAATCTCGTAATGGTATTTACCAATTTCTAATGCTTTCTGGTAATTCTTATTCTGTAAGTAGACATCACCTAATCGCCATAAAATGTAATCGTCTTCTGGGTTGCGATTCAATCTCTCTAAACAATATTCTATTTCCCAGGATCCTACCATAGCATATTCTCCTACATTTGTGGTAACTGAAATATGTTTGGAATAGAGGCTTTAGCCTCGTAAATCTAAAGGGTCTATTCCAAGTTTTTACCATGGTTCATCTTGTAACAAAAGGTGCCAATTTACGAAAATATTTAACAAATTTTTTTCGTCTTTCTGGATAAAGAAAACACTGTTCAATACTTGCTCTAACAGATGCACTTCTGACATATACATCTAAAGCAAAGGTGTAGATATTTCTCTATTTTTCATCAACAATTCTATCTCATCATGTGTAGGACATCTATCCAATTTATTTTTATCTATTGTATTTTCATAAGAGTAAACTCTATTTTCGCATTCAGTTTCCTTGAGGCTGATTTTTGCCATTCTTTAAGTATAGGAACCATTTCTCTTATACTTTTTTCTGCAATTGTATCTAAAAGTAAGTATTTTATCTGGGGATTGATATCTGTTATTTCTTTAAAGAATTTTTCACATGATGTCCTCATCATCTTTAATAATTCCTCAACCCAAATTTGTTTTACAAGTTCCCATCCAGGCGGGCTATGAATTACATGTGGAGTTTTCCACTCTTGTTCCAATCGCAGCCAATTATTAACTATCAGCCAATCAACCTGTTTTTGTATTTCATCCAGAGAATAATGTGAAAGTGAACCATAATATTTGCTTTTATCGGCATTGTTCCTAAACATAACCTGTGTTTTTGAACCTTTAAGCAACTGAACCAGATATCTTCTACCAGCATTGATTGGTATAATAGAATCTGCTGCCATAAGAATTATCTTAAATTCTTCTTCGGCAGGTTTAGTTACTTGTTCTAATAACACTCCTTGTGGAATGACCTTTCTATATCTTCTTCTGCTCATTACTCATGAATTCTTTAATTATTTCTATTAAAAAGCAAAATAAGCCAATATCAATTACCTGATACCTGTCTGCCTCCGGGCAAGATAGGTCCATATATTCGGGGCCGGCTCAGTTCGGCTGGTCTACATACGGGAGGGAGCGGATATGCCCAGCAGTGACAAGCCGTTTCTTATAACAATCCTTACGGCATTTATCAGATATAATCTTGAAATTTTAAGGACTTCGTCATTGCCCAGCACGCGGTATCCGTCATAATATTTATGCAAAGAGCCTGCCAGGTCAAGCAGGTATGTCGTAATATGGTGCGGTGTGTAATCATTAATACAACTGTTAAGTGTATCCGGATAAAATAAAATTTTTTTCATCAAGCATCTCTCCGCAGGTTCTTTCAGTAACGATACGTTGACTCCGGAAAATATTTTCTGTGAAGGTTCCAGTTTAGCTTCTCTGAAAATACCGCAGCATCGTGTGTGTGCATACTGGACGTAATAGACAGGATTTTCCGGCGACTGTTTTTTTGCCAGTTCCAGGTCAAATTCCAGATGCGACTCCGGTGTGCGCGTGGAAAGGAAATACCTTGTTGCATCAACTCCTATTTCCTTCATTACCTCTCTTAAAGTTATGAACTCACCGGCACGGGTTGACATTTTCAACCGCACACCGTTTCGCGATAACGACACGAGCTGATAAAGTATTATTTTGACATTATTTTCATCATAACCCAATGACTTTATCGCTGACATAATCCTTGGCACATAACCGTGGTGGTCTGTCCCCCAGATATTTATTAATTTATCAAACCCCCGGGCAATCTTATCGCTGTGATACGCTATATCCGCACCAAAATATGTATATCTTCCGTCCTTGCGTTTAACGACGCGGTCTTTTTCATCGCCGGATTCAGCTGACCCGAACCAAAGTGCACCATCTTTTTCATACACAACACCCTGCTTCTTTAATAAACCAATCGTTTTTTCTACTATGCCTTTATTATGTAATTCAGATTCATATATCCAGGAATCAAAATTTACCCCAAAATCAGTTAAATCATTTTTAATAATATCAAGGATTTTTTCCAAAGTGATTTTTTTGATTTCTTCTCTTTGCGGTAAATTCTCATATTTACTATTAATGTCCCCGGCAATTTCTGTTATATACTCGCCTTTATAGGCATTCTCGGGAAAATCAATTTTTTCTCCGTTGAGCTGCCTGCTTCTGAATTCAACTGATTCGGAAAGTATATCCATCTGCGTACCGATGTCGTTTACATAATACTCCTGTAGTGTCTCCCAGCCGAACTGCCTGAATATCCTGGACAACGTATCGCCTATTATCGCGCACCTGGCATGTCCGATATGCAGCGGCCCTGTGGGATTTGCCGAAACAAAATCCAGTAAAACTTTTTTGTTTTTACCCGAATCAATTCCGGGATATGCATTATCTTCAGCGGTAACCGTTTTCAGTTCCTGAGCTAATCTTTGCAGTGAAATATTAAAATTTATGAATCCGGGTGCGGCAAAATCTATTTTCTCAACTAACTGAGAGCTTTGTAATTTACTAATTACTTCATCGGCAATTTTTTTTATTTCTTTACCTGTTGTCCTTGATAATATAATCGGCAGATTTGTCGCTAAATCAGACTGGCTGTGTTTCGGAGGTTGTTCAATCGTGAACTGTAAGGAAGGAGGCAATTCTATTAAACCTGAAATTTTTTCTCTTAATTCCTGTTTTATCATAAAGATAAATTACTCTATTCGTATTTACCTTTGTTAATTAAGATATCTCTGTCCGGTTTGGCTATTTCGTATATTTTTTCCAATAATTTAACGTATTCTTCTGTAAGTTTTATTTTTCTCCTGGACATAGCCACTTCGGCTGTCTGGAGCAATTTCTTAAAACCAAAACCTTTGGTCACGCTGTTGTTTATAAACCAGCTTCCTGACGGAAGATACTTCGGTAAAACTCCCCCTGAAGCCAGAATCAGACACAGAGCGCCGATATGTGCACCTGTATTAATAAGGGTCCCTATACTGGTTTTTGTATGGTCCCCTATAAAAGAACCTACCTTAATACTTCCCGTATCAGTCGGTTTACCTTTTACAACTACGCCGACATTGCTGTAGTCATTTTTTAAGTCGCTGTTTGTAGTCAGCGCTCCCAGGTTAACCCATTCACCGATATAAGCATGTCCTATGAAACCGTCATGAAATTTATTAGAGTAAGCATGAAATATACTCTCCTCTACCTCCCCGCCTATACGGCAGACGGGTCCGATTGAACATCCTTCACGGATTTTAGCTCCAAGAACAATGGATTTTTTACCTATGTAACAAGGTCCTTCTATACGCGTAAACGGATGTACCTCTGCTCCTTCGTCAATTATTACAGGACCGTGTTTGGTATCAAGGCATACAAACGGATGGATTTCTGCTTCTTTTGCTATATAAACCTGTTCTTTGGGCCCGTAGATTACCGATTCTTTTGCCATAGAACCGTCTATGCCCGATTTTTTCATTCTTTTAAAATCATCAACAATTGCTTCCGCGTTATAGTTAATCAAATCCCAGGGATAATTTATCATTTTTATATCTGTTTCTATTTTTTTTATTTTTGATTTTATGAAATCAAGTAATTCCTCAAAGTTGTTCCCTTTAAATTCAGATAAAGTTTTCTTGTTTACTTTCGCATATACAAAATCACTGCCTTTTTCCGCCCATTCCTCCCCGCCGGAACCCGAGAGTTTCGATTTTTCGCCAATCAAAAGACATCTTCCGTTTACGACCAAAATATCTTTTTCTTTAAGGCTATTGAGGTCATTGACTGAATCAGACGGGTAGCGTTCCTTGAATGTCGGTGCTATGTAGTCCCTGACAAAATAAGAAACTCCATCAGCAGGGACTGCTGTCTTTATTTTTTCCAGTAAGTCTGTAATACCGCACCTGAACTCAAAAACTGCTCTCGTTAAAGAAATGGGATAAAGTTGTTCATATTTTTCATCTTCAAAAATAACTAGTTTCATTTGTTAATCTCCTTTATGTACGCAGGCTGAAGCCTGCGACTACCCTTATTGAACATTTAACATAATTCTTGCATCTATTATATGACAACCCTTTTCATAAACAACCAGAGGGTTAATGTCCAGTTCAGTAATTTGTGGGAAATCCATAGCCATCTGCGAGAGACGTTCAAGACATTCTTTGACCGATTGAATATCCGAAGGTTTTGCTCCCCTGAAACCTGAAAGCAGTATATATGATTTTGTTTCTTTAATCATTTCCTCTGCATCGAGTTCGGTTATAGGAACTGTTCGTAAAGTTATATCCTTCATTAATTCTACAAAAATTCCACCTGAACCAAACATAATCACCGCACCGAAACTCGGGTCTCTCTTTATACCCATAATCACTTCCTGTCCGCTGTTTGCCATTTTTTCCACCAGGATACCGAGAATATCTGCATCCTGCTTTTTAGCACGAACGGCATCGGATATTTTTTTGAATCCCTCCTGAACCTGCTCGCTGTTCTGCAGGTCTACGAGGACGCCGCCTACATCGGATTTATGTAGGACATCTGACGAAACAATTTTCATAACTACAGGAAATCCTATATCTCCGGCAATTTTTACCGCATCTTCCGGGTTTTTTGCTAACCCATGTTTAAGAATAGGGAACCCGTAACAACTCATAAGTTCCAGCGCAGAAGGTTCGGTCAGGTAACTTTTCTTATCATTGACAGACTTTTCTATTATTTCTTTTGCCTTTGAGTAATTTATTTCAAACTTTTTTACTTTACTTTCCGGACGCAAAAGCCAGTTTGTATATCTGACAGCTGTTTTTAGAGACTGGCAGGCTGATTCAGGAAGCGTATAGTGAGGAATCTGCCTTTCTTCCAGTATTCTTATCCCGCTTGCAACGTCTGTTCCGCCCATAAAGGAACACAGTAGGGGTTTATCCATTTCTTTTTCAACCCTGCAGACCAGCTGAGCGATTGATTCTATGTCCGTCATTGACTGGGGAGTAAGAATACATACAATACCGTCCACGTTATTATCCTTTGAAATGCTTGTCAGAGCAGCGTCATAGCGATCAGCTCGGGCATCTCCGATTACATCAACCGGGTTTTTTATATTTGCCATTCTGGGAAGGGCATTTTTAAGTATTTCTGTAGTTTCAGGACTGAATTTGGCTAATTCCAGCCCGTTTTCAATGGCTGAATCAGCAGCCATTACTCCCGGACCACCGGCGTTTGTAACAATCGCTACTCTGTTTGATTTAGGAAGGGGCTGGTATGTTAAAGCAATCGCATAATTGAACATCTCTTCAATATTTTTAGCACGGATTATACCCATCTGTCTGAATGCCGCATCACAAACTTCGTCCGAACCGGCCAATGAACCGGTATGAGATTGTGCTGCTGCCATACCTGCCGAAGTCCTTCCTGATTTTAATGCCAGTACAGGTTTTTTATTTTTATTTTTTCTCATCAGTTCAAACAATTCTTTCCCTAAACTTACTTCCTCAAGATATAATAAAATAGTTTTGGTTTTTTCATCGTCAAAAAGATACTGCAGTAAGTCAACTTCGTTTATATCCATTTTGTTGCCGAAACTTACAAATTTGGAAAAACCTATCAGTTTATTCAGAGCATAGTCCAGGACGGCCGTACAGAGTGCACCGCTTTGAGACAGGAATCCTATTGAACCTTCATCAGGCATTTTACGGGCAAAACTGGCATTTAACTGAATTGTCCGGTCAGCATTTATCACACCTAAACAATTTGGCCCGATTACCGACATATTATATTTATCGGCAATAGTTTTTAACTTGAGTTCCTGCTCTTTACCTTTTTGACCTGTTTCTTTAAATCCGGCAGAAATTATAATTACTGCTTTTATCCCCTTCTGCCCGCATTGTTCCAGTGCCATACTGCAAACCGAGCTTGGAAAAACTATCACTGCCAAATCAACGGGATGCGGAACATCAAGGACATATTTGTAAGCTTTTGCTCCGGAAATAGTTTCATTACCGGGACTGACGGGATAAATGGGGCCCGGAAAGCCGCTCCTCATAATGTTGGTAAATATATCGTTAGGAACCGTCCCGGGCGTATTGGTTGCTCCAACGACAGCAATTGATGCCGGGTAAAAAATTTGCTGGAAGTTTTTAGATTTCATATCTGGGCATCTCCAATCTGTTTGGTCATTTTTTCTACATAAATATAGTAGTCCTTCTGAGCCAGATTAAACGATGCTTCTTTATCGGCTATTACAATCACATTCGGATGAAGCTGTAACATAGATGCCGGAATACTTGCCGTTACAGGACCTTCAATGGCTTTAACTAAAATTTCTGCTTTTCTTTTTCCGCTTGCCAGCAGCATACACATCCTTGATTCCATTATAGTCCCTACTCCCATTGTTATAGCAAACCTTGGGACATCTCCGGATTTTTTAAAGACCTTTGTCCTGTTTTTGACGGTTTCTTCCGTCAATGTTTTTATTCTGGTACGGGACGTAAGTGAAGAACCGGGTTCATTAAACCCGATATGGCCATCCGTTCCTATTCCCAGCACCTGCAGGTCAATTCCCGCCACTTCTTTTATTGATTTTTCATATTTCTCACAGAGCAGCTGCGGGTCTTTAGTTAATCCGTTGGGAATATAAATATTGCGTTCGTCGATATTAATTTGTTTTAACAGATTGGTATCCATAAAGTAACGACAACTTTGAGGATGGCCGGGTGCCAGTCCTAAATATTCATCAAGATTAAAGGTTACCACTCTTGAAAAATCCAGATTCCCCTTTTTATTTAATTGTATCAGTTCCTTATAAGTTCCGATTATAGTGTCTGATACATCCACTCCAAGAACAAAATGGGGTTTTTTCCGGATTTTTTCAGCAATAATTGATGCGGCTTTTTTACTTATCTCATCATAATCCTTTACGATAATAACTCTCATTTAGAAATGACCTCCTTATATATGGAAAACAATCGTCCGAATTCGGACGCTACTGAGATTTCTCCAGGTGATTCATTATATAATCAACAGCCGAATCTATCGATTGTACTTGCAGAGCAGATTCTTCATCCATTTCAATATTGAATTCCTTTTCAAATGCAGATACTAACGCAATACTATCTACTGATTCTGCTCCCAGGTCAAATACAAAATTGGATTCCGGTTTGATTCCGGACGGAGCTATTTTCAGCACCTGTGATGCTACTTTTATTACTCTTTTCTGTACATCTTCTCTGTTTAACATTTCTGTTTCCCTCCTATATTTTGAATGGTTTTAAGTTTTCCTTCTCTATATCTTTGAAATAGTTTACAGTAGCAACTTCTAATTCTGCTGTTGCTTCTTCATCACAAACCACGATTGCTCTCGGGTGAAGCTGGAGCATTGAGGCCGTCCACATATGGTTTATCCCTTCTTCAATAACTTTCTGCAGAGCATGTGCTTTATTATGACCGCTGACGACCAGCACCACCTCCCTGGAATCCATAACAGTCCCGACTCCTACGGTGAGTGCTTGTTTTGGGACTTTATTTACATCATTGTTAAAAAATCTTGAATTTGCGATAATCGTGTCATGCGTAAGTGTTTTTACTCTTGTTCTGGAACTGAGGGATGAACCGGGTTCATTAAAAGCTATATGCCCGTCCGGTCCAATCCCGCCCAGGAATAACTGAATCCCGCCGTAATTTTTAATCTTTTCTTCATATTTTCTGCATTCTTCCTCAAGGTCTTTTGCGTTACCGTTGAGTATATTGACATTCTCTTTTGGAATGTCAATTTTACCAAACAGGTGTTTCCACATAAAAGAGTGATAACTCTCCGGATGGTTTTCCGGTATTTTTACGTATTCGTCCATGTTAAAAGTAATAACGTTCTTGAATGATACTTTTCCGTTTTTGTGTAACTTAGCTAATTCTCCATAAGTTCCAACCGGGGATGACCCTGTAGGCAGCCCGAGCAGAAAAGGTTTTTTTGGGGTCGGGTTAGCAGCGATTATTTTTTTTGCAATGTACGCTGCTGTCCATTTACTTAACTCATCATAATTTTTTTGAATGATTAACCTCATTTTTTAATGACCTCCTTTACGTTGTAATTTTTTGGGCTTATTATTATATATTTTTTTTATCCTATTTACAAGTCCGTCTGTGTTAAAAATTTTTTTCAGCCGCCCCCTTGACAAGAATTTTCAGATATGTTATAATTAGCACTTGCAATATTAGACTGCTAATTTTGAATTCAATCAGAAAGGGGGTGAGATAGAGATGAAACTTAAACCACTTGGAGACAGGGTGCTGGTCAAGGTAATTGAAAAAGAGGAGGTAAAGAAGAGCGGTATAATCATTCCTGATACAGCAAAAGAAAAACCACAGGAAGGAAAAGTTATCGCTGTAGGACCAGGGAAAGTTGATGATAATGGTAAAAAAATACCTATGGATGTAAAGGTCGGAGATAAGATACTCTTCGGCAAATATTCCGGGAATGAAGTTAAACTTGACAGTGAAGAGTATTTAATTATGAACCGGGATGATATACTCGGGACAATAGAATAAAAAATCAGGAGGTGAATTTTATAATGGCTAAACAACTTGTATATAGCGATGATGCAGTTAAAGCAATAAAAAGCGGGGTTGATAAATTAGCAAATGCAGTTAAAGTTACGTTGGGCCCCCGCGGACGATATGTAGTTCTTGAAAAGAAATTTGGCTCTCCAACAATCACAAATGACGGCGTAACCATTGCCAAGGAAATAGATCTTGAAGACCCGAATGAAAATATCGGGGCACAGTTGGTTCGTGAAGTCGCCTCAAAAACAAACGATGTATCAGGTGACGGAACAACAACTGCATGCGTGCTCGCACAGGCATTAATAGTTGAAGGTTTCCGCAACATTGTTGCCGGTGCAAATCCTATGCACATTAAGAACGGTATGGACAAAGCTGTTAAATCAGTTATTGAGAGAATTAAGAAAGTTGCAAAACCGGTAAAAACAAAAGAAGAAATAGCACAGATTGCCACCATTTCAGCCAATGATAAAGAGATTGGGAACTTGATTGCTGATGCTATGGAAAAAGTCGGTAAAGATGGTGTTATAACCGTTGAGGAAGGCAAATCTGCTGAGACAACTCTTGATGTTGTTGAGGGGATGAAATTTGACCGCGGTTATATATCTCCTTATTTTGTCACTGACGCTGAAAGGATGGAGACGGTAGTTGATGACCCGTACATAGTTATAACTGATAAGAAAATTTCTGCAATGAACGATTTTCTGCCTTTGCTTGAGAAAATTGCACAGGGCGGAAAGTCTTTTGTTCTGATTGCAGAGGATGTTGAAGGCGAAGCATTGGCTACTCTCGTGGTTAACAGACTCCGCGGGACATTGAAATGCGTGGCTATTAAGGCACCGGGATTCGGTGACAGAAGAAAAGAAATGCTTCAGGATATAGCGACACTTACCGGAGGACAGGTAATATCCGAAGAAGCAGGTATGAAACTTGATAAAGCTACGGTAGATTTACTGGGCAGTGCAAAACGCGTTGTTGTTGATAAAGAAAATACTATTATAGTGAGTGGCGGCGGTGATAAAAAGGATATTGAAAAACGCATTGCTCAAATCCGTAAACAAATTGAAGATACGACATCCGACTATGATAAGGAAAAACTTCAGGAACGGCTTGCAAAACTTGCTGGCGGTGTTGCAGTAATAAATGTTGGTGGTGCAACTGAAACAGCTATGAAAACGAAAAAATTCAAGGTTGAAGACGCCATGCACGCAACACGCGCAGGAGTTGAGGAAGGAATAGTTGCTGGTGGAGGAGTATCGCTACTTGGATGTATTGAAGTACTTAAAGGATTGAAAGGCACAGATATTGACGAACAGACAGGAATAAATATTGTAATTAGAGCACTTGAAGAACCGATAAGACAAATTTCTGAAAATGCCGGTTTTGAAGGCTCAATTGTTGTGGGAAAAGTCCGCGAATCAAAAGAACAAAATTTTGGACTCAATGCAGAAACCGGTGTTTATGGCGACCTTATAAAAGACGGTGTGGTTGACCCGGCTAAAGTCGTCCGTACAGCACTTGAAAATGCCTCTTCAATTGCAGGTTTACTGTTAATAACCAAGGTTTTGATATCGGATATTCCTGAAAAGAAAGAATCTATGCCATCTATGCCTCCGGGCGGAATGGGCGGCGGAATGGGCGGAATGTATTAAGGCTCGTTAAGTAACAAATATTTAGGGTGACCCCGATGAAATTAATCGGGGTCATTTTTTAGGGGGGTGGCAGATACCTCGCTGCGTGGTTCTTATAAAATCCAGCATATGTTTTACCTCGGGACCGAGTTGTTTTACTTCTCCCTCAAGTATTGACAATGCTTTCTGGAAAGGCAATTTTGAATGAAAAAGTGTACGGTATGCATATTTAATATTATCTATTGTTTGTTTTGAAAAACCTGCTCTTACCAAACCTATCCTGTTGAGTCCGTATAGTTTTGAATGGTTACCATGGGACATAGTATATGGTATTACATCCTGTGAAGCTATTGTCCCGCCGCCAAGAATTGAAAGCCTGCCTACTCTGGCAAACTGGTGCATTCCTGCAAGCGCACCAATAATTGCCCTGTCTTCTATTACCACATGTCCACCCAAGGAAGCACAGTTAGCCATAACAACACCATTACCTATCCTGGAATCATGGCCCACATGTGAATAAGCCATCAGGAAACAATCGTTACCAACTTTTGTCATTTCTGTTATTGAACCGCGGTGAATCGTGGCAAACTCACGAATAATACAGTTATTACCGACAACGACTTTTGTTTTCTGTCCTTTATATTTTACATCCTGTCCGGGATTACCCAATGATACATGATTGGATATTTTACAGTTTTCTCCTATTTCACTGTGCTCAATAAATGTATAAGGACCAATGACGGTGTTTTTTTTAATTATTACATTTTCACCAATAATTGAATAAGGACCTATTTCAACCGACGGGTCAATATTTGCTGTCTTGCTTATAGTTACCGTCTTGTGTATCATACCTTTCATCTTTTCTGTCCGTCAACCACTATATATCCAAAATCACATTCAGTAACAACTTCTCCGTCAACATATGCTTTGCTTTCAACTTTGCCTGCACGTTCCCTGGCATGTACGACATTTATTCTCAATTCAAGGATACTGCCGGGATATACCGGCTTGCGGAATTTGACGTTTTGTATTGATAAAAAATATGGAAATTTACCACCCAGGTCAGGCCGGGCAAGCACCAATACGCAGGCTGTCTGTGCCAGTGCTTCCACAATAAGAACCCCCGGCACTATGGGATTACCGGGAAAATGTCCCTTAAAGAAATCTTCCTTTCCCGTCATATGTTTGTAACCGATAGCACTTTTTAACTCTTCAACTATCAGGACACGGTCAATCATAAGCATGGGGTCACGGTGAGGAATATTATCCTTTATCTCCTCAATTTCAAGCTGGCGGTTTTTCGTTAAGCGGGAAAGTTTTTTTACAAAATTTATGTTGTGCCTGTGCCCGGACCTTTTAGCGGTTATGTGTGCTTTTAATGGTCTCCCCAGCAAATACAGGTCGCCGAGTAAATCAAGCAGTTTATGCCGTACAAATTCATTTTCAAACCGCATTTTCTCTTTGTTGTGAACGCGGTCCATGCCTATTACTATGCTGTTATGCAGTCCACCGCCTTTTGCCAAGCCTTTCTTTTTCAAGGATTCAATTTCATAATCAAAACAAAAAGTACGCGCTGATGATATTTCATTAATAAAATTTTCAGGATTGATACTCATAGTTATCTCTTGCCTGCTGATAAGAGGATGGTCATAGGTTATTTCGCAGGTGATTTTCAAATCATCTGCTGGATAAGCAATAATTTCAGTACCCTCCTGTTCATATCTGACAGGCTCTTTGAGGATAAAATATATCCTTTCCTGTTTCTGTTCAACTATACCTGCTGAAAGTATTTGTTCAACGAACGTTTTACTACTGCCATCAAATACCGGCGGTTCGTTATTGTCAACCCGTATCTCCAGGTTGTCTATACCCAAACCATACAATGCAGAAAGTAAATGTTCTACGGTATAGACAGTAGTATTATTATTCAAACCTATAGTTGTCCCCCTTACTACCCCCAACACATTTGTATGTACGGCGGGTATAATGGGATTTTCAGGTAAATCGATTCTTACAAATCTTATACCATAATTCAGCGGGGCAGGCTTTAATACCATCTTTGTCATACAACCTGTATGGAGTCCGATACCCGAAAGGACAACTTCTTTAGATATTGTTTTTTGATTGTCCACCTAAAAAACCTCCCCTCATTTACCTCTCAATCTATTCTTCACTTCTTCAGTAAAGTCTATTCCGGGTTCACCGTAAAGTATGCTTGGTTTATCAATAATCACAGATATTTTATTTTCAATTGCAATTTTTTCAAGAACTTTGTACATCTCACCCATAAAACCTAATGTATTGCTCTGCTCAAAATCAAACAACTTAGTTTCAGTCTCTTTCTCCATATCTTCATATTCTTTCTTTTTGAGTTCAATCCCTGTACTCTTTTCTACAAAAAGTTTCTGCAATTCGTCAAGGTCTTTTTGCGTTTTTTCCTGGTCACTCTTTGCGGTCATTGTTGACGCTTCTATTTGCTGTGCTGTAGTTGATGAGACAGAAACATCACTACTGCCTGTCGAAACATTAACCTCTAACTGTTTTTTTAGTTCATCTATGGATTCTTTTAGTTCATCTATCTTTTGTTCCATCTCTACTATTTCCTGTTTTTTATTATACAACTGTTCGTTAAGTTCTGCACAAATCCTGTTATATTCAAGTTTTGCAGTAAGAATCTTCGGATGCAGGCTAAATACTTTTTCTATATCCACATAACCGACAGAACCGCTTTTTTCTGAAGTTGTTATTTTTCCAAGCGGTATTTCAACCGAATAACAGATAGTTATGTTAAAAATCAAACAACAAATTTCAGTTAATATTTTTTTATGCATTTTCTCCACCTCAAGAAAACTAAAATATCTGGCCAAGCGTGAAATAAAATTGCAGAGGGTCATAACCACTGCGGGGTTGCTGCGCCCATCCCCAATCCAATCTAATAGGAAATGCCGGAGTAGTAAACCTTATTCCAAATCCAAACCCCGATTTCATCAGGTTATCCCATTTATAATAACTTGTCCAATCATCAGACGCACCAATTGTTGGTTTAAAATCACCGAAACTATTCCACGAACCGCCAAAATCATAGAATATTGCACCCTGTAATATAGTCCGTTTCTTTTCTGTAACAATCGGAAATTTATACTCCAGATTACCGACAAACATTAATCTACCGCCGCCTTCAGCGGGACCTAACTCACTATACTGATATCCGCGGACTGTATCGGCTCCTCCCACACTGAATTTGTCATACGGCTGAAGGTTATATCCCCAGAAACCTTCAACATAACCTAAATTGGCGTTTGCGGAAAATACAAACTTCCAGAAAGTTGGGAAAAACCAGCTTGTCCGCGCTACAGGTTTATAAAAATTTGTATCGCCGCCAAATGGACCACCGGCAATCTGTAAAGCAAAAGAGTCCTTCGTTCCTCTTGAGGCATCAAAGATATAATCTCTCGTATCATATATTACCTGGCCCGTAAAACTTGAACTAAGTCCTTTTTCTCTCAATTCACTACTAAAAATAATCGGATCCAGATCTCTTCTGACTACAGTGTATTTTTCATAAGAATATGTAAAAAGTAAACTCAGGTATTCTGTCCATCTCGGTCCTGCACGAAGGTCAAACCCCTGACGCTGTTCGTCGTAGGCATTAGGTACGTATATTCCGCTGTAGCTATATTCCCGTGTTCGTAACAAATCATATATTGATACTCCAAACGAAACTGGTTTTTGCATAAACCAGGGGTCTGTCCATCCTATTTGATAATTCTGTCGCCTTTCGCCAAATTCCCACAGCAGGTTTAACCTCTGGGCACGGCCGAATAAATTCATATGTGATACCTGTAAGGTACCTACAATCCCATCAACGCTTGAATAACCGGCGCCTGCGGATAGCATACCCGGTTTACCCTCTGCTACTACAATCAGAACATCAATCCTATCTATCAGTCCGATTTCCTGCATGCTGACATTTACATCGTCTAAAAAACCTAAATTATATATTTTTTCAAGACTGCGTCTCAATTTTTTTCCGCTGAATGGTTCGTCTTCTTTTAACAACACCTCCCTGCGGATAACAAATTCTTTTGTAGCTATATTGCCGTCAATATAAATCCTGTCAACATAAACTATATTGTTTTCTACTATGTCAAATTTTATATCAATTACTCCAGTCTCGGGATATCTCTCAAGCACTTCGTTTATTTCTGCCCTCAGATACCCCTTATCAGTGTAGATGTCAATAATTGCCTGTTTTGATTCATCAAGATTTTCCTGATTATATAATTTTCTTGGCTTAATGGTAATCTCTTTGCGAAGTTCGGGTTCAGAATATATCGTATTACCCCCAAAACTAATCCTGCCAAACCTGTATTTGGGCCCTTCAGAAATGGTTAAAGTTACATATACCAATGATTTGTCTTCGCTGTAATTAATTGTGGGAATTGATATTTCTACACCCTCAAAACCACGGGTTTTATAGAAGTCCGTTATTTTATTAATGTCTTCTTCTAATATTGACTTTTTAAATATTTTTTTTCTTTTGGTGGACATTAATCCCAGTATCTTTTTGGATTTGTATGCTTTTGTGCCTTCTGCCGACACCCTGTCAACGATTACCCTTTTCCCCTCGGTGATAAAAAATATCAGTTCTGCTTCATTCTCTTTTTCATTAATTATCGGTTCACACTCAACTTTTGCATAAGCATATCCTTTATCAGTATAAAGGCCAATTATTTTAGTCTTGTCCAGTTCAAGTTTACTCTTATCAAAATGCTCGTTTTTCTTGTTGCTTATTTCACCAAGAATGGAACCCTTGCCAATTCTTTTTCTGCCCTTGAGTTCAATCTTTTTTATAAGCGGGCGTTCCGCCACAGTGTATGTTATTTTCCATGTGCCCGTATCCACTTCTATAGACACATCATCAAAATATCCTAATTCCATAATATTTGAAATGTCAACTTTTAGATTTTCCTCTGAATACAAATGTTCTTCCTTTGATTTCAGCTGTTTGAGAATGGTTTTATCTTTTACGTTGATGTTGCCTTTTATAATAATTTCACTGATTTCCTTACTGTGCAGAAATGGACAAAACAATATCAACAACAACATAACCCGAACAAGTTCGGGACCCCAGCGTATCTGGATTCCTCTGCTTGCAGAGAATGTATTAAAATTCCAAAACATATTATTTCTCTTCCCACCCAAAACGTCTGAAGCGTTCAATGGTTATTCTTCTCTCGGGATACAACAGGGCATCCTTACTGCCTAATCCGACTGTCCCGCGGAGAAACCAGTTTTTCTCCAGCCTGTATGCAAATTCAAATTGACCATATTTCAAATCTAATTTCAGCAAATCTTCATAAGCAACGCTATAACCGAATAAAAGTTTTTCTGTCAAATATTTTTCAACCGTTATCTTTGTGCCCTTGAGTAATTCGGCTGGTGAAGGAACTGTTTGAGAAGTAGTATCTCCTGGTTTTTCAGCATAGGTTACCTGCAGTGAATCCACCAGACCACTGCGCTGTAACATGCCTCTTGCCAGCGGCGAAGTGAGAGATGAGTCAAATAACCGCACAAGTTGTTTTTTTAAAAGCAAATCCCGTTCTTCCCCGCTCATCTTTTCGTCAATACCAATTGTTTTCCGAATAAGTTCTTCAGATGACATATCCGGACGGTCCCTTGACTTAAAAATCGGTTGAATTTCTCCTATCGGTCCCCGGGGAATTATCATCTCAACCGAAGATTCTTCTTTTGACTCAAAAGAAACTGTCGTTTCTGCTGAAACACTTAAGAAACAATCGCCATTTATAACTTCAAATACAGCTTCTTTTATTTTATAGTTTTTATTCAGATAATTTATATTCCCGCTTAAGGCGTTTATTTTACCATTTATTCTCAAATTAATCAAATTATCTGTAAATTTTAATGCTCCATCTATGGATGAATTAATCAATTCATTTTCATACCAGGTATTTTTCCCGGACCTTATTTCCAAATCCCATTTGGTATTGCCGGATAGATCTTTTATAAACGGACTCTTTTTCGCCTCCTCAAGCGGTGGATAGGAAAAATGTGTATTATCTAATTGAACATATCCTGCAAATTTAAGATTTCCTTTTTTGCCCTTCAACGTCAGATTAAAAGTGGGGTCTCCAAATGAAGATGCCGATATGACTCTTTTTAACAGGGGACTGCTGGGTATGGGTAGTTCCGGAACAGATATTTTTATTCCTTTTTCATCCACGGTTTTCAGGGTTAAGTCACACTCATTCAATTCAAACAATTTTGCCAGCGAAACATTCCCTGTAAGTTGAAACTGACCTTCGCCTATTTTCCCGGTAAACTCATTCACCTTAATTTTATCATTTATAAATTCTATGTCAACGTTTAACCTCTCAAGTTTATTTATGTACTGCTTTGACAGTATTGTACCACCGTCAATCTTCAGGAAACCCTTGAATGACGGATTATCAATCGTGCCGGATAATTCCACGCGGGTTCGCACTGCTCCGGTAGCAGATTTTATCCTGTCAGACATTGACTCTAATATTGATAAATCACCTTCAGAGAGGATAAGATTGAAATATATTTGTTCATAAAGAGATTTTTCCTTTACTTCTTCAGTCAATGGTAATGGTAGCCTGCCGTTGCCTATTAAAACCATTTGCTCTTTACCATTTTTCAATTTAACGAGCCTGACGCTTTGAATATTCAGCATATTGCCCTGTGAATTAAACTGGACATTGGCATTGCTAAACGGAACACCGTAGAACTTCCCGGAACTAACATTCATTGAACCACTAAAAAAGGGTTTATCTAATGTCCCTTTGAACAGGACTGTGAAATCGGAATTCCCTTCTAATGGTACATTCAAATTAATTATACCGAACAATGCATCACAACTAACGTTGGTCCCCTGTATTTCTAAATCAGAATATTCTTTATCATAATTTCCGTTTAATTTAAAAATGAAATCGTCTTTTATGGAAATGTTTGAAAACTTAATCTTTGGTGGATTTGACATGTCTAGCTGTCCCGTAACTTCATATGATTCATCCGGATATGAAAAAAGTGTCAACAATTTTTTCCCTTCCACAGTTTTATATGTAAATATAAATTTTGCCTTTTCAAAATTATAAAGATTCACCCATAAATTATCTGTCATAACTTTTCCTTTTATGGCATCTTTGGTCCACTCTCCTGATATATTTGACCTGCCAAACAACGTCAATGGCACGTATTTTACATTTTTCAGACTAATATTTAAATCAAACTCACCGCTGTCTGCATTGATAATCTTTACTTTACTCTGCGGCAGGAGTGAAATTTTCCCGGTCCCCTGTCTTATTTCCAGATTGTTAATTATAAATGTATTACCGCCTTCTATTCTGGCGTCAAGTTCTGCGTATGACCATTCACCCTTGGGCAAAAACTTACCTGCCTGGCAGTAAAGTTTATCACTCTTAAAGTGAACTTTTATATCAGGATTATCAATTTTACCCGATAAATTAGATAATCCTGCGGATAAATAAATATTTGTACTGAGTTCGCCGTCAATCTGTGGCAGACCCGATGGTTTTTTTATAAAATTATATATTGTATTTGTATCTAATTTTCGGAAATTGACTTCTAAATCTATATTTGATAACTTTGGACCTGTCCGCAGGACTATCTTATTTGTCAGTTTCCCCTGATAAACACCTTTCTTGCCTGTCTTAAGAGATAAATCACCCTTAAAACCAAGTTCCTCTCTTCTGTATTCCCCACTGCCGGAAATATTGAATTTTGCTGTGTTGTACTCCAGACCGGAGATAGAATATTTAAACACAATTTCCGGATTTGGTATTTTGCCTGAAACTGATAATCCTAAATTTAAAGCACTTTCCTTAAAAGATAAATCCTCCATGCCCCTGAACTTAATATCCTTCATTTTCAAGTCGCTGACATAGACATCGCCTTCAATACTATCATTCTTCACATCAATCACAAATTTCTTAGACTTAATACCATCACCTTTGAAATCTCTCAATGTAAGCACGTCCTTCTCAAAAAGGACATTACAGGCTATCTCCTTCAATTTAAAATCATTGAGCACTAAATCATTCCCTGAAAGAGACCCTTTTAACGAAATTGATTTTGTGCGGGTAACTTTACCACTTAGACCCAATGCTCCTTTTAAACGCAAATTGTTGTTATAATAAAAATTGTCAAATTCCAGTTTTACAATTAGATTTTCTTTTGCAGTGGTTAAATCGTAAGTTCCATCAAAAGATAACAGACCTTTCTTCTCTATTTGCTCTATCCGACATCCGGAAACAACCACCTGTTCCGTACTGACTATTATCTCTCCTGACGCGTTTATGTCCGGTTTATTGAATGAAAATTTTCCTGTCAATTTACTCTTCTCGGTAAAGGCAGCGTTTATATTTCCATTAAAGAAAATCTTGGTTTTGTCACCAGAAAACATTTTTGTATAAAATATTATGTCGTCCTCTTTTCTTTTTCCGGTAATGGAAAAAGAACCCGGGGAACCAGTAGCAGGTTTAATTAAACCTCTTATGGTCATTTCATCTCTGGCATAATTCAGTGTCGTTGATATATGGTAGTTCTGCGGTAATTCCGTAATAGGGAATATTTCGTATGGCAGAAGGGTCTTTGAAATACTGAATTCAGAAAGAGCCATATTGAGGACTAATTCTTCTTTTCCTACATATCCATCTATTTTTAATTCGGTAGTGGTGTCACTAAAGATAAAATCTTTTAACACGAGTTTATTATCGGAGTAAAGGAGATTCCCTTCTCCTGACATGGAATAACCACCGACCTTCATGTCTAACGGTTTAAGAGTGCTTTCAAAAGATAGATTCAACGGGAAACCATTCACGGTAAACGTGCTCCTGCCGGTAAATGAATTTTCCCCTTTTTCATCAGCAAGATATAAATTCATCGCTCCGCTAGCTCCGCTAGCATATTTTTCTTTTGGAAAATTGCCGCTGAAATTCATTTCAAAGTTAATCTTCGGAAAATTAATATTTCCCGAAACCTTCATTTTCCAGATATCCTTCTTTTTATCTGCTAAAAACCTAACAGAAAACACACCGCTTTTAGTATCTAACATACAATCCAGGATATTTACTTTTTTACTGAACACAATCTTACCGCGGGTCCTGGGGATTCCGAGTTTAGAAACCGACGCTTCACCATCCCGCCAGGAAACAGAGATATTTTTAAATTCAGATTCTTGTGGATATGAAAGGTCACCTATGTCTTCTATAACTAATTTAGGACTGATAAGGTTAACTTCTCTTAAGGAATTAACCAGATTCCTGTTAAACAAACCTTCTATTATGTTAAAATTTAAAACTATAGATTTAGAAAATAACGAGAATTTTTCGTTTTCCAGACGGACATTACCCAGAACAATACTTGACGGTAATCTTAAGTACAGGGATTCTATTTCAAACTTACTCAAGTTTGAGGTGGCATTTAGATTTAATCTGACATAGTCCTGCAAATATTTACGCACAAAGCCTGGCAGGTGGGTGTTTATATAAAAAATAAGCCCCAAAAAAAATATCAGGGCTATTGAAATACTAACGACAAGGGTTTTATTTTTCATCCTTCCATATTTTTTTAACTCTCAACGGGCTTTGGAACTGTATTTGCAATGAAAGAAAGTTTCTGGTTTTCAGAATCAAACCCAACGCTAACTTTTGTGGGTTCTTCTTTTGTCCCTGAAAGCAGGTTTTTGGACAGTATCTCTTCACCAAAAGGATTTTCTAAATATCTCTGTATTGTCCGTGTCAGTGGTCTTGCTCCAAAGTTCGGGTCAAATCCTTTTTCTAATAAAAATTCCTTCGCCCTGTCAGATATTTCAATGGTAAATCCCTTCTCCAGGACTTTCTTTTCAACTCTGGCAAGCATCAAATCAAGTATCTTTTTCATATCTTCCCTGCTCAGAGGGTGAAAAACGATTATCTCATCAATGCGGTTAAGAAATTCAGGGTTAAATACTTTCTTAACTTCTTCCAGAACAGTATCTTTAATAGACTGGTAATTTTGCTGCGTATCTTCCTGAACGAGAAATCCTAATGCTTTACCTCTGGATATCAGCTTCGCACCAATGTTAGACGTCATAATGATTATGGCATTCTTAAAGCTAACTTTGTGTCCAAAACTATCAGTGAGTATTCCGTCTTCCATTATTTGAAGTAATATGTTGAAAACATCCTGGTGAGCTTTTTCTATTTCATCAATTAGAATTACAGAATAGGGTTTTCTCCTGATCTTCTCTGTCAGCTGTCCGCCTTCTTCATAACCCACATATCCCGGAGGAGCACCTATCAATCTTGAAACAGAAAATTTTTCCATATACTCAGACATATCAACGCGCACGAGTGCATTTTCATCACCAAACAAAAATTCTGCCAGTGCTCTTGCTAACTCTGTTTTACCAACTCCCGTAGGTCCAAGGAATAGAAAACTTCCAATAGGCCTTTTGGGGTCTTTTAAGCCTGTTCTGGAACGTCTGATTGCCTGCGAAATTGAATTTATTGATTCATCCTGGCCGATGACACGTCTGTGTAATTCTTCTTCCATATGCACGAGTCTCTCTGACTCTTTTTCTGTAATTTTTGTAACGGGTATGTTGGTCCATTTGGAAACAATCGTGGCAATATCTTCTTCTGTGACATCCGGAATTATTGAATCCCGGTTCTGACGCCAGTTTTTCTTCATTTCATCAAGAGCGTTACGCATTTCTCTCTCTTTATCTCTCAGCCGGGCAGCACGTTCGTATTTCTGCTGGGATATACTTCTTTCTTTTTCTTTTACAAGTTTTTCCAATTCTATCTCTTTATCTTTAAGTTCCGGTGTTGTCTGTGTAGCTAATAGTCTGGTATGACTACCCGCTTCATCTATCAAATCAATTGCCTTGTCCGGAAGGTATCTGTCAGAAATAAATCTGTCAGAAAGTATTGAGGCAGAAATTAAAGCGGAATCAGTGTATCTGACCTTGTGATGTGACTCATATCTTTCTTTTAATCCCTGGAGTATTTTTATTGTCTGTTCAACAGTAGGCGGATTAACAATTATTGGTTGAAAACGACGTTCCAGGGCAGCATCATGTTCAATATATCTACGGTATTCACCCAGTGTCGTGGCTCCTATGCACTGCAATTCACCCCTGGCAAGAGATGGTTTCAGCATATTGGAAGCATCAATTGAACCCTCAGCAGCACCTGCGCCAATAACGGTATGAAGTTCGTCAATAAAAAGTATAACATTATTCTTTGAGCGTCGTATATCTTCCATAATATTTTTTAATCTTTGTTCAAATTCACCGCGATATTTTGTCCCGGCGACAACCGCAGATAAATCAAGCGTAATAACCCGTTTGCCGGTGAGTATCTCCGGGATATCACCGCTAACAATCTTCTGTGCCAGCCCTTCCACAATGGCGGTTTTACCCACACCCGGGTCACCAATCAGGACAGGGTTATTTTTAGTCCGCCTTGCAAGAATCTGTATAACCCGTTCAATCTCATCTTCCCTGCCTATTGTCGGGTCAAGTTGGTTTTCTTTTGCTAAATGCGTCAAATCCCTGCTGAATTCATCCAACGTGGGCGTTTTTGTTTTTATCTTGCCCTGTGGATGCATGGAAAAAGGTTTCACTGACGATTCGCCAAGCAAACCGTTAACTTCTTCACGTACGTCAGATAATTTTATGCCGAGGTTTTCCAGAACTCTTGACGCTACGCCTTCTTCTTCCCGTAAAAGTCCAAGAAGTATATGTTCTGTCCCTACATAGTAATGTCCCATTATCCCCGCTTCTTCAACTGCAAATTCCAACACCTTTTTGGCCCGCGGGCTGAACGGTATCTCGCCAAGTAACATTATATTATCACCCGTTCCCACAACCTTTTCAACTTCTGCCCGGACCCTGCGTAAATCAATACCTAAATTTGATAGGACCTGCGCTGCTACGCCTTCACCTAAAGCAACGAGCCCAAGAAGTATGTGTTCTGTTCCCACATAATCGTGGTTAAGCCGTTTCGCTTCCTCCTGGGCAACCAGAATAACTTTTTGCGCCCTTTCAGTAAACTTATTCATTTTCTCTTGTCCTCCTAAAAAGGTAATTTCCCACTTTTTAACTGTAGCGTCCGAATTCGGACGACTTTCTTGAAGCAAGGAAATTATAACCCCAATAAATAAGATAATCCTGCGGATAAATTGGGGAATCCCAGTAGCGTCCAGTTTTAACTGGACGACTTTCTTGTTACAATTTAAATAATTAGAAATCTATCTAATAGTTATTGCATTATAGCAAATTATATTTGATTCGTCAAAAGACAACTTTAAAGGAATGACGGACAGAAATATGGGATTTATTCATTTCATTCGCAATGACAAACACAACGCTGATAAATCAGCAAACTACTGCTGATGTTTAGATGTAAAAAACTCCTTGCTTTAATTTTTTTAAAAGTGTTAGTATTTCATCAAAATCTTCACGCAGGTTATTGTGCATATCTACAATCATTTTAGTAGCATTATCATCAGTTTCGTTTGTTAGAATTTGCTTTATTTTTATTAGTGTTTTTTCATCAGACATCCTTTTTATTTCTCGTCCAAGAAGTCTGATGCTTGCCAAACGAACATCGAAACCTTCTTCTTTTAACATGGGTGCTTCTTTATCATATAATACGCTCTCAGTACCGATATTTTCATAATTTTTTATTATAAAAAGTAGGTCTTGAGCATCTCTTTTTCGTTCCGGATATTTCTCGTTCCAAGAAATTAATTTAGTAATACACAGGCCAGGAACCGTAGGAATCTTTAAGTCGAATTTAGGGGTATCCCTTAACCGCACTTTTATTGAACAGCAGTAAACCTCTTCAAAACCGAGAATACTCATGACAATATTTTCTTCCGTAGGAAACCTGATTTCCATTTTCTCATCGGCAATGGGACCAAAGGGAATAATATCTACGGAAATATCATCCCGTGTATATCTGTATATTAACTTTGTTTTTTGAAAGTGCCCGGACATGGTCAAAGCGTCGGTTAATAGGACGAATTTGTTCCAGTCAGGAATCCGTATCCCTAAATCAATATCCAACGTTCTCCTTGGTGATTTTATTCCATAACAATGTTCGAAGATAATATCCCGCGCCATAGCCCCAACTATGAAAAACGGGATATCTAATTCCATTGTGATGGTATTGATTATTGAAAGAACTTCGACAAACGATGGATTAATTTTCTTTGAGATATTCAATAACATATTTTTTGAAGATTTCACCTGCCACTTCGATATTTCTCTGTTCTCCCGTGGCGGCAAGGTCGGCATAAACCAGAATAGGTGGAACCGTTTCTTCATTATCGTTTTCTTTCGGAGTCCAGAAATAATCATAAATCTCGATTGTGCCATCTATGTCTTTTTTTAATCTAAGTTTGAGCAAGATTTCGTTCAACTGCTCTTTCTTTGCGTATATTGTGGTGATTTGAGGTTTTAGAAAATTGGTTATTTTTTCAGCCGCTGTTTCACCGCCCCATAGGATGTTTTTATTTTTCTGCAAGTCCAACGGTAACCCGTCAATAGTTCCCGTAAACCTTCCAAGTAGTAATTTTGGGTGCAGTCTCTCCGCGTATTCGGTTTTCCAGCGGTCAAATAACTTTTCTTTTTGTAGCAGTTTTCGTTGTTTGCCTTTTATTTTCACAAGATAGCCTAATTTGGTTAAATCTTTCATTACCCAGCCAACCGTACCGAGAGCAACGTCTGCCTGCAGGGCAATTTCACGGTATGTTTTGTTGATGAGTTCGGGATTATATAAAAATGCAAAGATGATTTTTAGACCCGTTGGTTTGAATGCCTGGTTTTTCGGAATGTGCTTGAAAATATCAGGAGGCGTGTTCCCTTTCACAAAAATGTATAGAAACTTTTGATTAATAAATCCGTTTCCGGCCGTGTCAATAAATTCTATGTTTTTCCTTTTAAGATTGTCTGCTAGAAAATCTGTCACATGATTTGTAATAAGTAACAACGGGTGTGGAAGTTTATTCTTGTTCAATAACAGGTTTCCAATTGCAGGGGTTGTGATATTATTCTTTACCTCTAAGAAATAAGTTATTTCTTTGTTTTGTATTTTGAATATTATCAATCTATCAGGATAATTAGTATTGTTTAATTGGAGTTTGTTCTCTGGTTTTTCAACAAACACCTGTCCCGGTAGATTCTTTCTGAAAGCTTCTATAGCCGCTTCTATGAGTTGTTCTTCAATGTACTTAGCAAGCATTTTGAATTCCTCACTAATTGTTCAATATTTATAAATGTTCATCTATATTAATTATACATCATTTCTATTAAAAAGTCAAGTATTTTTAAATAAAAAGTATTTTGTTATAATTATGTAGTTTGTTCATAATAATTGAACAATATATATTACTGAACATAATTCAACCTCTAATTCAACCTCCTGACCAGTAACCACACCTATAAAATTTCGGGGACACAATGAATCTATTATATCGTTGTCAATCTGACGGGTTGACCAGTTGCCAGCAATGGCTTCTTCAAGATAGAACTTCCGAACTTCTTCCTTTTCTACTTTCAATAAAAGCCGGTAGTGTGTCCAACTCAATTCGTGACGCAGTGCGTCACAATTCGGGAAAGCAGTATAGAATAACCGGATATATCTCAGGTTTGACTCGTCAAATCCCCGACCATAATCCTTTGTCAACTTAACGGATATTAAATTGCAACAAAGATTGCAAGGTTTAGAAAAGATTACACTTCCTGGTTTTTCAATGATTTCATCCCATACCATACAGGCAGGAATATTGCAATGAGATTTACAAGGAAGAGTTCAATGCCATTGAACATAAGGTGTGACCAATCTATTGCTGCTCCGAGCTCGTGTCTTATCAAAATCTGGGCGGGGCGGGCTAAAATCGCTAAAGTCAGACCGATATAGAAGATTGCACAGATTGTATAGAAAATTCCACCGGAAGACATTTCAACCTGTGGTATATTCTCCGCATCAAATTTAGGATACATTATACCCATTCCCAATGCCATTATTCCTATGCCTATTGAGAGTATTATAATGTTCATTAGATAAAACCAGAAGACTAAAGTTGAAACACCCAGCAGCAGGTTTGATGCCACGCCAAGTAAAATACCAAGTAATATTATGATAGGGCAGGAAATTAAAAACTTTTCTACAAAGATTTCTTTCACGCTCAATGGCGAACTGAATAATATCCACAGAGTATTCTTTTCTAAACTGATTTGAGGAAATACGAACCTCAGCGCCAGTGCTGCCAGAATAAAACCTATTGCACCCATGTTAAGGAATGCAATGAAGTTTCGGACAAAACTCACCGTAATTTGAGGTCCGAATTTTGCTGGCAGTTTATACAAACTGAATAAATAAACTATTACGAGTGCCATAACCAGAAGCAGCTGTGACCACTGCTGGGCATTTCTAATGAAATTTCTTATATCTTTGGACAATAATCCATGAAGACGACTATTAAAAAAAATCAACTTATTGAATTTTATGCTATACCCTTTATTTTTTGATGAAGAGGACGTTGTCTGGACCTCAACCCAACTATTATAGTAGAAATATCTTGATAAAAATGCAATAAGGACGAAGAGTAAGCAAGCACAACCAAATAGATACGCGCTGTTCAGGACAATTGCGGAGATTTTACCTGTCAACAGAGAATTCAAAACTTCGGAAAACCAGTTTGATGGCAGGAATTTAAACGTCGGTGCATTCAGGTAAGCGATATATTCCATTGCATCAATGAATGTATCCGGATTTGCTAACTTTTCAGGCTCAATAAATCTGAATGCCACGTATGCCATAGAACCTATAAGAATAGCAAGTATTAAAACTACATCCCGCGTTCTGGAAGAAGGGAAAAGGGACATTATCAATGAACTTATAAATATCCCGATTACAGCGCTTATGAAAAAAAACGGGACCGCAAGAACAACAAACCCAAAAAGAAACCATATATTAGCGGACTTAACATTTGCAAAGGCAACAAGGAAAGGAATCAATGTTACCAGCATCATCCAGCTGGATTGAATTGCTGTTTCAACTGTTTTAACTAAGAATACCTTAACATAGTTAACAGGACAGGTTATAAGAAAATTTAAATCTTCGGAAAAATATATTGTGGAAAATGAAGTTATGATGCTTGAAAAAACCACCATTGCAAATGTTGTAAAAAACGCTATCCTCAAGAATTTTAGCAGGACAATAGAACCTATCATTTCAAGATTCTGGATATATAAAAGCACCCTGTAAAAACCAATATATAATGCCCACAGGAATAATGCTCCTATTATAATACCGAGAGAAAATTTTATTTCGCCCGCAAAAGAAAGATGGCTTATTTTATTCTTAAAACTAAAAAATTTTATTTTATAAAAGGTGGCAATCATTGACCTAAATGGGGACGGAGGAAACTCTTGGACATACCTATCAATATCTGGTCTATCCATTACTATTAGTTTCCTCCGTCCCCATTTGTATTAGTTTCCTCCGTCCCCATTTGTGACGCATTTGTGAGTTTAAGATAGATATCTTCAAGGGATGCTGTGCCTTTCAGTTTTTCAATAAGTTCTTCCTTGCTACCGAGAGCAATTAACCTGCCATTATCTATTATTCCTATCCTGTGACTCAATTTCTCCGCTAATTCCAGGATATGAGTGCACATAAAAATCGTAATACCGCGATTACTCAGTTCAATAAACATATCTTTAACAAGACGCGCCATCTTTGGGTCAAGACCCACCAGCGGTTCATCAAGTATGAGAACCTTGGGTTGCCGCAGGAGTATGCTTGCCAGAATAAGTCTCTGTCTCATACCATGGGAATAACTTTCTATTAATTCATTTATGAATTCATCCATACCAAACATGGTTATCAATTCAGGGATCCGGCTCTTCTGTTCATTCCCCGGTATCCCGTATATGTCACCTATTATCTGCAGGAATTCTATGCCCGTAAGTTTTGAATATATAAACGGACGGTCCGGTAATAGACCTATGATTTTCTTTACTTTAATGTGTTCTTTCTGAACATCATAGCCGCATATAGAAACACTGCCAGAGGTGGGTTTGAGCAGTCCCGACAGGAGTTTTACAGTGGTTGTTTTACCCGCACCGTTTGGACCGATAAAAGCAAATATTTCACCCGCCGGTATTTCCAGGTTGAGGTTATCCAATGCTTTGTGTTTACCAAAACATTTTGTAAGGTTAACTATCCGTATCATTTACATTTAGCATTTAGGTGACACATTTAGGTGACAGCCTTTACTTATTTACTTTTTATAAAATAATTACCTCCGTCCCTATTATTTTTTTAAAAGGGTGAGGACAAAACTTGATATCAACGGCAACCAGAAATTATCGTTTAAAGGCAATGGCAAAAACTCAATGATTGTAGCTACAACAGCTCCTGCAAATGCCAGTTCTAACGGCAGAAAAAATATTCCGCATAAAAAACATACTAGAAAACATGCTAAACTGCCTTCCAGACTTTTATTCTTACGGATTTTCGTTTTACCATAAGATACACCTACAAGAGCAGCAATAGTGTCACCAAAAACAACATAGAGAAATGCTGTTGTAACAATTCTTTTATCTGGGAAGAAAAATATTGTCAAAAATCCTCCTGTAAGTGTCCAGGGCAAACCGCTCATCTGATGAACTTCTTCCGTTCTATACATTCCTTTATATAACAAACCTATGATTCTCTTATTAAATTTTGGCGAAACAAAACGAAAAAATTCAAGAATAACGTCAACAATAACAAAACTACCTGCAATTATAAGGGCTACTGACCTGGACACCATATTATAAACTACAGGGTAGAGGATAGTCAGCATATGAATTATCTTGCGATTCATTTCATCACTTAACAATACCGGGATTTCATATTTCTTTTTAATCATATTACCTCAAGAGCCTTATTTACCACAATTCTGTATATCCACACGTATGAATCCCTGCTATATTTGAACATATTGATAAAAAAATCTTTCAATCTGAAAGGTAGAAAAATTGAAAGTGTTGAACTGATAACTATACAATTCATTATCAGTATAAAAACCAATGAAAAAAACTGCCCGCTTTTCTTTAAATCGCTCTGACCCTGTGTCAGTGCAAATACCGTCAGGACAAGATGAAACGATATGCTCATTCCTAAAAAAAATAAAAAAATATTGTGGTATCCGGTAAGATTAAAAACCTGTCCAAGAATAAAATAGACCGCAATTAATAAAAGTGCATAAATTGGTATAAAATAAGGAGACAGGCTGACCATAACGTTTGTTTTTGAAAGTCCTACGCTACCCCCTGTTTTTTTAACGCTGAATGATTTTACCCTGGCACCGCTCAACCAGCCCGCAATAACATGCGTTAATTCATGTCCGAACACATAAATTCTCATAGGTTTGAAGAAAATTATCTGAAGTATGAAATATGCTATAACGCCACAGATAAAGTATACTGATAATTCATCCGGCTGTTTTTGTAAAAAAGATAAAGAATATAAAAAACTTCTGCAGGCACCATAACACACCGGCAAAAGCAACAGTCCTATAATACCAGTAATCATAAGGTAAAACCCCACCCTGATTTATCGGGGTGACATAACCCCTCGCAGTTTTCAAACAGGACAAGTTTGAAAACTAAACGCTGGGGTAAACGTCACACATGCTTCACTGACGTTTAGAATACACGGTCACTCTGTTGCGACCAAGTTGTTTTGATTTATACAGTGCAGTATCAGCCTGTTCAATAAATTTTTCTTCAGAACAAAACTCATAATTTTGACCGGCAACTCCTATGCTTACAGTCAGGGGCATAAATGTGTCTTTTACCGCAAACTTATAATTTTCAACAGCAGACCTCAGTCTTTCAGCTACTTCCTTTGCGTCATTCAGGGATATTTGAGGTAATATTATTATGAATTCTTCACCGCCGTAACGCGCTATTGTAGAACCGCTGTCTATTTCAGATTTTAGTAAGTCCGCCAGCAGGCAGAGTATACTGTCACCGGCGGGATGCCCGTGTTCATCATTAATTTTCTTGAAATGATCAATATCAATCATCATCAGGTTCAGGTCTGTCTTAAACTTTTTACTTCTCTCAATTTCGTAGTTAAGTTTCCGAAGAAAATGCCTGCGGATATAAAGTTTTGTAAGTCCATCCGTAATAGCCAGTTCATATAACTTTGCGTTGTGCAATGAAATCGCTATTTGAACGGCAAAATTCTGTAATAACGAAACATCGTAATTATCAAAAGGAGAACCGTCTCTATGGTTGCCGAGAACTATCAGCCCCAGGAATTGTCTTTTTGCCAGAAGTGGCAACAACATTAATGTTTTTGTATCAGAATCATCCAGGATTAATGCACGGTAGTCCTTTTTTATATCTAAGTCGTTTACAAACTGTGCTTCAGGCAGACCCTCTTCATTGGTTTTTAACAGTGCCATAAGTCCGTCCGGTCCCAGCGGCGGGTGTTTATAAGTTGTAGTTATACCAACAGAATGAAGGACATTTAAAAGATTCTGTTCATCAACTCCAATGAAAACACCTTTGTCAACATCAGCCAACCGCATTACCATGTCGAGGGACTTTTTTATCAGAGTGTCCGTATCAAGGATACCGGAAATATATACGGAGGACCTGTTTAACGTATAAAGGTCATTCCTGATTGACTCCAGAGATTTTATTGTCAGTTTATAATCTTCCTTCAACTTCTCTCTTTCGGCAGGTTTTATACCTAAACCCATAACAGGACAGATTACCGAATAATCACAGGACTTACAGAATGCTCCTTTTTTAGGTAAAAATTTATTGTCTTTTGAAATCCGTTTGTATAACTTAATAATATATTTTTTTGTCTCTTTGATTTGTTTCTGTGTACAATTTGTTGAAATTTTTTTATTGTGTTGGAGATAATATACCGATAATTTTTGTGGAAATAACCTGAGTCTCTCCCAGATACAAAAAGCATATATTCTCAGCTGCTGAATGCGGGACAGTTCGGAATCAGAGCCCTCCAGTCCGGGCAGGAACTTACCTGTTTTATAATCTATTACCTCAACATTATCGTCAGTCAATTCATCTATACGGTCAATCTTACAGGTAAGAAAAAAATTTCCCACGGGTATCTGAAAAAATTCTTCCAGGTATAATGGTTGAGCATTAATGTCTGAATGAGTATAAAATTGTTCTACTACTGAAAGTGCCTGTTGTTTATACTCATTTTCTTCTTCCGGTGTGGCATAACCGTTATGGACCCAGTTATTCAATAGAACCGAACGCAATTTATCCAGTGTCCGTTCCTTCACTTCTCTTATTTCAAAAAATTTTCGCAGTGCAATGTGAATGCTTTCACCAAAAGACAAATAAGCTCTCCTCTGGTGGTAAATATCCCGCAAATTATCAATATATTCAAATTTGAATTTTAAAGGGCACTGCTCGTAGGCTGCCAGGGCTGAGTAACTTATGCGTTTTGACATCTTTAATTATTCTAACATGTAGTCTTCAACTTTTATACCTTTTGAAGTAAGTTCCTGTCTCCACAGTTTCTTAGCTTCGGGCATTTTTTTTTCGGCAAGTTTTACCCATTTTGACCTTGGCGGGGAAAACAACTCAACTGCTGTCTGATACCAGATATAAGCATATTTTATTGAACTTTCTTCCATCTCGCGTTCATAATTAAACTTTATGATATCCATCTGGCGATTATAGTCTTCTTCTGTCCATTTCTTTTTTGCATATTTTTTATCAAGTTCATCTTTGTCTTTTTTAAATCTATTATCCAAAAAACTTTTCTTCCTTTCAGGGTTCTCATACCAGGACCAATACTTTTCGCCTTCCAGGTATGCGTTTTTTGCTCTCAACACTACGTCTATATAAATCATCACATACATAACCGTTACCGTCACTGCACACAAAACAATAACTTTAAACCATTTCTTTGCGAAAATTGACGGCTGTTGTGTGTCCATAGGTATTTCCTCGTTTTTATTAATATATATTTTTAGATTCAAGAAATCGTCCAGTTCCTAAAGAACCTACTGTTGGTTAAAACTGGACGCTACGGGGATCCCCCAATTTATTGGGGTTATCCAGGAATTAAGGGTTTACCCTTTTATACTTTCTGTAGATTTGAATTATAACATATTGTAAAAATTTTATCAAATGACAGGGATGACCCCACGATGTTTTGCTTTGAAAAACAAAGCAAAACAAAACTCGGGGGTCAAATTGTCACTGCTAAAGCAGCTGACAATTTGACATAATGTCTTTATTTTTGATATATTTTACTTGTTATGGTACTGAAAGTTGGCTTCACATACGATTCTAAAAACGAGTATCCTGAAAATACCGACGATATTCCTGACAAATATGCTGAATTTGATTCGGAAGAAACAATACAACACATTGAATCAGCATTAAAGTCAGGCGGCTACGAAGTAATACGGATTGGCCATGCCAGAAATCTTCTCGACAGAATACGTTCGGGCGAGAAATGGGACATAATTTTTAACATATGTGAAGGACTGGGTGGAAGGAACCGCGAATCACAGGTGCCCGCAATACTTGATTTATTTAATATACCTTATTCAGGTAGTGATGCATTAACAATGGGATTAACTCTGGATAAGGTTATGGCAAAAAAAATCATAGAATATCATAAATTATCCACGCCTAAATTTTTGTGTATAAATTCAATGGCTGAACTAACTCCGGAAAACTTGACGTTAAAGTTTCCGCTTATTATAAAACTCTTTCATGAAGGAACAAGTAAAGGATTATCAAAAGAATCACTCGTGCAAAATTTCAAACAACTCAAAGAACGCGTTGACTGGACAATGGAAACCTTCAAACAGCCTGTCCTGATAGAAGAGTTCATAACCGGATACGAATTTACAGTGGCCGTGGTGGGAAATGACCCGCCAGAAATATTGCCTCCTGTCCAGATTTCAATATACGGCAAGATGGATGTGGGTGAAGATTTTTACATCCGTTCAATGGTTGAAAGTTCTGATGCAATAAAATACATCTGCCCGGCAAAAATTGATAAGAAGTTAGAGAAGAAAATTTGTGATTTCACTTCAAAAGCATACAAAATTCTGGGTTGCAGGGATTTCGGAAGATTTGATTTCAGGGTTGACTATAATAACAATCCATATTTTATTGAATGTAATCCCCTGCCAAATTTAGGAATGCTTGACGTATTCCCGCTTGTAGCAAAAGCAACCGGAAGGACCTACGAACAACTAATCTGCTTGATTTTAGAATCCGCCCTAATTGGGGTCAGACCTTGAAATGTGAAATTCACTTACTTTTTGGTTTCGGCGACTGCCTGGGCTAAAGCAAGGCGGGCAATCGGAACGCGGTAAGGCGAACAACTCACATAATTCATACCGACACGGTGACAGAATTTAACACTTTCAGCATCACCGCCGTGTTCTCCGCATATACCGACTTTCAAGGTCGGGTTGGTTTTTCTGCCTCTTTTAATACCCAAATCAATTAACTCGCCGATACCTTCCTGGTCAAGCGTCTGGAACGGGTCGGCTTTTAATATTTTTTTCTCTAAATAATCCGGTAAGAAGCCCCCGATATCATCACGGGAAAAGCCGAATCCCATCTGGGTCAGGTCATTCGTTCCGAATGAGAAGAATTCTGCTGTCTGTGCAATTTTTCCGGCAGTTAATGCGGCGCGGGGAATTTCAATCATTGTCCCTATCATATGAGGGATTTTCTTTAACCCGTACTTTTCGGAAACTTCTTTATGTACTTTTTCAACAATCTTTGCCTGGTGGACAACTTCCTCCACTGTGCAGACAACGGGTATCATTATTTCAGGAAAAACTTTTTTTCCTTCTTTAAGCAATTCTGCAGATGCTTCAAATATTGCCCGTGCCTGCATCTCCGTGATTTCAGGATACGTTATGCCTAAACGAACTCCCCTGTGTCCCATCATCGGGTTATTCTCATGCAGATTGTCTGCCCGTTTGGAAAACTCTTCCATGTTTATACCTAAACTACCGGCAAGTTTCTCCTTCTCATCTTCACGTCTCGGGACAAACTCGTGTAACGGCGGGTCAATTGTCCTGATTGTAACCGGTAGTCCTTCCATTACATCCAGTGTCCCTTTTATATCGGATTTCATATGGGGGAATAATTCATCAAGAGCAGAACGTCTTTCTTTTTCGTCTTTAGAAACTATCATTTTGCGCAGTTTAAACAACGGTTCCTCTGCACCTTTCCCGTAAAACATATGCTCTATACGGAAAAGCCCGATACCCTCTGCACCGAATTCTCTCGCTTTCTTTGCATCTTCCGGAGTATCTGCGTTTGCACGCACTTTAAGTTTGCGGATACTGTCACATAATTTCATAAATGCAATAAAATCCTTGTTTTCTTCAGTTGCTTTTACCATCGGTAATTGCCCGAGATATACATAGCCCCGGGAACCATTAAGAGTAATCCAGTCTCCTTCTTTCACTGTCACATCACCGGCTTTAAATATTTTATTTTCATATTCAACGGAGATTGTACCCGCTCCGACTATACAGCATTTCCCCCAGCCCCGGGCAACCAATGCAGCGTGACTTGTAAGTCCGCCGCGTGCTGTAAGTACCGCTTCAGCGGCACGCATTCCTTCAACGTCTTCGGGATTGGTTTCTTCTCTGACTAAAATAACTTTTTTGCCCTGTTTAGTCCAGTTCACAGCATCATTTGCAGAAAATACTGCCATACCAGTACCACCGCCTGGACCTGCAGGTAAACCTTTTCCGATAAGTTTTGCGGTTTTTTCAGCTTTCGGGTCAACTATAGGATGAAGCAGTTCGTCTATCTGGGACGCTGTTACTCTCATTACTGCTTCTTCTTTTTTGATAAGTTTTTCTTTCGTCATATCAAGTGCCATGCGGACTGCTGCAGGACCGTTTCTTTTACCTATACGGCACTGCAACATCCAGAGACGTCCTTCCTGAATCGTAAATTCTATATCCTGCATATCGTGATAATGTTTTTCAAGTGACTTCTGGATTTTATCTAAATTGCGATATATTTCCGGCATGGATTTTTCCAACGAAAGCAGATTAATGTTATGTTCGGATTTCCCCGCTTCATTTATAGGATTGGGCGTTCTTATACCGGCGACAACGTCTTCTCCCTGAGCATTTGTCAGCCATTCACCGTAAAATATTTTTTCACCTGTTGCGGGATTCCTGGTAAATGCTACGCCTGTTGCTGAACTATCACCCATATTTCCGAATACCATTACCTGGACGTTTACCGCTGTCCCCCAGATATCAGGTATGTTTTCTATCCTGCGGTAAGAAATTGCTCTTTTCCCGTTCCAGCTGGAAAAGACCGCTCCGATTCCTCCCCACAACTGTTCCATAGGGTCCTCGGGGAAATCTTTGCCGAGGACTTCTTTGACTTTTGATTTATATATTTCAATCAATTTTTTCAGGTCATCTGCGGTAAGTTCCGTGTCCTGTTTTACTCCGCGTTGTTCTTTCGTTTTTTCTAATTCACGTTCTAATTGCCGACGGATTCCCTTACCTTCTTCCGGCTCAATCCCTGCAGCTTTTTCCATCACAACATCGGAATACATCTGGATTAATCTTCTCTGGGCATCATAAACAAAACGCGGGTTATTAGTCTTTTTTATAAGTCCTTCCCGGGTTACATTATTCAACCCGACATTCAGAACAGTCTCCATCATACCCGGCATAGAACGGCGCGCTCCCGAACGCACCGATACTAACAAAGGATTGTCCGGGTCACCGAATTTACTGCCCATAATCTGCTCAACTTTTTCAAGAGCTTTTTTTACCTGCATTTCAAGACCTGCAGGATATTTTTTCTTATTCTGATAATAAGTGCAGACTTCTGTTGTTATGGTGAAACCCGGAGGCACGGGTATTTTTATATTTGTCATCTCTGCCAGGTTAGCGCCTTTGCCGCCCAACAATTCCTTCATCTTTTCATTACCGTCTGCTTTCCCGCCACCAAAGAAATACACATGTTTCTTACTTTTTGATTTTGTTACCATTAATTATAACTCCTTCCCATTGTAGCGTCCGAATTCGGACGATTTTTTAAACTCTAATGTCAAGACCTGACCCCACAACTTACAAATTATTTTTTGCCTATGACCTTTCTGGTCGCTTCGGCAAGTTTTTTATTCCATTGACGCATCTCGTCAAGGTCAAGACGTCTGACAACAACATCTATCCTGCGATTTTTAGCCTTTTTCTCCGGAGTACTGTTACAATTACTGACGAGTATTTTTAATTCTTCTTTTGACAAATCACTGAGTTTTAATTCCTCTTTACCTTTAGGCAAATTACCGATGCGTTCTTTTTGAATTACTTCCAATTCGGCTTTGATTAACTCCTGTGCGGGATGATATTCGCCGTAACCCGCAGATGTAAACCTTTCAGGGCCAATGGTTATATTGTAAATAATTAATCTGAGGACATTGGTTGCGCGCGCGGTTGAGAGTTCCCAATTAGAAGGAAATTGGGCTGTGGCTATCGGAGCATTATCCGTATGGCCCTCTATGCTTACCCGGTTTGGATATTCGGCTAAAAGTCCCACTATATCGGTTATTATAGTCTTCGCTTCAGGATAAATATCCGCATGTCCTGAATCAAACATATATTTTTCACTAAATGATATGATTAATCCCTCTTTCTGTGTTATCTGGGTTGACACAAATGTTTCAAGTTTATTTTCTGTAACATAGTTATCTATTTTGTTCTTTATTTTTTTGAGTTGGTCCTCTGTAGCAGCACCTGAAAGAGCAAAAAGCATAACAAAAAATATCAACAACTGCGTCATCAGGTCTGAATATGATACAAACCACGGTGCCGCTGGTGTACCAATCCTGACATCTCCACTTCTTTTTTTACCAACTGACATAATTTTGTCGTGATCCTAATTCTATGGTGTTCCACCCGGAGGTGTCGGACCACCGGTGGGGGTTGTTACTGCTTCCCTTGCTGTTGCCATAGCAATCCGTCGCATCTTGGGTTCCAAATATGCCTGCAAGTTTGCCTCCAGTATTGATGGCGTTGTTCCTGACTGCAGTAACAGGACTCCGCGAACTATGACTTCTTTGACAAGCAGTTCCTCTTCGCTTCTTCTTTTAAGTTTACCTGCAATTGGCAGAAAAACCATGTAGGCTGCTATTATACCATAAAAAGTCGTCAGAAGTGCCACTGCCATACCACTGGCAATCTGTGACTGGTCCTGTAAAAACGCTAACATAAGGATAAGACCTATGATTGTTCCTAACATACCAAATGACGGCGCATACGTACCCATTGTAACATATATCTCTTGCCCGATTTTGTGTCTTTCCTGAATGAAAGTAATTTCTGTTTCCATAAGGTTGCGTATAAGGTCTGCATCCTGACCATCCACTACCATCTGGACTCCGCGTTTCATAAAATCATTGTCCAACATTCTTATATTTGCTTCCAGTGAAAGGAACCCCTCTTTTTTAGACCTCTGCGATAAAGCAACAAACTGGTGAATAATACCGGATGTATCTTCGCTGGGCTGTGTAAAAACTTTTCTTGCTATTTCCCACACACCCAAAACCTGTTTCAACGGATAATTTATCAAAGTGGCGCATATGGTACCACCGAATGTTATCATCATGGAAGGTATATTTATAAATAGAATAAACTGGGTAAAATCAATTCCTCTTCCTCTCAACATTATACCGAATGCAATAATAACAAATCCTGCAATTGCCCCTATAAGTGTCGTTATGTCCATAATGTTGCCTCCTTTACAATTATACTATTTTATTTTCTTTTGTCCCTATGTCTCTGCGGTATTCTTTAATTTTATTTATTACAACATCAACGTTTTCCTGGACTATGTATTGATTACCTGTTACTAATACTATCCTTGTATTGGGTAAAGCATCAACACTCTCTATAAGTTCAGCATTAATAACTATTTCACTGCCATTAAGTCTATGAAGTTTTATCATAATTAGGGACACATCCCATTTTTAGCCTACATCAACGGTGGCATACTCAATACAGGGTGATTGACTTTCTGCAAATGTTCCAGAAGTCCCACCGTATCTGAAGTAATCGTCTCATCGGCAATCTTGTTAATCAAATCAGGGTCCCCCTCTTCTTCGCAACGTTTTTTGAGTTTATCGCCCAATAATTCTTTAAGTTCTTTCGGCATCCAGACAATTCTTTTCAATCCGCCGTCAGCAGAAATGAATTTTTTACTCACTAAATACAATTTTCCTACACCCATAAATCCCGGTGTCTGGTTACCTCCGCCTATAGTACCTGCCAGAGTAGAAAATGCCATACCGCAGGGTGTCATCCCGGAATATTCACGGTTGACCACCATAAACCCGTTTGCTTCGGGAATCATCGCTATTATACACTCAAAACAACCGCAACTCGTCTCGGGAAATGTCATTATTGAATATCCATGAAACCGTTCTATCGTCTTATTGGATTTCTGATAAACAATGTCATTAACTCCTGACCATTCACCCCGGACAGTGTCAAGGCATTCACCTTTCTTTATTGGTTGATTTGCTCCCCGGGGGTTCAATTCATACGCTGCCTTGCAATCCAGCCAGGAATAGGCACCGCACAATCCCAATCTCTCCGGTTTGACAATACAAACATGTGAGGGTGCAAATGTCTGGCATAAGATGCAGGTATAAAAAGTATCTGTAGATTCATCAGTCATACCTGCAGTCCTGGCATCCCGCTCCTCATAAATTTTTTTCGCTTCAGTATGATATTTATCTACATCTTCCTGTTTTGTATAAATGGTTACCTGAACTTTATCTACAATCGCACTGAATACATCATGCAACCGTGCATGAAGAATAACGCCTAAGTGTTTTATTTTAAAACCTTTGTTCTTTGCTATTTTGCTTATTCTTAACCAGCAGAGGTCTCTCTGACCCATATGAAAAACACCCGACGCTTCGTTCAACATAGTGTGTATCTGCCGTTCAAGTATAGGTTCAAAATCCTTTTGCATTTTTCTTCCCGCAACTTCAACTAAAACACCCAGGGGCATGGCTGAACCTTCTTTAGCATCGTCAATCTCAGGACCAACGACTTCAATTTTATTATCTTCAAGAGATTCCAAATCTCTCGTTACAACGAGTTCAAATGCAGTAGAGTATTTTCCGCCAAACTGGATGAACATCTGTTCTTTTCTGACAGTCTCGCCTTCAAATGCTGGAGAATACGCGACAGGTATAGGTATTTCAGATACCTTGACTTTAACACCGCGAATCTCAATACCTGTGGAAACAATCTTGTTATGGTCAAACTCTTTCACCAGATGTTCGTAAGTGCATATTCCCGTAGGTCTGATTTCAGGTATGTCTGTATCAGCAACTATAGGAAAACCCATATTTATTGCACCTGCTCCGGTAGCATATTTAATATCATCTAATTCACCTAAAACCATACCAAAAGCAAACACCCTGTCTTTACAATACTTCAAACATTTAAGTGCTTCGCCTTTCTTGTGTCCGCCGAATGTCAGTGCAGACCTTATTGCCCAGTTGAGCGGATAAATACCGGTTATTGTATCGCGGCCGTATGGAGCGATGTATGTTTCCCAGCCCATTTCAACACCCTCTTCCTTCAGCTGGTCAATTATGCTCCTGCCGTCTTTCGTACTGCTTCCCACAAAACACATAATACTTCTTTTCTGAAGTTCCCTGACTATGTTTACAGCAGTCTTGTTATTGGGTGCTGCACCTAATATAGCACAAAAGCCCGGCATCCTGCCGTCCACCAACTGAATTCCCAGCGTCCTCATCCATGTATCGGTATAAAACCCGATGCAATCGGGCTGCGGTTCCTGCCCGTATAAATATCTTAAAGCAACAATTATTTCTTCACCTAAAAGTGCCGCGACTCCGCTGTCTAAAGTATCTCCTAAATACGGGAGCCACACTTTCTCGCTGGGTTCGTCGTGTAAAAGTGTCTTGATATGTTCCATTACCGGTTTTATTTCTCCCAGTGTCTTAATCTCCAATCCCATAAGTCCGTATGCCATGGGTAAATAAAATGCCGTCTCGGGAAAACCAACCGACTGGTTTTCGCCTTTTTCCTGTACTGCCTTGTTCAGGAAACTTTCTGCTTCGCTATAAATTTTTCTTGCTCCTCTTATTGCTGCCGATGCAACTATTTTTGACATATGCCCTCTCCTTCCATATCTTTTTTCATATATAAATGACTTATTTCAATCTATAGCATTCATTTTTTTCTTAATCTATTTGTTAAATATTTTCTTCCTGCTTCAAACAGCATCGGTTGATGGCCTATGTTTTTAATCTGATAGCTATTCGATATACCATTCAATATATTCATCGAAAGTCTTGGTATAAGACTTATCGCCATATTTAATACCAACATTATAATCCGGATCACCATAAACCATATCAATGCTCTTGTCTGGTAATTTTCAAAATAACCTTTTTATTTTCTACCGAGGTTTTTTCATCAATTTCATCCCCACATTCACGACAAAAAATTCTATATTCTTCTTCTGTAAATTCTGATTTAATAACTTCAAAATTCCCATCTACAAATTTCAAAAGGTCGTAACGGTTGGGTATCGTCACAAAATCTTCCGAGTTACAACTTGGGCATCTAATGTTGGTTGCTGGTTGCATATAATACCCCCTTATCATATTAAATCTTTTTATCGCAATATTTTCACTTATATTCCTATAATACAATTATAATTAAATTACAAACGGCATTGATAAAAAGTTAATATTAATTCAATTTGTGGAACACCTTCCTTTATTTTGCCTGCAAAATATCAGGGGAATTATCAATTATTCTTCTCCTGTTATTTCTTATACCGGCATTTTTCACGAGTTAAGACATTAATCCACCACCACCTTCATCTATTTCTGTTTTTGCACTTTCCCAACCCGTTTGGCCCAAAATACTTATAGATTTTGGCGAATTTAATTTTCTAAATATTTTACCTTTTGGCTGGCAAACAACTTCAAATGGGCATTCTTTAATACCGGGAAGCAAAGGGTTATTGCCTGAAACAAAAATGGATTGCTCTATTACGATATACCCCTCACTATCGGTGCAAGGAAGTATTTTATCAATAATATAGGCTTTATTCTTAATCTTGTTTTTATAACATATTTGGCAGGTCTTATTTCTGCCCGAATGCCATTTGAAAGTATGCTTTTTGGTTTCACATTCAAAAATACATAAAGACTCTTTACAGAAATCCTTTCCGATTACTCTATAAACAATATAGTCAATTAAACAAGGACTCTCAATGCACTCCTTAGGATATTTATGACTCCAAATTTCCCATACCTTTCGCCAAGCCAACGCATTCATTTGATCAATTAATCCATATTGATAGCAAAAAATATCCAAGAAACTACTAATCAAAATAATATCTGTTTTTAAAATGCGACTTCTTAATGCGACTTTAGTAGTATTGATATCGCTGGCAACATCAATCTTATCAAAATTCTTTGGCTTCTTCCAAACTCCTAAAACAACCATATCTCTTAGAAACATATCTGTCTTTTTATTCCCAAAACCAGACCCACGGTTATCTATTAAAAGATTTCGCACCTCTTCGATATCATTATTGCAGAATGACAGAAAATCATAAGGTTCAATTTTGTTGTTTATTAGAATTTGTGATGCAGTGATTGCGTATTTAACACGTTTATCGTTTTGTGATAATCCAGTAATTCCAATATTCTTTAGAAAATCTTCCGGGTTCTGATTGATATTTTTTATATCAAATATACTCGGGTCTTCTCTATATTTTTCAAATAGATTTTCAAAATCTCTGGTACCTCTAAAATCCTGATTAGCTGAGAAATATCTTATTTTGCAAATCTCTTCTGTTTTTAAAGAATAAGTGTTATATAATTCATAAAAAGGTTTTGCTTTGAATTTGATGAATATATCATGTAAAACATCTGCTACAAGAGCGCATTGATTTTCATCAATCTGTGGGTTTAATATTTCTTTATGGTATTGTTCCCAGAACTTATGAAATTCAGAAAAATACTGGAATTCTTCACCTTCAAGAGCTTCAGTAGTAGTTCCCAAGTCAGCATAAGTTTGATAAAGAAATTGATTCATTCTTGATATTGAACTCCTGACCTCATTTATAGTAATTTCCCCTTTACTATATTTTCCTAAGTCTTGTAAGAATTTCTTAAATAAGTCCATATTTTTGCCTGACATATTATTTTTCTTTCTTCGCATAGACCAGTAGATACTGATGCGTTATCATCAAATATTCTTCGTAAGGTGAATCTTTAACCCTATTTATTAGAATGATAATTTCTTTCAATAGCATATCAGTCTGATTGAACATATTCATTATTCTTTTTGCCATAGGTTCAACATAATCATTAACCCGAATATCTTTCGTTTGTATAACACAGAACCCGTTATATGCCATTTTAATTGACTCATTAATGATAATCTCATTGAGTTTATCAAGATAGATACTTACCTCTCCGCTGGTGAGATTATTATTTGTTAAACATGGCGATTTTATAAAAAGTAAATCGTAGTTATTATTACCAGATAATATTGGTTTCGGCTTACTATCTGCAATAAGATTTATTATACGATATTGTTTTTTGACAGAATATCGGTTTAACACATTTTTATTCAATCGCTCCTCAAATTCGTTTTCTGGTAATAGCCAAACGGTTGTAGTTTCCATTTCATTTAATCTGTGCTTCTGGGCTAACTTCTCAATGGTTGGAACCAATGTCTCATAAGCGGTACTTTGTTCTCTTACCGAAAAAGAATTAATTGTTTTAGGTTTTTCAAACACGGGCAAATATTCGTGAGCTAATAAGAGAAAGTTATATTTAATACTATTAGCATACCAGAATCCACTGGTCTTACAATTATGTTGGCGTTTAATAATAAGTTCTTTTAATTTAAACCCAGCATCTAAAAACACGCCAATGAACTGAAACCCTAATGGAATAACATTTTTCTTTTTGCGTGTATCACCGATCAGGATTGCGCATTGCCGTCCAGGTTTTAGTGTCCGATAACTTTCTTTTGCAACTGTAGCCATTTCTTTTAGAAATTCCTCTATACCAAGAAAAGAAAAGTCACCGTTGACTTGATTGGTGTAATGGATTATATCAGCATAAGGTGGATGAGTGCATATTAAATCAACGGAGTTATTTCCCAGAAATGATAAATCATGGGCATCGCCTACTCTTAATTCCGGTTCGTATTGTTTTATTGATTTTTCTCCATAAAAACTCAATTGCTCTTCAGATAAGCCAAAATTTACATTTTGCTTGGCAAGACTAATTGCTTCCTTGTTTATATCCATAGCAACACATTTCCGCCCCAATAATTTTGCTTCAACTGCGGTTGTTCCTGCGCCACAGAAATAATCCAGCACGGTTTCACCGGGCTTGGAATATTTAAGGATAATATTGCGGGGAATATAAGGTGCCCAATTGCCACGATATTCTCCACTATGGGTTGCCCAATTTCCACGACTTTTAAAACTCCAAACCGTTGTTTGCTCTTCTTTAAAATTTTCAGGAGTTAAGGTTTTTATCTTTTTGGATATGTTTAGACGACTTATATTAATCCCCTGCTTTTGGGTAATTAATCGTTCAAGATATCGGAAAGTTATCCCATATTTCTGCCCAAGATTTGAATCAGGGATACCTTTAGTTTTATCGGTCAATATGGCATTATCAAGTTCTGCCTTGGAGTGGTTATTTTTAAAATGAGTCGCCAATGTGTTTTTACAAACAGTACTACACAACGGACAAGTAAAAGAATCGTTAACGGATAATTTCTTCGTAGAATACAAGTCAATATCTTCTTTAATATGATTAGTCGATTTCGAACGATATCTAACTTTAATAGTCATATTATTATTAATTATTCCTTTTTTTACAAATCTTAAATATTTCAGTAATTACCTTTTGTTTTTTATTATCCATTTTGAGTCTTTTTAATATCCTGCTTTTTTCATTATCTGCTTAACTGACTTAAACAATGAAGAATCTTCTTTGAGTTCAAATGACGATTTACCCTCTAGATTGAACTTTTCAACTTCGCTGTCAAAGTCCAGTTTACCCAAACATTTAAACCCTGTTTGTTCTTCAACCGAACCCAGCAAACTATCCGGAAATCTATAATTACCTATTATATAAAATTTGTCAAATTTAATTCCAATTTCACTTATGATTTTATATGTCCTTTTTACATTATCAAAAGCTTTCTTTGAAGGGTCAATTATGGCAAATATTTCATCCACAGATGACATTATCCTTCTATTCAAATGTTCAAGTCCTGCGGGTGTATCTATTAAAACAAGTTTATAGTTTTTTCCCAGTCTTTCAACTATACCTTTGAGAATATTGTTAGGCTGACAGTAGCATCCCTCTGTCCATTTAACACCTAAGGATAAAAAATCAAAATTATTGCTTTCATATAAAACATTCTGATTGATTAGATAATCAATTTTTTCAGCCAGCAGGGAAGATTTCAGTTTTTCCTCTATATTCCCGACTTTTATATCAAAGAGCACATCCGAAACTGTCTTTATTTTTTTGCTGTCCAGACCGACCATCTCTGCTAAATTCTGGTCAGGGTCAGCATCAATGACAAGAACAGGAGGAGATTTCTCCTTAAAATACCTGCATAGAAGTGCGGTGAAAGATGTTTTCCCGACCCCGCCTCTACCCGTAGCAACAATCTTTGTCATAACTAATATTTCACAAGGCCTATATCTTTAATGTCTTTCCCGACCAAAGAAGCTTCTTTTTTATCCCTTATGAACCCCACAACTTTCTCAAGTGGCGGTTTCCATTCTTTAATAAATTCATTAAACGATTTGTTTTCCAAGATTGCATTACGAAGTTCGTAAGAATATTGAGAGCCATATTTTTTAGTAATAACCTGTGCACCGACTATCCTATCTGCGGTATCTGTAATAATTTTTATCTTCACAGGATATTTTCTGGACAGAGTTAATTTTTGTAGTTCGTTCAAATCGCGAATTTTTATTTCTAAATTAATTTCTTTTGCTGTCGTGGAACTGTGACCTATGCTGATGATTTGCTGGCCAAGTAACTTATCTACCTGGCACCGCATAAATCCATGGGTTTGCTGATTCCCTCCTGCTGCATTTACTCCTGCGAGCCTGCCTGCCAGTGCTGCTATGCTTCCCACCGGAGAATAAGTGTATTGACCTGTCAGTAAATCCAGGCTTTCTGCACAATCTCCTGCAGAATAAACATCCTTTCCTGAAGTCTGCATTCTACCATCAACCTTAATCGCTCCGGATTCTCCAAGTTTTATACCCGCGTTTCTGGCAATATCCACATTTGGTTTAACACCCGTCCCAAAAATAACCAATGATGTTTCTATCTTCTCGCCCCTCATCACAACATGCTCTACCTTATCATTCCCACCAATTTCGATTATGGCTTCGCCGGTCAACATTTTAAGACCTTCCTGCTCAAAACATCCGTTTAAATAATCGGAAAAATCCGGTTCCAGTAAACGTCTCAATATCCTTGACCTGACATTAAAATATACCTTTAGACCTTTTTTCATAAGTGCTTCGGCAATTTCCAATCCCACAAACCCTGCTCCAACTACTACAGCACTCAAACCCGGCCTGGCAATATTAACTATCTCCATAGTGTTATCATAAGTGGTAAAAGTACAAACGCCCTTCTTATCTGTCCCTTTCATTTTAGGAATCATCGGGTAGCCACCGGTGCAGAAAACTAAACTATCGTATTCAATTTTTTTAGTCTCATTGGATTTTATATTCTTTGTTTCCGCTGACTTAGAACCTAAATCAAATCTGACAACTTCAACTCCGGGTATGAAATCTATTCCCCGCTGGTGAAGGTAATCAGGAGGAAAAATAGTCGCTTCTTCCAGTCCCGATATTTCACCGGTTATAATTGAAGGGATTGCCGGTCTCCGGTATGGGTTATAAGGTTCTTTTGAAATTATGGTAATTTTAGATTTTGGGTCTTCTTTCCTTGCGTTTACTGCAGATGATAAACCCGCGGCATTGGCACCAATTATAAGTATTCTATTCATTTATTCCCCTGCCTCACAGCCACAGTTTTTGCTGTATTTTTTCTTCTTTCCTCTGTCAGTTCTTTCAACGGAATAAAACTGAGTGCCTTTGTCGGACATGCGGAAACACATGCCGGTGATTTACCTTCTTTCAGTCTTTCAATACACATGTCGCATTTTATTGAAACCCTGCCTTTATGACCTATGTCTATGACACCAAATGGACATACAAGTATACAATATTTGCATCCAATACATAAATTACCATTAATTATTACCGGGCTCTCTATATCTATTCTTTCAATAGCCCCGATAGGACAAATCTCTACGCAGGGAGCATTTTCACAATGCCTGCATTGCAGTGGAATTGAAAAATCTTTCCCTCCCTCAACTGTCACACGGGACTGGGGAACCGGGATTTCCTGTACTGCCTTAAATAAATCCTTGGATTCTGAATGTGCTACAGCACAGGCAAGTTCACAACTTCTACAACCCAAACATTTTTCCGCATCAACCACAATAATTTTTTCCATCATGTTGGGGTCAGGTCTTGACTTTACAGTTTATTGATATTCGGGGTTCAAGATCTGACACTATCTCCTTTCTCCAGACACTTGTCAGGAACAAGATAATTAACTACATAATCACGAACTCCACCTTCAAGTGAAGTTATATTTTTCTTATATCCTGACTTACGCAATTTATTTAATTCTGCCTGTGTATGATACTGGTATTTATCCCTTATACTTTCCGGCATATCAACATATTTAATCACTGGTTCTTTATTCAACGCATTAAAAACTGCCTTTATTAAATCGTTCCAGGTCCTTGCCGCACCGGAACCGACATTGAATATACCGTTTATTTCAGGATGTTCAAAGAAAAAAAATGTCATATCAACAGCATCCTTGACATAAACAAAATCTCTGACCTGACCGCCGTCAGGATATTTGCCGTTATATGACTTAAACAACCTGACCCTGCCTTCTTTTATTATCTGCTGGTATGATTTCAGGACGACACTGCGCATATCACCTTTATGATATTCATTGGGACCAAAAACATTGAAATATTTCAAACCAACGATTTTTTTAAAAAGATTGTTTTTCAATGCATGCATATCAAACATCTGCTTTGATTCAGCATAGTAATTCATGGGCTTGAGTTCAGGAATGACCTTTTCATCATCGGAAAAGCCCCTGGAACCGTCTCCGTATGTTGCTGCAGTTGAAGCATAGATAAATCTGACATTATTTTTAACCGACCATTCTGCCAGATTCTTTGTATATTCAAAATTGTTCTCTATGATTGAATCCCTGTTTTTTTCTGTTGTGGAACTATTGGCCCCCATATGAAATATTGCTTTAATGTCTTTTATCTTATTCCCCCGGATTTTTTCAAGGAACTCTATTTTATCAATATAATTGTCAAAACTCAATGGTGCAAGGTTTCTCTTTTTGTTTTCACTGACAGACTTCCCTTCATCTACGATTATTATATCCTTATGGCCAAGAGTATTCAGTTTCCATACAATGGCACTGCCTATAAATCCTGCCCCACCTGTAATGACAAACACCTTTCACCTCAAACCTAAAATAACTTCCGTAGATTCTTTATTTTTTTTCACGGAGTTTTTTTACCGCTTTTTCTAATATCACTCTATCTGGAAAATCTTTTTCTCTATGAGTCTGCTTTGTCAATAGAAGTCCTTCTAAATTAAGTGTTTTTATCGGAAGTCCGTCGATTTCTACTGACTCAGCATACTTTTTTAAATCTTCGTAAGTTTTACCGCAAGCGTTGAACATTATATCAACGACGACTTCATCAGCTAAACGTATAGTGTCTTTTTCTTCAAACCAGGATATATCAATGTCTTTTGCGGATTTATCAGGTAATACTAACAATGCTTTTATTAATTTCTCCCCTGTTTTCTTGTTCGAAGGCACCAAAATATCAATATCTGTTGTTGTTCTTACAAAACCATGTGATTGAATGGCATACCCACCAATAAGCAGATATTCAACATTGTTATCGTTTAAGGATTTTATTACCTTTTTTAAATCTCTCGCCGTTGCCGGCCTTGGTGTTTTATCCATTTTTATTTATTTCCTTTTGTCTCTCTATTATCCCTTTTATTATACATTCCTCCCAGTGTTTATTTGCTTCTTCATGAGTTTTATAATGATAGGTCCCTTTTTTAATATAAATCTTACTTTTAAAAAAATTATTTATAGAGTCGTTAAACTCAATACCACGTTTAAGATTTTCAGATGTTGCATGAAAAGTGATTTCGGGCTCTTTGCGGTTTCCTACTATTTTCATCTATATTTTTTAGTCCTTCTGATTTTACATATATATAATTTCCTTGTTGAAAAAATCTACTTGTATGTTTTTTCAGTGCGTCTTCTAATTTCTAATAATATTACTTTTTTCTGTTGGTCATCTATATCATATAGGATTCTGTAGTTCCCTACCCTCAACCGGTAATTTGCAAGATAATAACTTATTGCTACAGGTGGTCTTAAAAACTTAAACTTTTTACCTTCCGGCCGTGGGTTATCGCCAAGATTGCCAATTGCTGTTTTTATTTTTTCTATAAAATCTCTTTGAAGACCGGACAATTCTTTTTCAAACCGTTTTTCAATAGATTCGTTCGGAAAACCGATTTCGTGTTTCATAAGTGAAGATTATCTAGAATCTAATTTTTTCCATAGTCTTGAAACAGGTATCCAGCCACCTTTTTGATAATCTTTTCTACCTTCTGCAATCTGTTTCAAAAGTTCCGGATTAGATAGTTCCTCTAAAATTTCTATAAATTCTACCATATCATCGTATGGAATGACAAAATCTTGAGGATGACCTCTATCAGTAATGACATAGGGTTCTTGATCTCTGACCAATCTGGATAAATGGGTTCTAAAAGATTTTACTCCAATATGTTTTGCTTTTAAGAGAGCACTGACTGTCATATTATAAACCTCCATGTGCTAATATAAGTTACCACTATTATATAACTTTGACTTCTGTTTGTCAACCGTTAGGTTGCCCTACTTGGTCAACCGTTAGGTTGCCCTACTTGGTCAACCGTTAGGTTGACCTACCTGGTCAACCGTTAGGTTGCCCGCTTGTCCGGGAACCCCTCTGATGACTTTCAGTTTTTTAAGTATTTTATTCGGATGGTTCAACAAAAGTTTTTCGTTTACTCTCAGGATTTTCCAGCCCAATTTTTTTAATATCTTATCCCTGTCTTTGTCCTTTATAATCTGTTCTTTTCTTAAATGCCATTTTGTCGTATCACATTCAACGTCAATCCACTTTTTGACGGACGGCACTGCAAAATCAAGCCGGAAATACCTGCCTTTTTGGTATTTCACGTAGTACTGCCTATAAAATTTAATCCCGCTCATGATTAAGAGACTTTCAAGTATCTCTTCAATCGGGGGAATGCCGAGAAGTTCATGAAGAGTTTTTGAACTTTTTAATTTTTTTAGGCTTACTTTTGCAAAAGAAACACGGAGTTTACCTCTATTTATTATCGGGTGCTTGAGTTGGTTTATCCTGCCTAACTTAAACTCTATGTATGGCTTCCGGGAGTCGGGATGGTCTGGTTCTTCGGGAAGAATTTCACGTCTTTCCTTAATCGCATATTCCTTAACTTTAGCATAAAGTTCTACAATCTTTCCTTTGCTGCCGAATGAAGACGGCTGGTAAAACGCAAGATATCTCGGGATTTTTCCCGGGGCATGTGCGAAAGGAATTCTGTAGGAACCTTCAAAGAGAAGATCCCTGTCCCTTGGCGATTTTAAAACACAGAGCAATACACTCAATTTGGATTTTGTTTTGTGCATGGTTTATCATTATACAATAATTTTTTGAAATAAGGCAATAATTATGCTATAATTGATTTCCCCGCAAATAATAACGAAAATCCCCTATAT